>Ga0181612_132467_pt1 | contig 10984 bp, 4 predicted proteins | sample HoacroProtozoa21_FD_119630 | JGI IMG/M metagenome (GOLD analysis project Ga0181612, IMG submission 119630) | Hoatzin crop microbial communities from Cojedes, Venezuel. Combined Assembly of Gp0051906, Gp0051904, Gp0051908 | reverse complement strand
CTGGGGCTGCCGGCTGGGCGCCGGTGGAGGAGCGGCCTGGCAGCGCAGATCCTGCCCCGGCCGGTAGCCCGGTGAGGGAGCGGCGCCGCGGCTTGATGGCGGCCCGGCTCCCGCGGGTGAGGCGTCTTCGTGGCACATCAGTTGTCGTGAGCCCGTCCCACTATGAAGTCAGGCCGCGCTGAGAGCTGATGCCTCCGGCGGAGGTGACAGAGGCTGCAGCTCGCCCTGATCGTAGAGCACAGGAGGGACTGGGAGCAGCGGCGTTGTCCACGGGCAAGTTGCCGGTGTTGCTGGCAATTCAGTGACAAGTCAGAAGACAATCTAGGGGTTTTTATTTTGGCTGGGGCAGCAGCAAACCTTGTGTCATCTCTGCCGTTATGAGGCTTCCTGATTTGTCTTTGTCACATCTGACATGCAGAGTCCCGCTCTGAAAGAGCAGTGGCTCTACTTCTGGGCTCAGAGGTGTTGCAGGGCATAAGAGTCCACAAACTTAGCACAGTTCCACAATTTCTTAATGGACAACTCGCCATATAACCTGCACTGGTAGAGAGGAGTTGTAACCACATTTGGTTTTCAGTTAGGTGCAGGATCATGCAAAGGTGGTACGGAGACAGGAATGTCCAGTCTCCCTTCTTTTCATGACTGAGGTGCATAATGATCATAAGTCTGCCTTTGGCAACAAATAATACTGTATGGAGGTTTTATTAGATGTTCTTACTTTCCTCACTAGCTGATCTCTTTTCTTTAAGTGATATGTGTATTATCTTCGAGGGTAATATCTGCTCATGAGCAGTGAGGAATAGTTGTTTGTTTATTTAGTTATTGGTACTATTTGTTTTTTGCACAGGGTGTGTTCATCAAGGAAGAAGTCACAGATGGACAGTTCAGGGAAAAAAATAATGCTGTGTCACATGGCTCATTGAAAAACTAGATTGTGTCTTCTTGTGGAATGAGATGTGCAAAAAGTCATCAGATCAGACTTCCCTCCCAATAGAGTCTTGACTCAGACTAGTGAAGTTACTGTGATGTTTCTGTGATAGTGAATGTTTCAGCGGTGATTTTGGTGCTTTATGATAGTCAAAGCATGGGTTTATCCTTGTGTCTTCAAAATACAAAAAATAGCCGAGTTGCCAATATCTAGTCCTTTTGTCCTTTTAAAAGGGTTGGCTTCAGCTTGGTGGCTATGTGGATTTAAGTTTAAAATAACAGACCTTGGAAGCTGCACTGCTTGAATGACTCACTGAAGAAGTTTTTGTAGTACTTTTTTTTTGTAAATTTGGCCTTTGTTCAGCCTACTTCATCTTGGTAGCACTGTAAACATTAGTCAGACATGCTGACGTGTGAACCAGGTTCTGGAAAACTTTGTAGATACAACTGTGTAGAAACAAGCTGCTTTCTTTAGTTCTTTTTCTGGTTCTGTGTTTTAGATCTTGGTTATGCGTTTGGAAAGCCTCTGTTCTGCAATGTGAGAAAGAATAGTTCTGATGTTAAAAAAAATGGAGGAACTGAAGTTGACTTCCAGCTTTTTAGTGATAGACAACTGTAAATGGGCTGGAAGAATTTTTTTCCGTTTTTTGACTGGACATCTTGCTAACAGATCCTAGCAGGCACATTGTTGTAGCTTCTGGCTCTCAGGAGGAGGAAAGATGCATAGTATCTGGGCATTAAATACCTACAACAACTTAGGGTGATGGCCTAGGTGATGTAGAGAAGTCTTTGGCCAACTAAAGGTGGGATGGGTGAAACAGAGTACCAGTCCAGATAGTTATTTTAACTGTTTTTTCTGATTTATTGCAAACTTAACTCACCCCATGAATGTTTAATTTTCTAATCAGTACCTCAGTATAATATAGTAGTAAATATTTGTTTTCCCAGATAATATGGAAGCCAGCATGTTTTTTGCCTGAGCGCTGGTATGCATTTATTCTGACTCTGAGTGAATGTGTGTCTGCAGCCCTTCTGCAGTAACCCCTAGAGCTCGTTCCCACGCCGGTGCATAGGGTGCAGCGCTTTTCCATACTCCCAGCTCTTTTCAGCTGCAGAGGTGTTCTGGCTTACCTGGGTCTCCCACGTTAAGACCACCAGCTGATGCTTCTTGTGGTACCCTTTCTGCATTAGATTTTGCTTCTTGGTAGAGGGGCTCCTCCAGGTATGCAAGGCCATTTTTCCTTTGCATCTCTCTTTTAATTCACACCCGTTGTGTACAGATTCTTAAAGCATTCGGTATTCCAGTGGCGTGGTCATGGAAGAAGTACCCGATTTATGTTTCCTTCCAGTTTGGCACACATAGAGATAGATATTCTTGGAGTTTATACAGTCTGTGTTGTTTATTGACTTTGGACTCCAGCTTGGTTGGATGTTGATAATACCATGGATGAGCTGCTCTGTGTGATTCCTTGGGGGGAAACGTGAACTGTTGGGGTTGTATCTCTGGAGTATTTATGCATTAGTCCTTCCAGCCTCATCAGTGATGTCTATGCTGTCATGGCCCTGACGAAGCAATAGCGTAGTGGGGGGGGATGACACAGCTCTCAAGCAGCACTGTTCAGCTTGAACTCTTGGTGGCATTGGTCTGATTCCAGTCCTTCCAGTAACTGCTTTGCTCCAGCTGTTGTGAATGTATGGTTAGATTTATCCTGTTTGCAGCTGAACGGTTCCACAAAATTCATAATGCAAATTCACTGTAAACCTTTAGTCACTGTGCTAAAACTTCACAGAGTCAACATCAACTACCCTGAATGAAAGGAAAAGACCTTATATTAGGACAAGGCGCTCGCACGGAAGATCAAGAAATCAGGCTGTTGATTTCAAGGACCTCTGCTTCTGAGGCCTCTCCGTTTTCCTTCAGGTCCATCTCCAGAGCCTAAGCCTACATGGGACGGAGAAGCTCTGCCTGCAGAGCATGTGGTACTTTTGAGATCCTTCTCAAGGTGTGGATGACTCCCTGCAGTCCCCAAAGAGCATCAGAGACTGATGTACTTTTGCTGCTTGTGTTGTCTTGAGCTCATGCCAAAAGATTACCTAGATAACCACACTGATATAAAATAATATTGTTTCAAAAACAGTACGTGCAGTTTATTATAAACCAGGACTCCTACCTCTTGGGGTCCTTCCCTTCAGCTACTCTGTAGACCTAAAGGTAGTAAAACGATCATGGCTGCGATGGCAGGTTGTCTTAGAGGAGATAAAACATCTTGGTTTTTACCTAGACATCTGACTAACGAATGGAATATCAAAAAGAATGTGTTGCCTTTAAACCCTGGGGTCCAAAGACTAGCTACATAGGGGTTCTCAAAGTATGCATCACAGCCCGCGGTTTCGGCTTCTTTGTTCAGTTAGATAATGGATACTTCTTTGCTAAAATGCAATGCCTGTTTGGAAGGCCTGCAAGACAAGATCTTTAGTCACCAGAAGAACTTCTGCAAATATATATTAAAGCTCAAATTGCAAGTAAAACTTGTTAAGCCATCTCGCATTGCATATGGACCTGCCGTTCAAGGATGATGAGTAACATTATCAGAAAGGTGATGCAACAGCCTCTCTTGTGCATCAGAAAGCACTTGATTATTGTCTCTGGTTCTGTAGGCTCCAGAATCTTTGTCATTAGTCTGCCTGTCTACAGGGCTGAATAAACCAGACTGCCAGATAGTTTCCTGGAGATCTGGTCAAATGATGTTGATGCCTGGTGTAGGAGCTCCTAACCTTGATCTCTTCAGCTTGTGACACAGCAGAAGGTGCCTGCTACTTTCCACCTAGGGACAGCCTGAGTCCAAGGCTGTCTTCTGACTTCTTGAAGTTGAGGTAATCTTGCTTCTAACAAGTATCTTATTTAATTTCATCTTCTTAAGAGTACTTGTTTTTCACTGCCAAGATATTTCGCTTTCATGGATTTCCTGGGACAAGCTGTTAAGAATCTCCAGATCTCTTCTTTTGAAGAAGCTTCTGATGTGTAAGGTGTTCCATGTAGTTTTGTTGCTGTGTAACATTCATACTGGGGAGAAGCATGCTGTCAGAATGACGGGAGGTTCTTAGGAGGAGGAGGAAAGACTTTGCTAGATGTAGTCATCTGGCCAACTAGGTATGGTTAGTTTTCTTCCTGATGCTCTGCTGGAGCTGAGCTAACTTCGTAAGACTCTGTGCTTCTTGTCTTGGACTGTCTGCCTGAATTGGAGCAATTTGGATTATCCGTTAGCTTTATTGATTTTTATTTAGGGGCAGGTCTTGCTTATGTTTCCAGGCAAAATTTCATGATATTTTTCAGTTCTGCTGCAGCCAGTGTCTTAAGGCACATAAGGAAGATAGCATCTCCAGGGTGAAAAGTGGGCTTTGTCTTTTGACATTCGCAGGACGGAGCCTCACTCCCCAAGATTGCTCCTTTCTGTTGTTGAGAGGTCCGAGCATGGTTACCTCTGCACAGGCGCTGTTGAACTGGGTAACAGATTTTATGCACTTACACTATGAAACGGCTGAGCTACCTCCGAGGAAGCTGAGCGAGTCTGTTAGAGCTCAAGTTCTCACGGTGACCTTGTCTAAAAAATGGGCACATATTTGACATCAGTGGGCAGCTAACTATGGGGACCTTCACCAAGCACTGTGCCACTGGGAAATCATCAGGAAACCATGCTCTGCTTGCCAGGGTGGCATTCCCGTGGGTGTGAGTGTCTGTAATTTGCTTCAAGGTAACTGTGTTTTGTGGAGAGTGCTGGGGGAGTCTCCCAGAGTTAAAGGTGAACATATGAATTATCACTGAAAACTCTGGTTACTGGTAAGTAGCTTCTAATTGTGTACTTTTCACAGTGTGTGTGGTGTCTGAACACATGGTACAACTGCATCGGAAAATACCATATTTTGCAGAGAAATAGGCAGGTAGAAGGAGATGCCTTTTTTCTAAAAGAACAGATAAGCACTGAGATGTGATCTGTAGCCGAGATGTACATAACAATAGAGTAAAGGAGTGGAAAGGTGCCTTTTGAAATATCTCTTCTTTCTCTGCCTTAACCTAGCTTTTTGTTGGGTAGAATACTAAAGTATAGTAGAGATGTTGTCACCAACTTTGAATTTTTCTGGGTGCTGTTGACTCTTGGAGGTTGCTGTTTGCTGGGGATCAAGGTAAGTCCTGTCTATGCCACTATGTCAGCTTTTATTGCTAGCAGGGGAGTTTTTGCCAGCAGTCCTTTCAAAGGTGGCATGTTTTAGTACCAGTAATTTGCTATAATAAAACTTCAGCAGATCCTGCCTTTGAATAAAGTTCCAGTAGGTCCAGCCTTTGAATAGGAATATGTTTTTTTTTAAACATACAGCAGGACTTTTTTCAGAACATGTCTGCTCTTAAAAACTGTAGCAAAATTTTGAGATGTCACATTGACTTTTCATAATCTATTAAGTACATGTAACTGAAATTAGATGTGATTTGACGGGGATTTTTCCCCCATGTGATTGTGTTTCTGTATAAAATAAAAAGAATCCTGAATTGGCTTCTGTTTCCTCATTGGTAAACAGATTTTTAATAGATTCAGGATCCTGTTCTGTGATCTGACATAGGGGAATTACTCTTGAAGCACCGATAAATGTTCTTTTGTTTACTTGTGTTTGCTAGAGAGAGAGAAAGCAGAAAGGCGATATCCGATTGAATTGGAGGGTAGAACAGCTAAGTAAAATAAACCGTCATCATAAGGCAGGGTAGTATCTGCATTTGCCTTTACAAGTAGGTGCCTGTAAAATGGATCTTGAACCTGTTTGCTTTTCAAAACCTGTTGTACGCACTGGTGACATCAGAACCAGAGTGTCTTAATGACTTCTCAGTTAATGCACCCCTCTCTTAATCAGTAAATGTCTTGCTAATGTTTGAATTTAGTAGATTTTAGCCAGTATTCACCTTCCCCACTTTCAGTGGAAAATAAAGCTTGTTTCATAGTGATCTGGATGCTCTGCTGTGTAGTTGGCCTTGTGTCGCTAGTGTGGAAGCGGGCTTAGAGCTGCCCGTTGTGGTGAATGAAGCCTCTTTCTTTCAGTTAATGCTGATTTGGGAACTTTGTAAGAAATTAAAAACTTGTTTATAACTTGTGTGGCAGCATGCTAAGTTAGTTTTGGCCATGCAGATTTTAATTAGGTGGGAGAGGACTTTAGTTCTCTTTTCTCCATTACTACTATTCGATGTTTCTCAGGAAAGTAATGTTTGCTTCTTGTCACATACATTAGTACAAGAGGTTTCAGCTTTTTCAAGCCTCTCAGTTACTGGTTTGGTGAGGGAAAGGCCTTGTTTGTTGGTTTTGTTTTTTGGGGTTTTTTCCCCTCAGTATTTGGGGTGAATCCCTTGCAGTAAATTTAAAATTACTAAGAACAGGCTACATTTTCTTCACTGTGTTTTATGAGTTCTTTTAGAAGTAGTTTGTGCCCTTTCCAGTTTATGGCACTGAGGTTCAAAAGTGTTATTTTGGTAACTCTCACATCTGGTTTGTTCATTATGGTAAGACTTGCCTCAGTCTGCTTTCATTTTGGACACCTTTGAAACAGCGTCGCTAGCAAAGAAAAATGTAGTGATGTCTGATGGGTCAATACTGAGCTTCTGTTGAAAAGTTGTTATAGTCTTCTCAGTAAAGTTTCACAAGCAGTATACAAAGTTGCATTTTATGTAAAAAGAGTAACATCAAATAGCCTACGTGCATATAATTTAATAGATGTGTGTGTATATAAGATTTATTTAGTTATCTTTTAGAATATGATAACTTAAAGAGCGAATGTTTGTAGTTTCCCTGTAATAAGCGAGAAGACTTTTCATCAAGTACCTTTTTCATGTTCACTGTATACTGATTAGTGAAAATGTGGAAAGGGAGTAAAAAAGCAGGGAAATCTTTTTCTTGGCAAGTGATGGTGTCCTGCTGTTGCAGGTCACCATATAGAAGGAGGCCTTAGAACAAACCTATTCTGTTCACTAGCTTTGAATAGTGCACATTAAAAGACATTGTTTAGTTTTCAGTACTAGAAGAATTTGAATACGTGTGGTCTTGTGTTTTAGCCAGTGTATCTTAATGTTAGTTTTATAAACATTTTAAGATGCTAATTTTGTTCCTTATTTATGCAGTTCCTGTTTCTGTCCAAAAAATAGCAGACCAATGAAGATGTCGAAATAAATAGAAAATTTGAAATTGTTTTGGTCAGTGTTCAGATGCTATTTGAGAAAGGGCTGCTGTGTGTACATATACAAATGCATAAAGAAGGCGGTGTAATTGCTTAAGTATTTGTGTAGTACATATTTCTGATTAGTAAAGGAAGTTTTTACACTAAATTTGGTAATAAATCTGTGTACTTGAAAGCCAGCACGTTTTATAGTTGCCAACCTATGAGCATCAACATTTCTTCAGGAAAACAGTGAAAGTACAAACGCAGTACAGAATTAAAAGCTTCCAAAAACAGTTCATGAACTAAAATTAGCAGTTTCAAATGGCAGTGATTTTAAATCAGTCTGCTGTGGATAGCATAAATTGAATTAACCGAATGCTGAAGTTCTTCAGGGTTTTACACAGTTGTTGCTGTCTTGTCATGCTGTTGTGCATAGAAATAGAAATCAGCTCTGTGTCTTGACCTCTTGCTTTGCACTTCCCCACCTGATTTCTCTTCCCAAAATAGCAAGAATAAGGTGGAATAATCTCTCTGGGGAAAGCTGAAGGCTCTAGGCCATATTACATTGCAGAGTGATGGAGAAACAGATATGTATGCTAACAACTAAAACCCGTCTGGGTTTTTTTCTCTGGCCCTGAAGCCAGCTGGCACTGCACGAAAGCCTCTGACCTTCCAAAACAGAGCGGACACGTCCCAGCTGCCAGCTGGGTCCCAGGTCCTGCTGGCCCCTGAAACGTGCCTGGGAGCAGCCCAGAGGAGTGCTGGGTGGCCTGGGTCAGTGCTGCTTTCTCACAGGGAGATGCTGGAGTCCTTTGGCACCGCGAGCACAGGCTTGGCCTTGGCGGCCAAGGGCATGATGGCTTGCTGAGAGGGAAGTCAGGAGGGGAACGAATGCTGCTGCTGCCTTGAAGTCCCTGTCTGTCTTCTCTGTCTCTTGATCACCTTTTCAGATGCCAAAGGATAAAGCCGCAGTATAATTTTTCGCCCACAAAAAAAGCTGGATTAATTTCATTGAACACCTCGTAAAATAGTGAGGTAGTTGCTGTCTTGGGAGCAAGTTACGCAGAGGAGATCTGGAGGCATTTGTTACCTTAGACCTTCTTACGCTCCAAACTAGTGCTTCAGTTTGTCCATAGTGAGGATCAAGGCCTGAGAATAAAGAAAAAAAGGCTAGAATACTAAGCATGCTATTCAGCACGGAACCCATGAGAAACACATAACTGATAAGCATTCTAACAGGTACAAAAGTTCATTACAAGCTAACTCCATTAGCTGGAGCATGCAAAAAAAAAATCTGGAACTTCCAGGATTTTAGGACAGAAACATAGCCAGTCCAGTAGAAATGAATCTCGTCTGATCATATCAAGTAGAAACCACGTGTAGGAGGTTCCAGTTCAGTTGAGTTTGTAAAGATTCTCTTAATACTGCTACACTTCGGTAAGACAAATTGATACTACTTTAACTGTTTGAAAATTTGATTTTTTTTGGCATTTGGTTATATGTAAACCTGCCTCTTACATTGTTGGTGGAACAATTTAGTGTTCTAAATCTTTTGCTGAGTTTATTTTGATGAAATTTCGCAAACTTTTTCCAAGGTATTATGTATTTAGGTAAAAAAGTGATACCAAAATTACTGAAATACATTTTTATTATTTCTAGTGTGATTTAACAGCTGGAACCAAAGGGAGCAGCACCGTGAGGCTGTGCAGTGCTTGGAAGGCTAGTGGTTGTCTTGAACCAAAGTTGTCACAACTTTAAGATGTAAACAAGTTTATTTCTAACAATTGAGAGAACGTAGAATCTGGATGGAAAGATGAATTGAGGGGAGAAAGAAACAGTTGTTTACTTTTTTCTTATCTTAGACTGAGAATAGTATGAGAAATTACTTTTTCATACTTTGTGTATGAAATATGTATATATGAGTACTCAGAGAGTGAGTGGTGGCAGTGCCAGCTTCAAAGTTGGATTAAGCGCGTATTAGCCAATTTTTCTCTCAACTGGTGTAAGAAAGTTGACTTCCTAGGTACAGATCAGAATGTTGAAGAAAACAAAAAAACCCCTCCCCAGAAAACCCACAAAAAAGGACACTGTCTTCACCCACTGAAAGTTTGAATATCAGAAAGATTTCGTGGAAAAGGAAAAAACCTAAATACTTAATTTGGCAAGAGAAGACTGTGAAAGTAGAAAAGTAGGTTTCACCCAGTACTCCCCTCCATTCCCAAAGTTGATCTGGGCTTGTTGAAAGCCCCAGAAATGCATTTGAAGATGAATTTTTCTGGGCCATACATGTGTAGTTTCTGTACTGGCTTGGATGTGATCTACAGTTTTTCGGATTAAAAATAAGTTTGACAGAAGTCTGTAAAATAGGAGCTTGCATTCATCTCTGCGTGACCCAACACCCCACAAAGTTACGTGCAGCTTTTTGTTGTGTCGCATTTTTGTAGCGTGACGCTCTGGTCCTCGCGGTCGCGCAGTTATTTCTGTGCACGTGTGAGCAGTGAGCACGCCGTCCCTGTGCAGGCAGGGGCTGTCCGGGTTGCTCCTCGCCTGCGCGCCGAGGGCCGGCTCCGGCTGCGGGGCTGCAGCTGGGGTTGCTTTCCGGGCTGGCCGCCCGCGTGCGTGGAGTCGCTTTCCTGGGGAGCAGGCCAGCCGTGTTCACCGCTTCTGTGTTGCGCTTGGCTGGGGCTTGTCTGCTGCTCCTCTGGCCTCAGGGAGAGAAATTCTCTCCTTTCCTTCGGAGGGTTTGGAACAGCCTGCATGGGTGATGCTTTTACAGCGTGGAATCAAGGACTGTGTGTTGAGCGGCGTGAGGACGTAATCGGTGAGAGTAGAAAGCCTGCTGAGAAGTTGTGGACAGACTGGGAAGGGCAGAGGGAGTGGCGCTTGGTGTGGTCTTGTCCATACTGGCACTGGGAGCAGTTCCTGGAGTGAAGCGTTCCCAGAACTGGGCCCAGGCTTTGCCTTTGGAGACGCTGTTGGGAGCGGTGTGGGTGGCCGCTCTGTCATCCTCTGCGTGTAGCAGGCTGGGTGTGCGCAGGCAGCACGAATGGCCGGGAGGAACTGCTGTGCCGTGGTCGACGTACCTGCCTGGTAGGCTGCTGTGCCTCGTCGAATTCCTGCAAAGCTGGTCCTGGAGCTTCACTTAAAGCAGGTTGTGGAGCTCCCGCACCAGCAGGTCCTCGGGCTGCTGCAGCCTGCTCTGTGAGGCTATACAGCACGGCACCAAAAAGTGTTTCTCGTGATTTGAAGGGACCGTGTGGTAAATGTGCAGTTATGCAGTGATTTTTTTTTATTTTTTTTTTTTTTACTTCTCAGACTTGAAGGCATATTTTATTTAGAAATTATAATGAGCCTGTACAGTGCATAAAATGTGTGTGGACACCGTCTTGTACCTGTGCAGTTCTCCAGTGCAATTGTTAATAATGTGTTTTACCATTCGGTGACTCTCCTATGTCTCGCTTTACAGCCCTGCATGACACTTGTATAGAAAAACACACATCTTTTCCCTAAGAAACAGGCAAGGATATAATTTAAGTAATGTCTTTTGTATTTTGACTTACTTTAAATTGCATTTATTGTCAGATGAGTTCTTGTCTTACAAATGTGTCGTATCTCTCCTTGAACGTCATTTTGTAGTTAATTTCTTTGCGAAAATACTCAGAAAGCATATTAGGCTTCTGAAATCTTACAGTAATATTCTCAGATATTACTCTAAAGGATGAACCATTTCCTCCAGCTTAAAATATTAAGCCAGCATTGCTTCAGCTTGCTTTGCAAGGCTTAACTGTATCTGCAGTTATGTAAGTTTCAGTTATGTGATATTTCATGGGCATCTATTTAAACATACAACTATTATTTTTAGTTG
>Ga0181612_107128_pt1 | contig 10984 bp, 5 predicted proteins | sample HoacroProtozoa21_FD_119630 | JGI IMG/M metagenome (GOLD analysis project Ga0181612, IMG submission 119630) | Hoatzin crop microbial communities from Cojedes, Venezuel. Combined Assembly of Gp0051906, Gp0051904, Gp0051908 | reverse complement strand
TAACCATTAAAAAAGAATGCAGGGCTGGGGAGAAGACTACTGGAGCACTGGTGCTAGAAACATGCCATTAGGGCTAATGAATGCATTTTGCAACTATATGCCATTGGTTTTTCCTTTAAAAAAAAATCAATACAGCACTACAGGTGAGTATTTTCTAACATAACTACCTTTTGACCTTGTATTATTCATTTTCTAAAGGTTAAGTCAGAATGTAAAAAGCCACATTCATAACACAAAGTGTTGTTTTCTCTCCTTTGCTTCCTGAAAGGAATAAGTGTGCACAGCATTCATAGAAAAGGTACCATTTAAGTCACAATACAAAAGCACTTTTACTTTACTTTGACAACAATGTTATAACTGAACAGGAGGAAAAAGTGAACCTTGCCACGTCAAATGTCGAATACTTGTATGTTTAATCACTTAAGTTTGCTTTGATATCATCAGAATCAGATGATACGATCAAAGGGGAAATAATTAGCATCTTAACTGACGAGGGTACAATGCTAGGACAGTAGAAAGCTATGAAATTGGATTGGATTCAAGCTGAGAATTGTTTTACTGTGGAAGTGTAGTGATCTCTAGAGACTACTCTTCAATTCAAAATGATTTTCCTGTTTATAAATATACATCACTTGAGGTTGGGTTGTTGGGGTTTTTTTGTTCAAAGTTATTATCTTTTGAAAATTAACTTGGCTCCCAGGAGTTACTGGACTTATTTAAGATGACAGCTTTCTCTTTAAATTGAAATCCAAACCCATTTACAATTATGTAGTTTTATTCCCTTTCTGACTTCAACAATTAAAAATGGAAGCATAGGCATTTCATTGAGATGATTTAGAATTTTAATCCTACAGTAGCAAGGCATCAGTTTCCTAGGAAAACATATCTTATTCTGGGAAACCTGAGTGTTAACTGCCAGGAAATAATGAATTTTACATCACAGCTGTTGACAATTTGCTTTAAAAATACAGCAAAAGAAAAACAATTATTACTTATGTGTAAAGATGTCCTATGTCCTTTCATTAAAAATAGTGCAGTAATCACTGAAAAAAAATTACTGGATACTGCTGGACAGATTCTGAGCCTAGTTACAGAGTACTGACTGTATAGGCATACAATTTAATAAAACGTAATAGTCATATCCTTTTATCCTTGCTTAATTAAAAGTAAGAATAAATGTTGTGCAGTCATTTTCTCCCGGCGTTTCTACCATTTTACTCAAAATATTCCATCTTAACAATTATCAATCCAATTAACTACAGGTGCATAAGCTTGTAGACAGATTAAATGAAAGACTGTTCTGCAATTTAGATAGAATGAAGGAACGGGGCTTCAGGTCTTAAGAAAAGCACGTACATATAAATACATTTGCTGCACATGTACCTTGTGCCTGACAAAAAAGTCCTGTTATCTATCATAACAAGGTGTTGAAGCAGTATAATCTGGATTCGCAATGCGTATCAGAGACAGGGCTGATCCAAGTCATCTGTACACTCAGCAAACTTCGCAGTCTACCGCCCTTCAAACTCCTAGGAAGAGAACAGCACAAGCCTTAAAAGCAGACAGATTTTTTAGTGTCTTTTAAAGAGCTGAAAGGATCCTGTTTTCACAACATTCAAATCCCTGATAAAAAAGAGTGCACATGCTGCATTCAGAGAATTAATTGCATATTATTAACACTTCATAGAACACCTACTGGAGAAATGCCCAATGGAAATGTTGCTTTTGATTTTTAGCTGTTAATATTTTTTCCACAAGACTCTACTTGCTTCATATTCACACACCTAATAACTGCAGTGAATCAAATTCCCCACCAGCTTGCATCCTGCACTAATCTACTGAATTGAATGGCCCAGTTCCAGACCTGTTGTAGCTGAATGTGGCCAGCAAGAGTTCCATATATTTCAATCAGGACTGGATTCAACCATTAGTCTATGAACAGCTCCTGCAAGACACATTCATACAACATTTAGTCACTATAAATAGCCAGATAAAAATAACTGTTTGACCCAAGTGCCCTTTGTGGAATAAATTTTGGATGGAAACATTTCCTCCCATTCTGTTTGTGATTGCTTGAAATAAATGGATTTTTAGTTTGTGTATGCATGCAGAAAACCAATTAAACAGAAGCCAAATAGAAATAAAATCTATAGGCTGTTCCAAAGCACCATCAACATCGATTTCACCAGCAATGAACAGTTCTCATGAGAGAGTCTACAGGTAGCAGCCAAGTTGATAAAACTTGGTACGCAAGGCACAGCTCCAGCTGACTGTTATTCCCTGAAAAATACCATTCTTCAACAGCCAAAGAAGACTTTGAACTTGAAATTTCTGCATAAACCTACCTAAAGTAAAAGTGATTGTGATACCTAGAAGCATACTGATAAGCAGAGAGAACGAGAATTTCAAGTGGGAACGAGAGAAGGCAATGAGAATGGAAAGAAAATAATTTCAGTCAAATTGTTCCACAGGATGCCTGTCTAACTGCACACTTTGGAGCTGCTCTGTGCTAGAATTTTTACAGAAGACTTTTTAGACTCCACTGCTTCATTTGCTGCAGAAGGCAGAAAGGTGCAGGTGTATTCTTACTGTGGAGTTACAGTAAAAATTCATGTGCAGCGCAACTTCAGCACTAGGATTGTCACTATCCTTCTTTTTAATGGGTCAGACTGAATGTGACAGAATTCAGCCTGGTATTTCCAGAAATACCTTCAGGACCACACACGTCTCCTCAAATAAGATTCTCTACTTAATATGCTTGTAGTAAGCCATGAAACAAATAACCACTTTACTGATGCCTGGGTGGTTGTTTCATAAAGCTTTCCTGTAAAGTTTGGCATCTCTCGCTTTAGGTCTTTTTAAATTCCTTGCCACAACCAGAAATATTTATTACATTATGTGGGCTAAGCTATGTAATTAAAAGAATTAAAATTCAATAGAAACAGAATGTATTATTTCTTGAATAAGGCAGTTGAAATCTGCCCTAAAGAATTAGACGCTATCACTGACACAGAGTCCTTACACACTGGGCAAGTCACTCAAAGCAGATTTTTTGTAGTAATCTCTGAATGTGTGTACTTCACGCATGACAGGAGTAATTGAAATAAATGGAAACAGTGCTTTTAATGTGCTACTATATTACTAGGGCTATTACATAATACAGTGCTTTATAACACCAGATACTCTGAAAAAAAAAGCCAGTACTGTCAAGCCATGTTCCTAGAATTAGTAGCTTCTTCTGATTCTTGTTTCCACACGCCTCAGTTTTGCATCTGTAAAACTGAGATAACAGCACTTTATCTCCCAAAAGTTTGGTTAAAATAAATTTACTATTATGAAGAAAATGAGTGTGACAGCAAAGAGCACTGTGTAAAGCTCAGGAGGGAATCAATGTTCATATAAAAAATTCTACTAATGTGCTGCAACTAAGTCTGACTACTGAGCAACAAGAAGAAATTAAAATTGCTTATTGGCTGAGCGTGAATGAACTGTAACTTAGAGTAGGCTGTTAAAAGCACAAGAAAAGGTCCAGGAGCTGGTATGATAGTACAAAACCACCCTGAGAAGATAAAAGGACATGCCTCAAGAATGTCAGGATCACAGACTGCAGCCTTTCTGCTTTTCAAAGGCAGCCACTTAAAACTCAAGTGAAAACTGAAAGAAGTATGCACATGCAAAGTTCTTGTATTTCCAAACAAGAAAACACCACACACAAGACCACTTTGCCTTTCACTGGAGGCACCTTTTAGAGATGCAACTTCCAGCTGTGCCTTTTTCAAGGCACAAAGTCTCTTTTCCCTATTTTCTACATGTGTATTTCTGTAAAATATTGGCTACTGACCAAATCTGACACTTGGATAAGGTTTCTACTTATTCTTGAAAACTTGCCAGAAAAACTGAAGCAGGGAAAAATTTACTTCAGAATTGAATATGGCTTGTAGGGTTTGGTGTTAGGCAACCAAAGACTTTCTCATGCATAACTCCAATAGTTTTAAGTACACTTTGCATCAACTTGCTAAAAAAATAATTAACTTCCGTGGAACATCTTAAGTGACAGTGAAGTGGAGGTTTTAGATAGGAGAATTTAGAATCTGGTACTCTATCCAGTACAAAAGAGCAAAATCTTGTCTCTTCTCTGCCCCCTTGACCCTGCACATCTACCTGCTTCCTCCCCGCAGCTCTTGCATCTGGCTGCATGGTCCTTCCTCCTCCTCCCTATCAGCTCTGGTGCTTACTTACTGGGGGCCTCAGAGAGGTCATCTGACTCACTACCAGCAATACCCTATTCCTCACCGAAACCCGCCCATAGTTAGAAAGAGATATGGAATGAGCATTTCAGCTACTACAAAGTAAGCAGTAGCAAAGCACACTGAAGCATGGAGAGAAGAAGCTGACAGGGGGCACAGGAGAAGAACATCTCTCTTTTGACAGGGGTGAACTGATATGTCTGGTCCTGCTCCACCTCACTTTGTTTCACTAGTATTAACAGCAGGGATGTTGATAACATCAGTCTCCCCTACTGTTAGGCATGTGGCCGCCCCTTAGCATTTTGTCTGCACAGGTGAAATTTAAGAATATGTGTATGCAAATTTAACTATTTTATTATTAAATATATTAATAATTCAGATCAGAACTAAAAGAAGCTTAAAACTACACTCCAAGAGAAAGAAAACATTATGGAGCAGGGTTTGGCTTCTGGGTTTTGTGTTTTGTTTTGGTTTTTTTTCCAGGAAAGTCCATGGCAAAACAACTGTTTCTTGGAAAGGGTTACGGCTTGCTTTGTTCCAGCAGCTGTGTTACAGTCGGTACCGCTCACCAGATAAAAGTCCTCCCACAACCCATTTCCTGTCCACCTATAGCAGAGGACCCAGCAAGAAAGCAGGCGGTGCAGCAAGTGCTTAAACACCTGTATTAACCCTGTTGCTCATCTCATTCGAAAGCCTTCCCTCTAAGCCATCATAGCAACAGGTATTTTGCGCTTTTCTTGTATCTGAATTTCTAAGAATCATTCTATTTTGTATTTAAGATTGTATCCAACTTCCATTAGCCTTCACATCTTTCAGAAGCTATCATAATTGTTTATATTCATACATATGTATTTATACATGTAAAAGTTAATAAATGTTATACATATAATTTTACATATTATGTGCATATATACACATAACTCAACAAATACTTATGACTGTTTCTAAAATCTAGACACTCATTTAGGACAAGAAATAATGAGCTGCATTGCTTACAAAGGCTCCTAGAATACAACAGACAATAATTTGATTAAATCTTGTTCCAGTGACTAAACAACCTGTAGGCAAGTCTAGCGATTTCATAGCTCTTGATTTTGGAGCTATGAGAAGAGCTTCCCAGTCATGCAGAGCTCTATGGTTTTTAAAACCAAATACAGTGTGAAAATGGATGTCACAAAACATTACTGAATGAATCAGCGAATTATTCCAGTAACAGAGCTAGAACAGTAAAACAGGCAGCACAAATACAAAAGAGTGTTACTATTTACATGATCAGTTGGAGAAATCATAGAAAAATGATTTAGCTTAATGTAACTCTTTTAAAAAACATAGGAAATTGCACATCGGAAATTACTACTGGCCTTAAATTCTTTGGGATTTCTCCTCACTGCTAAAAAGAACTGCTGTTGTTATTTGGGTGGGGGCTGCTTTGGGTAAATGATACATGTTAAGTGTACTAAAAATATATACTGTAGGTAAAGTGCTTCATTTTTTTAATCAAGAAAAATAAATACAGACGGCAAAAAAAAATCTGACACCACTTAATTTACCTGGTGCCTTGTTTGCCTTGTGTCTCTCAGCATCTTTCATACCTTTTCTCAGCATCAGCGAGACAAAACATGTATGATGCTCAACGAACAAATCAGATGTGTTTCAGTTACTAAAGCTCCTGAGTGAACGAGTCAACACACAAAATGGAAAACAATGCCAAATGGCAGAGAGAAGCACACAGGGAAAACACCATCTGCAGCTGGAGCAGCCGGTGCACTCACCACACCACATGACTCAAATACTACTGGAAGCAAATCACTAGAAATGATCATGTCACAAACAGAATTAAGCACAAGGGACTGAATGGAGCTGGATCATCATTGTATCCAGGGAACTTCTGAATATTCTTCATCTACCTTCTCCTATCTTTCAATAAGCTGGTTACTCAACATGATACGTCGTAAAGCCATCGGGCATGACGGCTACAACAGCAACCAGTCACTTTGAAAGTCTATTTGCACATTCTTGAACAGGAAGATCTCTGAGTCAGTGCTAACGTTTGCATAACACCATGTAGCATAAGAACACGGTGCTGTGGAACCCTGACTCTAATTAAACAAATACCAAATAAAAATTAATTGAAATCTTTTTACCTGGCTAAAAATCTAAGAAACATTTTGTTTTAAAATGTACTCTTCACCTCAAGGTCCAGATTCTAAACTATATAAATGCCAGGAAAGAAAACTGCCTTAGAAAGGTAACCATCATAAACTGGAGAGCACTGACACTGGACGAAATGCACTGTAGAGCAAAGATGAAAAGAATTATAAACAACAGATACTTATGGTTAGATGAGAGTCACCTTGTTAAGTTTGCCAGTTTCAGAACCACAGAAGAAAATTTTTTTCAGAATTTTAAACTCTGTATAATTAGAGATTCAGATAATTTAAATACTCTTCAACACCACCATTGCTAATTTGCTATTGCATTGTTTGTGATACTGATTTAAATCCAATTCTCTATATCTAACAGCAATATGAGATAGTAGGCTAGGTGATCCTCATTGTAAAACTTTTTCTTTTCTGTGTGGGAGCTTTTACCCAACAGTGCTTCATTCTTAGTATTTATTGCATCTTTGATTGTTCTGGGTTTTATCAGTTTTTTAGTGTTTTATCAGTCTTTTAGTGTTTTATCAAATATTCTTCAACCACAAGAATTTTTAGGGCTACTGCTACTAAAATTACGAACTTCTCCAGGCTTTTCTTAAAACATTTTGTGTTGGAAATAAAACTATATTATCTTTTATGATGAATAAAACAAAACTAAAAAGGTATATCCTCAAAATATGAGGAGGCAAAACACTAAAAGAAGACATAAAAATTTTACTCTTTCTTGATAATAGTGTATATTGAAACAGTAGTCGCTAACAGTTGTCAATGCTAATTTACTGGATCAATTCTGCTAAATATTGTCAACTTCTCCTACCTGAAAATCTAATTCATTAAAACTGCTGTATTTCTTGAAATCTGCAACTATCATTTCCTAACATATTATAGGTTCCATGAATATCTCACATTATTTGCACATAAATAAAAGTATTTCTAAAATAAAAGGTTAGGGTTTTCTTCAGAAGACCCAGAGTCACATTACATTCACATAGCTAATAATAAGGCCATTTACAGCAAATGGGATATACCGAGGACATGTTAATTCCATATTGATCTTTGACATTTTTTTAAACATCACAACATTAATAAATGGGTAAAGTATTATTTTAAATTCAAGTACAAACTCAGAACTATTACGGTTGATAAGAATTCCTTACAACTATATGTGTCTTCCAGATTAAGAACTCACAGTACCTTAACCAAATTTCACTAGAGCCCTTCAAGGCAAAGTATCGTTACTTCAGCCTTCACTGATGACATGGAAATTAGGTACAGCTCACTGGGGCACCTGATATAATTCGTACATACAAACTCACTCTTCCAGTTGGAGTCTCTTGGCTGGCCCAGAGTTGATTCAACTCGACGCATGCCCCTTCATTTCAAAGGAGGTCAGTCATCAACACTGCCAAAAGGTTTGGCCATCTTGTTCTACAACAATGACACTGATGCATTCATCAAAATACGGGAACAGGACAAATCTCCTACTTAGGCGTCATATTCGGCTGTCTATTCTGTGGGACATCCTAATTATCCATGCTTGTGATTTTAGTAACAATTTGTTTAGAAGTGAATGTGATCTGACACATCCAATCTGAACACAGACGAAAGCTGAGCTGGATACAGCTCTACTGCAAAAGTACTGCAAAATACAGTACCTCATTTGTTTTGAGCTAGTTTTCTGACTCTATTTTTATTCACTGTGATTTACCACCAGTATCCTCTGGGTGATAGTTAAGGAAACAGATGCTGGGAATCTCTGTCCCTTCAGTTCCTGAGAGGAGAGCTCTGACTCACATTTGTGCCTAGTCTCTCCTTTGTACACACACATGCAAAGGGTGGTTGTGTGAAACTTAAATTACTGCTTGATTTCCAGTTTCTCATTGCCAGTTTCCTCAAAGTTTCCACTTACGTATTTTACAGCTTTACCAGTTTCATTTGAGCAGCATTTTATGACACGTTTCCCTTTCCAAAACCTGAACTGCATGTTCCCAGGATAAAGTTAAATTCTTTTATTTTGAAGTGCTCTATTTATTTGGGATTTTCCAATGAAACTGGATAGAAAAAATGTACAAATCTGGGACAAAGTTGAAATTAATTTTTAACAGATGTTTTAGTCTGAATTTTCCCTCCGCCACTTTGAACAAATGGATCTATAGAACATATATAGAACTATTGAACAGAAACAAATACAGCCCATGCCTGTTCATAAGGCTATCGTGGAACTTTCCACTGTCTGTGTGCAGATATGAAAAAGCTTGATGGCTTTCACCGATAAACTGCAGTACTTTGTACAGTGCAGGAAGAACACTTCTAAATTGAAGGTACAGGCAAGACAGCAGCTGTGTTCCTCCCTGGGTGAGAAAAGGTACATATCATTATGACCTAAAATGCAATTACCATTATTTTGAAAATGTTGCCCAAAACACAGCCTTATAGCAATGAATGAGTTAAATTACACACTTGATTTCATTTATAGAAGATTTCTATTTGACTAGAATTAAAATCACAGTACAGCTCAGAGAAGAGGTCTGGTGTCATTTAGCAAAGAGTTGCCCTGGTGGAGTTTCTAGGAGAAATAGTCACAATATAATTAATCTGGTGGAACAGCTGGATACACAGACTGCAATTAATTTTTCTCTGAATATTAACAGCTCCACAGCAATTGAAAAGAAATTATATCAGTCAATAGATTTTTGAATTAAGTAGGCTGTGGGCAATAAAGCAAATTATTGTTGATATTGTAAAACTTATTTAAATCAACTGAATGATTACAGTAAACTCGCGTACTTCACAAACCCGTACTAGTACTTATTTATACAGAAAAAAAAAGGAGATTCACATTTCAATTTCCAACTAAGAGTCAAGAAGTTTTAAATAAACCATCAGGCTACTTCCCTCATTAGACTGAACAAACGTTGACTGTTGTACCGTTTCGTTGTTCAGTATGTAAATAGCACATCAGAACAGTGCATAACTGATATCCATACACCAGAAACTTGCTTCTTGATTATCCAGAGATATAGGCAGTGTCTCTTTAACAGATTCTTTCAGGAAATATTTCTCCAGTAAGGGCTGGACTTCTAAGCAGATGGTCACTGCACAAGAAACAGTTGAACAGTGGCACCCAGAGGTGAAAAGCATACTGCTCCTCAAGCGTTAGTCCATTTGTTGTAATATATTTCTCATCTTTTCCTTCCGTCATTCCCATCTTTTCATTTCCAAGCAACAAATGCCAGAAAAAAAAGCTGCAATTTGGAAGAACATACTCTAGATTTAAAAAAAAAAAGCCCCTGCTTTGTAACAACCATTATAGTTGGGAACACATTTTAGAAACACATTTTTCCTACATATTTTCTCTGACAAAGAGCAGGATAAAAATAACCATGGAAAAGAGAATATTTTCAGATGGATCTCCTCGGATGAAATTCTGAAGCCACAAAGTCTTGTATTCTCCCTAAATTCACTAACTGAGTTTATTGTGCAGGATTTTAACAGGAACTTCAAGATCCGAGTGGTGGATTTTAGGAAAACGGCTTGGGATCATAGGACAAACAATTATACTCGACACAAACTGTACGTACTATCTCAGATGCCTTGACTTCAGATGTTTGGTACGACCCATCGTATCCTTGTCCTAAAAGCACCAGGCTCAGAGCACAACTCCTCCGTGATAACTTCCACAGGCTCCTTGGCCAACATCTATTTTTATAGATGCATAAATGCATATTTGCATTATATGCATGTCAGTTATTTATTTCACATAAAGTTTAATTAAATACAACGAAACGGTGTGGCTACCCAGCGTCAGTCTCAGGAAAGCCCAATAAAATGAGGCCCAATGATTTTTAATTAAACAAGCCATACTTGTGTAATTTGCAACGAGTGTCTCCATTATTCAGTTAGAGTGGAACTCTGTACCTGGGCTGAGCTGCAGCAAACCACACCCACACTCTCTAAGCATCCTCCAAACAACCTTCCACTTAAGGAACCATAATACGAAGGGCTTTGGGCAAACATCGGCTCAAAAGAGAAGAGAAAAAGACACAGCTGTTTGTTTTGCTTGAATTTTAAAGATAAAGTTTATTTCTGTGGGTTAAATGGATTGGGTGAGGTGCCCGGAGCGTTTCTGATTGTTTTCCCCAGTAGCAAGTCCTTTTGTCTGCTCTGCTCTTCACGCTGGTTGTTACATCATTATTATAACGATCATTATTTATTATCACGTAAGGAGCAGTGGTAATGGGCTGGGCAAAATAGCCAAGTTCACCTTTCTGTAACTGCATCTCCAGCCCAAGCAGGAAGAAGCAGCTTCCATCACCTCCAGCCAGAGGCACATGTTCCTAAACGCTTCCCTGCATTCAGCGTATTCAGCATTGCGCTTAAGCCACCGTCCATCCCAGAACCATCAGCCGAGAGCAATTTCCAGCGGTTCGTAGGGTAGGACGTCTCTCCGCAGCTGCCGTTCACCCAGGATTTTAACCCAGTATGTGAAAGCAACTGCGGAATTGCGGCTACGCGCCAACCGAACACCCTCCCCCCCGCCACCCCACCTTTATTTTCCTATCTCTTTATCAAGCTCGC
>Ga0181612_178437_pt1 | contig 10985 bp, 6 predicted proteins | sample HoacroProtozoa21_FD_119630 | JGI IMG/M metagenome (GOLD analysis project Ga0181612, IMG submission 119630) | Hoatzin crop microbial communities from Cojedes, Venezuel. Combined Assembly of Gp0051906, Gp0051904, Gp0051908 | reverse complement strand
TTGACTGTATCTTTTCAGCTATATAATTTCCCAGTCTGTTCAAAGGTAGCTGATGGGCTCAATGCTGTCATGGGCCTTTGAAAATCTCAACTGAGAAAAGTAATAGAAGGTGTGGTAAAGGTGGATGAAGTAATAAATAATACAGAAAAGAGGTATCAGTTGTCATTTTAATCCTCCTATGATATCAGAAATACAGTGATGTTCAGTAAAATTTTAAACCTACAAATTCAAATTTAAAAATTGAGGAGAAATAATGTGTGCCACACCTTGCTTTTACTTGAAAGTACACGATCTGAATCACTAGTTATACTATTACACAGCAGCCCATCTTCCGTCAGTTTTCTTGTAACCATCAACTCCTCTAGTGCCTGCCCATATTGTATTGTTTTATTCTATTCCTGCTACTTTATTTAAAGAGTTATTCTGTAGATGTGCATTTACCTTCTCTCAGACAGTGACTTCCACAAATGGAAAATATTTTTGTTTCCTGTAAAAAGTGGTGCCAGCCTTTGCTGAAAATCCTCACTTCACTACATCTATAAAGACACCCTACCCTCTGTGACTTCATTTATAATTTAAAGCACTTATTACATGAAGGCATAACTATTCTCCATTAAAAGCACTCCTTGCTAAATTTTAAGTGAATATCATAGGCATACTCAACTCACAGTATTTTAAAATCACTGGTGACTTCTTTGTTTTGTGCCTTGAGACAGACAGATAGTTCCATATTTGTTTCTGAAGTAGCATTTGCAAGTTGGGATTGCTGCAAAATATTTGCTAAAAAAGAGTGTGAATAGTTCACGGACTTGTCAGAATCCATCTGTTTGAGTCTATTAATGTATGCATTCCCAGCTGTGGTCTTTCCAACATCACAAATAAAAAGTTTCTTTCTTAATACAAATCCAATGGCTGAAATCTCCCTGTAAAACTGAATTATTTAGATAAAATCTGTCCTTATGTTAAAGAGACCTCTTAAGATGCGCAAGACGATGAGATGCCAATCGCATATTCTTTCATCAGTCAACTGACACATAAATGACTCACAGTCTCAAATAATTTACTACAGCATTATTCTGGATAAGCTATGAAACAGCATGTCATCCAGTTCAGGATGAATGGGACTGGGATGGGGGAAGAGAGGCCCATTTACCAGAAGAATGAGAGGCACATTGAAAATAACGTAAAAGTTGGGACAAATGCTCAGGTCCCCATACCTCTATGCAGTGAATCCAAAATAAGCTTACACGTGTATGCAATGCACTTTCAGGAAGCCCAAGCTATGAACCAATGCAGGAGATTCCGAAATTTTTAGGAACCCTTTTTTGCAATGTTAAGTGTAATTCTTCAGTATTTTGACTGAGAGGGGCGTCATTTGTAACACTGATTTTGATTTAACTCTTCCAACGTTCCCTGAAGCTACTCCCTTCCTGGAACTGGCAGTTACCCTGAATGTCTTCCTCAACTGCAATGATGGGAGTCCAAATATGAAGATATTTCAAGCCACTCAGCTCAGATTCACACAGATCTACATATGTTATAAGGTATATTTGAACTATGCTTCTGTGCTCAAGGTAATATCCCTTTAAATTCTTTCTGTAACAAAACCAATACTCCAATTCGTTGTTTTTTTTAAAGTGCTGCTGTATTAGATGACCTGTGAAGGCTCAGTGTCTTCTGCCTCATCACAGCGTGGGACATGAATCCTTTCTCCCCAGAAAACATGCTGCTTAGCTTCCCGGGGCACCAGTGCCATTCATTTAGCTCTAGCAACAGAAGAAACCAATTATCCCCGCATTACTTTAGAACTCTGAGAAGTAAAATTTGCAAAGTATTGACAAAATTAAGAAAGCTATTTTGGAGTTAGTGAACTTATCTTGCTGCCAGAGAAACACTCTCAGATTAAACAATTTTTTAGTTAAGCATAAATTTTAAATTGTGGTGGGTTTGAAACAGATTAGGAATCAAATTGTTATCACTTAAAGAAACACAATGATTATAAGTTTCAGTGCCTCCTCTTCCACTGTACTACAGCATGCTGCTGGATCTGTAAAAACGATCTCTGGACACAAAAACTTTCCAACGTACTTACTTAACAGAAACGGGGAAAAAAACCCAGTATCTCAATGAAATTGTCTGTTGAAATATAGTTCACTAATCACAGAATCACAGAATCACAGAATAGTAGGGGTTGGAAGGGACCTCTGTGGGTCAGTTTTGATCGTCATGCTCGCTGAAAGCATCTCAGGCTTTTCAACTCTCATGAATTTTGGGCTACTTATACATTGCTAAGTGTAGTAATTGCCGGAAGTAATCTCAGGACTCTACGTCAAAGGACAGAGAGCTGGTTTGTACACACTGCTCCAGACCATCACCCTGCAGGTGAGAGAGGCTGTATCTACACTGCATAGTTTTGAACCTCATGTGGTTACCTTGGGATGCAAATAGTTTTTGGCATGTTTTCTCACTTTAAGTCACCCAAATAATTTAAGAGCTGTGTCACAGTCCCTCAGTCTGGGGCTTTTATGGTATTAAACTGGGGGCATGTGTTGCACACCTCTGCACGTAGCACTGGGGCACGTGGAGGTGATTTAGTTTAGTGAGCTGAGCACGACTCACATTAATTCTAGTGTATTTAAATGTGATTAAGTCCTGCCGCAAAAGCACAGAAAATAAAACTTCAAGGTAGCATTCTGGCCTTGAGGGACTTAATATGCCTTGAATATTGCACTAACTTAGAAAAATCAGTTATTGTGTCCAGTATTCTGTGATGCATGTTGTGTACACATACTAATTGAAATTACTGTATGTAAATTAGTGCCCTCTACTGGAATGACAGGCAGAGTATTTCACACGAAATTTTTTATTACTTAATTAAATTGATTTTTGGAGGTTTGGGTTTTTCAGAACCAAGTGTCATGAATTGCAGATGTTCCTGATCCCTTCTTGTACCATAGTTACCTGCTGTGGTCATATCTGTATACATTCAGTCTTTGCGTATTTGCAGTATAAGCTGCACCACGATGGTCTGATTGTCAAAATATTTTGGTTTTGAACAGCAAACACAATGTGCAAAGGAGCTACAGAAGTGCAGTCTTCTGGCGGATGCTCTAATGTCAGTCAAGGAGTTTCCTACAATGTTATACTCTTAAGCTTGTAATAATCAAAAGAACCTATCACAAATTCTTTATTAATTGAAAATAATATTCCCAAAACTAAATTTTCAAGAATCATAAGACAGGTATCACTTCTTTAAAATCACAAAGCTAGCTTAAAACTATGACATTTTACAAAACATCTATTTTTTTGTTTTCTGTCTTTTCAGACACTGCAGTTCACATTTTCAAGACTTTCTTTTCAAATTTGATATTAAAATATGTTTCATTTGAAGTGAAAGCTGGCTTTCTCAATGAATTGTGACTCAGGGAGATGACTTTTAAAGGAATTATGATAAATAGCAGCACAGGAATTGGCCATGCTATGACAGAAACACAGAGAAATCAGGAAAAGCAAGACAGAACATCTGTCTCACAAGAAATGCAAGAAACACAGAATACAAGAAGACAAATGTAAGTCAAACCACTGCTGCGAAACAAGGCCATTGCCTGGCAAGTACCACACAAACCAAATTGTTAAGTCAACTAAGTTCTCAGAATCCTTAAAAACTTTACCATATAGGACATTTTTGAATATGTCTTTTCATTCAAACAAAAAGCGATAGCACAAAGTTCAGAACTGAGACTTCACTGATTCCTGAAACTAATTACCATGTCCCACTGCAGCTGGGAAAGCCGAGGAGTGGGAGTCCAGTCTCCAGGGCCTTACTGAGTCCAGAAATTTCCCATGTTTAGGAATTTGCTGGCCAGCCACCAACAAGGCTGTATTGATGAGAGTTATTATGGTGTTCATTTAGCAGCTAAAAGTTTATTGTGGATATAAATGTTCTATATAAACATTCTGGCATAGATATTATTATTAATAAAGTCACTTGCGTGGGTATATGAAAAGCGGTCTGTAGGATTACAGACATACGAACAAATACAAAACACCTAACAGGAAATAACTGAGAAGATACATAACTGAATATGCCATAACTGGCATTAAGAAGCAATCTTGCGACAGAAAAACGTCATTGCAGTTTAATGTCAGACAAATAAGTTACGTGTTTATATCAGTCTATATGAGCTCCTATATATCATGGAAAAATGAGTACCAATAAACACATCTATCTAAATGTACAGGAACTTAAATAATATTGGACTATATATACTGCTTCTCGAAAAATAGTACTGTGATTTGCTTCCAATATTATGGTCTGCAAACATCAGCAATAATTACAACGCTTACAGGAATCCTCCATAAAGGCATCGTGTAGCATACTGACAAGGTATCAGCCTTCTTCTAGTCACACAGGAAACATCTACAGGTGGAATGAACTGAGGCCTTCTATATGTGCGGAGAAATGAGAGATATTTGTCTACTGAGAACTGAAAGAACCTTGTGGATGGTCAAGGAGCCATGCAAAGTCAGTAGCAAAAAAAAAAAGGCAAGCTGTGCTATAAAAACAACTGACATCATAACTTTCTAGAGAAAAAAAATGAGTATTTTTCAAAGACTAATGTGTCAATGAAATCGGCGAACAGCCAAGCTCCAGAAAGAAGACCTATCAAGAATCTTTTCTAAATAGCTATCAAACAGAAACTGAGTGATTCAAACAGTATCCAGTCCTATCAACAGCACTTTTCCCCTATTTTATCAGCAAAGTTCTGTATCTCATAATGTTATGAAATTAAGTAATCAAAACTGAATTTCTTTTAGGAAAACAACCTCTGGTATAGTTCTGTCTGATGGGAGAAGGACTTGTTCAAACACAGAATTTATGTATTAAATGTAAAACCAGAAGATGAATGTTGTTGTTGCCCCAGGAACCTCTGCTGCTCCTCCACAGTCACTCCAAACCTTACACGGCAAACGACAGCAGAGCCATGGGAGTGGGTATGAGAAAATTACATCTTTCTCTGGACTTTGAGACAGCAGCGAGGCCTCAATCACGCCCCTCCGCAGTCTCATGCCAACACAGAAATACTTGGCAGGTCAAGCATATTGGTATTTTTGTAATTGTATTTCTGAAATTAACTTCTTGTTGCTGAGGGTCATGAGAACCCGGCAGCAGCAGAACTAACAATGGTCACATTTTGCCACCATCGCCCCCTGTTCAGATTCAAACCGCTGGTCTTCAGGGAGTGCCTAGGGAAGGAGATGGAAATTACAGAATGCTAACATAACATGCATGCAAAAAAAAAAGTCTATTTTAAAGAAAGTCACCTAAAATACATCTTAACATTAATATAGAATATGTAGCATGATTAATGTAATTTATGAGATCAATGACTGCTTTTCTGGCTATTACATTTTCTTTAGGATTGATACAAGAGCAGAAAATTTCCTGGCATGCTTGACAAGTGAATCACTCATAAGTCTCTTTCTTTCTTCCCCGAAGCACTCCATCCTGAATAAAGAACATCTTTCATAACTTTTCTCCTTGACAAAGGACAGTCTTTTCCCACTGATGGGGTCGGGTTAGGGGGCAATTTACACATACACATCTTATCAACATACAGGAGAATCAGCATCTTGCACTCTCCAGTGCACTGGTGGGGACACAGACTGCAACATCTCTACTTTGCTTTCTGAAAACTCCTGTGCATGACTGATTTTAAAGCAGAACGTAAAAGTATGCCCACCAAACAGGCCACAAGAAATACTAGATTTTTCACATGCACATCTTCCACACTCCCCAATGAAAATTGACCTTGGAAAATTATTTTATTAAAAAAGCCACTATTTTCTTGAATGGCTTTAATTAGAATAACCTGCCGCATTTGCACTATACACAAAGGTCTTAATTAAGAAGACATTTTGGCAACAGAATAATATCAAGATGCAGCAGGCTTAATGCTGGCCCTGTATTGGGACTCCGGCCTTTGCTCAGGGGTTCTCTGAGGACCTGGGAGTCTGGTACAAGTGTTTCCTTTGGGATCTCCTGACATTGACCTCAGCATACATCACACCAGAAATAATGACTTCTGCATTGCATGGCATAAGTTTGCAAAAGTAAGTTCATAAAAATGTTTCATTTTAACTGAAAACTAAAAACTATGAGGCACCTAAAGATCTGATGCTTCTTTAATTAAAAACTCCAGAAATATGGCTGGTCTTGCCTCCATACAGGCACGACAGAAATCCGTGCAAAAATTCATATAGTTCTGGTTGTGACCACTAGTTTTTTAAGACCCACTTTTCTCTTCCATTTTCCCCAGGATCAACACCCCAGCTATTGCCAGGGAGCACCGTGTTGCCAGAGGTGCAACCATAAACTTAGGCTTGATCTTTCATACCCAATAAAAACACAATAACCCGCAAACTAACCACAAGTTACTTTTCAGAGAAGAGACATTGTCTTGGCATCTTTGCCAAATGCTGAATGTGGCAATTACTTTCTGCTGGACAAATTATTCTCCATTTTCTACCCTACTTCAGCTAATGTTCAGTTTTGTCTCTGACATAAATCCATTTCAGTCACATTTGAAGAGATACTTGTAGCTGCAAATCAGTGTATAAGGTCTTCTTGAACAGTAAAGGATGCCCGAAGAGTAGGTTCTCTAAACATTTCCATGTAAAGATCTCAATTTTGGCTTCTTTACACTCAAAATTTTCTTTTAATCATGAGCCTGCCTTATGCTCCTATTTCAATTTTGGTGCTGCAGGTCCTCCATTTATAAGATAAAATTAGACCATGGAACATGGTCCCACTGTACATTTTCATGCTACTCAACTGAGAAACTAATGCTTCATCCTTTGAAACAGAAACGTGTAATCTCACAGCAAAGGCTCAAGAGTCACTCTGGAATCAGTCTCCGAAAAATCTGTCCAAACCTGGCCAATTTATAAAACTTTGAAATGGCAGTCTGAGCAAACTGCTGAAGACTTGGTAGAAAACTTGCCCACAAATTCCATTTGCCTAGGGCACGGCCAGAACAGGGTGGTAGCATCTGAGATCTTTCCCCAAACTCACCCCAGGCGGTCTCTTCCTGAGAGCTCTGCAGCTCGGTGGGAGCTGGGGCAGGGCTCGGGGGTACCCCGTCCCATACTGCTGCCAGCGTGCAGTCAGGCAGTGGAGAGGATGTCAGTGCAGAGGTAAGACAAGTTGTACCCAAACAGCTAGGGGAAAGCAAATGGGGATATAATCTCTTCAAGAACACAGAACATAAAAAGTATTGTGGGACATGAAGCTCGAGTGAGAAGAGATTTGGTAAAAAGGCTGAGGGTGTATCTATGCTGCAGACACAGCCTGACAGAGCAGAAACCCCGGCAGCGATCTGTGTGGACTGCTAAAACCACAGCTAAAAGCTAAACCTAGGAAATTAGAGACAAAACTTTCTATTATTAGAAGAATGTTAGGGTCACAAAGTTAAGCGTTCAAACTTTAGGAAATCTCAGAATTGAAGTCACCTGTTTAATCCTAACTCAGCCCTGCTCCCACTAGCCACTAGGAAAAAGTCTTAACCTCTTCTGCACGTGCACTTCCCTAGGATCCCATCTGATGATGGACAATGATCTAGTCGTGTATCAGAGTCACGTACTCAACTAAGCCAGCTGCTGCAGGACTCCTGCTACATCCTTGTAGACGTTGGAAGGCACGCAGGAAAAGGCGAGAGACAGCACGCAGGAAAAAAGTGTGTTTATGACACTATGCCTAGTAAACGGTGCCCCTGGAGTTCCATCCCTCTCTCTGGTTTTCTGCAAGTCACTTGAAACCAAATCTAACAAGACCACGGGGAATTGCAAGTTACTCATTCCATGGGTGCAGTACAGGTAGATCCTGGAGACTGATTTGCACGAGCCCTGTGCTATAGGAGCCACCAAGAGCCATAATTTGAATATTAAAGTAGAAAATCCAAGTTCTAACACTCAGAGTTATTGATACTCCTGAGTTCAACCTCACTGTGCATCTGGTTCCTGTCTGTAAAATGGTAACACAATAACTTTACAGTTTCTAGGAACACAATCAAAACATTAATGGTATGAAGTACGCAAGACACAGTACTCCTAAGCACCACGCTCCTGAGCACTTGCGGGAATTCCTAATTCTATGCTCAGTCCAGGATGTGAGAAGGCTGCAGTAGGCTCTAGGTTAACAGATTCAGCCACACGGATCGCCAGTTTGTGCACTGAGTGAGGCAGAAAAGCTCTGTGCAAAATGGGGGATGTGATCACGCCATTAAAAGACAATCCTACACTGCGAGGAGGCTGCACAACAAGGCAGCAACAGGCATCCTTACCTCTGGTGTTTCCTGGCTTTGAAGTACTGAGCTTCAAAGCTCAAATACACTCCTTGTGATTTTTTTTTTTTTTTGGCATATACTAACTGAAAGAATGCCAGATAGGGGGTGGCACTTTTCACCTACATACAATGGATGTAAAAACTACAACTAGTTGTATTTTACTGTAACAGGTGGTCGTGATTGTAGCAGGGATCTCGGAATAACCTTAGGGTCATCACTTTTAAAGAGTCTGTTAAATACAGTAAGTGAAAATCCTAAAGCAATGGCTTTCAGTAATGACATGGTGGTTCAGAACTATGTTAAACCAACAGTATTTTATATAACTTTTCAGACAAATAGGTCTCCACTCTAAAAAGGGAGTTAAAATTCTGGTTCATTACCTGATCGGTTTGTGAATCCCAACTTAAACCACAAGCACACTCGAAACAAACAGTGTAAACTGTCTCTGCAAAAATTACGAAAAGCACAGAAAAACTAAGGCTGGCATTTGTGGCACTGTAGAGGGTACTCTCATTGTTTAAAAGACAAACTCCGGTCAGTGAATCAGAAAGAGTGACTAAGAGCTGTTGGGCACCGTAGATGCGTCTTGAATAAGAGACAGGATGGGGCAGCCCTGTAAAGGGCAAGGGAGGAGGGAAGGAGCACACTGTAGCAGCCTTTTTATCCACCACTTACTTTCCACAGCAACCCAGCCATGCTGTCTGCCTCTTTGCGAGTGGCCAAGCCAAGGTTCAGCTCTCTCCTTGCTCTAGCCAAGGTTCAGCTCCTTGCTGCAGCTCACACACCAGCTGCCCAGCTGTGTACTGCCGCCCTCTGCTCCAGCACATGGACATCGGGGCAGAAACTCTTCCCGAGAAGCACTGAAGAAAGCCCTGAGCAACCTGCCCGGTCCCCAGTGCCGATCCTGCTCTGAGCCAGAGGCTGGACTAGAGACCTCCCACCGTCTCGTCCAACCCCAACAATTATATAATTTTTATGAATTAAGCTGTGTCATGATTACTTTCTTTACAAGTATATGTTGGGCAACTGGTATCTGAAAGCTTAACAAATAGATAAAAAAGTAAAATACACCACAAGTGCCTACAAAGCCGTCATCTCAATGATGATTCAATCACAAGCCTTTATTTGGCTTGATGGTAGGAACATGACAGCACACTGATGGTTAAAATGGCATTTTGTTCCAGTCATTGCTCTTAAACGTTAGTTATTAGTTACACTGCTCCTCTGACTGTCAGTCAGGGCTGAACCACATTGTCAACTTTGAGGTAAAAAAGGGAACTTGTACAACTATCTGCCTGACTGGGATGGGATCTTTTGCGATGGAGAAGCAGCTGGTCTGGCAACCAGCAACAAATGACACATCTAGGTCAGCTTAAATTCCCTGCCTTCACATTAACGAGAGCTGGAAGAAGAGGCATAGGAATACACATTGCAGCTACAGGGGCCAGAGGGACAAATAAATATAAAAACAAGGACAAAAATCCCAGAGACATAAAAGCATCTGAACAAGAGAACATCTCTGGAATCAACAGATGTTATTTGTACACATTTTGTTATGATGTCAGATAATTCACTTAATTAAAGGGCATGTGTATCAATGTCTCACCAGTGTATTATGAATAGCACTTAAATTATGGCAGTGCATAAACCCAGGACATTAGTATTCTATCCACCTTAAATAAAAAGTCTGACTCCATCAATTTTAATACCCAGTTGCTTTAAGAAGTTGGCTACAGTTTCATGGCAGCCTGCCCAGGTCCTTTGCTCAATCAAGCAATAGTTGTCTTTGACCAAAAAAGAAAAAAATAGGCAACAATATCCTTGCTGAATGTCTGCTGGCATCTGTTATTAATATAGGAATAAGTAGGTTACGTGTAAAGACAGCTTAATATTTTAGGTAACCATAACACGACAAAATTAGGTGGTTTGGTTATTCGTTATTGAAGCTACCCAATTTAGATTCATTTTTCCAAAAATTACCATGCAATTTTTATCTGTTATTCTACTGTATGTATATAAGAACTAACGTGCTGTAGACACAGTTTAGACACCTTTATCATACACTGTTTACCTCTGTAATATACAATACCACCATGCCACAGTGCCCTAGGCAAGGTCACCAAGCCCCTAACGATGCTGTCAGACGTGGCGGAGGAATCCGTCTTCACAAATTAGCCTTCATTATACGCGATTCCGCTCATAAATCTCGACGTATTGTTTACCGGTACAACTTCACCTCGCACTTGCATGTACCCTCCAGATCTTTGAATTCACGAAGTATTTCTCAGACACAAATCAGCGGTCTGTTTGCACGCGTATAGCGACCGTGCCGCCGCGACAGCGGTGCTCCCAACGCCACCCGACCCACCGCAGCACCCGCCCTGCGCTGCGTCCTTCTGGTCTCCACCTGCGGACGGGCAGGCTGCAGGAGCCCTGTCTGGCAGAGCGGTGAGGTGACCTAACGCTCTAAAACCGCCTGAAATGAAAGGAACCTTTTTTCCCTTGGGAGTTGCGGTCCTCCTCACAGGCAAACCTTGCGAGGAACCAACCCGGACCTGCAAGTGGCTTGGAAAACTCATCAGCCCAGCCGGTGAGCCCGCTTGCCGGAGGTGAAGTCAACCCTTTTGACCTCTGAGATGC
>Ga0181612_178090_pt1 | contig 10985 bp, 8 predicted proteins | sample HoacroProtozoa21_FD_119630 | JGI IMG/M metagenome (GOLD analysis project Ga0181612, IMG submission 119630) | Hoatzin crop microbial communities from Cojedes, Venezuel. Combined Assembly of Gp0051906, Gp0051904, Gp0051908 | reverse complement strand
CCTAGAAATAGCAGGCTTTTTGTTGATTTGAGAAAAACAGTAACAAATAAAGAAGTTGTCTTTGTAACTTTTAATTCACTTTATTTAAAATTTTAATTAACTATTTTTAATTCACTATTTGATCTGCAGCAACATCCAAGGCATCCTATTATCTTAGAAAAAAGCAAATGAATGCAAATCACTGGCAGTTGATTTGCACATCTTCTGGTCCACTCCAGGTCCTTCAGAATAAAATAGGTTTAGATTCTAATTACAGCTGCAAGAAAAATATATGGGAGATAATTTTAAAAACCACTTCAATGTTCAAATATTTCATTTGAAAATGTATTGCCAACAGGGAGATGAACTAGAAGATAATCCTTCAACAAGATTAAGCAATAATTGCAATTTGCTTAGTTTAAATTATAATCTTTTTGCATTGCTTTAAATATAAATGATACTCACTTTTCCTTATGTGCAAGTGTGCATATATATTATTCTATTAACTCTAGGGAAGCAATTTTGTAAATCATGGTTTGAAAGCACCAGCACCCAGAAATACGTAGTAGTAGCAGTCCTGGAAGAGGAGTTCAGTGTCTTAGCAAGAAGCTCATCTTCAGGCACAGCTTCATGAATAATAAGACTTGATTACCATACCTTGTAAAACACATGGGGGAAAGGAAGGAGGGTCGCCAGCATCATGCAGTTGCTCTTGCCAGCTTTCCCCGCAGTGCCGAGTTCTTTGTGTTTATAGAACATATGCCATAGGCCTTATCTCCAGAGGTCTTGGGGAGATGCTGGCTGCTTAGAGATAGCCGGTGTTTTTTTCTTTCTGGTGTCTTGTGTTAATTTTTCATCTGTTGTTATTCTAAGAAGAGCTGGAAGAACGCTGGAAGTCCATTTCCCAATTCAGGCAACTCTGGTTTTGCTTCTTTCAACTTAAAAGAATCCTCGTATCTGTGACTTCTTGGTCCCCTGAAATGCAGTGCCACCTTTAGAATTCTTTCACTGCAAAAAACAAGTTTACCATATTCAGAATGGAAGCTGTTGAATTACTGGCACTTCTGATCAGTACTTCAGAGACTTCAGGTTCAAACTTCACTATAGGGCTACTTCTGTGAATAAAGCCTCTGCTTACGTGCATATGGTTTTGCTTGTTTGTCCTTACCACCTGCATCTTTAATGTTTTCGCTTGCACAGCTCCTAGAGTGTTTGCTATGACCTTTGCTTTTCATACGAGCCTGTTTGTCACAATTTGAAAAAAGATCTGGTTGATCCTGGTGAGTTACGATAGAGATGTCCTTGAATTTTGACCAGAACAATGAGTAAGTTTCTCTGGTTTTTACTGCATGTTGCTATTCTTTCCTACAAAGAGAAAAAATATTCTTTCTTTCTGATAGCAGTCATAAGCCCCTGCATTGTATGTGTACTCATATCGGTGCCCAAACTTTGTTTTCTGTTCAGAGCTACACCCTGGATACTGGAGGATGCTACAACTAGCTGGCCCCATCCTCTTACCATTCCAGAGTATGGGGGGTGGGGGGGAATGGAAATGCAGACAAGCCCAGTTTTTGCTAAATGAAGAAACAGCTATGTAAATTGGTTTTCTGTTCCAGTTCTTTTTTGTGTCTCTCGTAACGTTAGCAGAAGAGAGCTCTGAGCTTGCTCTCACAGCGTTAGGAGGAGAGAGCTTCGCTGCAGCGGAGGGAAGGCACTCCCCAGTCGAAGGCAGCAGGTAGTTGTCAGCTCTCACGGTTCTCGTTCTGCCACATAGTTACATAAATTATCCGTCTCTCTCTTACCAGCTGCTAATAAAGGGACTGATCTCTTTCTGGCTTGCTGAAGAAAGTCTCGAGGAGGGTTTTGAAGTGGTAATACAGTGTGTTTGCTCAAGAACAAGTTCCTTGTAAAGGGAATGTGTAAAGCCATAGGAGCTTGAGAAAGGAACGTGCAAGACAAATGGGCTGGCAACGTTAAAAGAACGAAAGGGCCTGATAGCAGCAACTTCTTCCTGAAGCAGATTATTGTAAAATGTTTTACACAGTGTAAACTAGTCATAATATTTTTTTTGAAGTGTTTGCTGTGGAATGTATTCTTAGTTGCTGTTTCAATTATTGAGCAGAAATGAAGGGCTTGCAGACCGATTACAAACCCAAGTAACTAGACCTCAATTACAGAGTGAAAGGTAAGATCAGCCAAGCTTGAAAAAGCATTTTGAGGTGGTTCAGAAACCCGTCAGTGAACTGTGTGGTGACAGATGGTAAGATTACCCGACAGCCTGTAACAAACTGTAGCATTTTTGTGTTAACACTGCTGCTACTGTTGGTGTAAATGCATTTCTTTAATCTGAGCTCTGAATCTTCTGAATATCCCAGTCCACTTGGCATGTGCTGCTTTGCAGAAATTTAAAGGGAGGGGGCAAAAACCCAGCTGTTAGCTTGGTTACTGCTTGTATGTTTGAGATTTGTTCTGGAGAATTCGGCCATATCCACCAGCACCACCCGGACACTGGTGCTATGTTTGTGCCAGGAGAGCAAAAATCGATGCTTCTCCTTCCCACTCTGTTAGAGGGAATGGAGCCTTCACCATTTAAACTATCACAGCACTCTAAAGGCTGGCCATAATGCTGATAATTTGGCTGGCAGCAGTACAAATGCCACCTTAAACAATGCTGTCAGTCGCAAGGTAAAATGCTATCGTAATTCCAGCAAGTGAAGAAGATCTGTTGGTAGCTAGAGGTTACTTTGCAGAATAGAGCTGGGGACTGAAACAGCAGAATAGGCATCTATTTCTCTGCTTAAAAAGTCATCCTGTTCCAATCATCCCAGACTTGAAACAAGGAGGAGCCTACAAAGGAGGCTTTTGTTAGTGTTTGTGGGCATATTTGGACTTATGACAACCCATCTTTTCTCCCATCCCCTGAAGACTCATCCGTGCTTGCAGCTGTGAGTTATTTGGATTGAGTTGTTGTGATCCGTGACCACAACCATCACAAGCTGTGTGCCTTCTGGTTGGCAGCATCTGGCATTCTCAGACAAGTCCTTGCTGCTGTCAAAGATATGCCAGAGTTGAAAGTTGTTCCAGCGTTAGTACCCTCACAGATTTGGCAGACTCGCAACTAGTTAGTCTAAGGGTCTCTTGTCTTCATTGTCATCGTCTGACACCAAATAAATGCCAAACTGAATGGGAGTAAACAAGACCTGACAGGCAATAGCCAATCCAAAAATGGTGAAACTGCTTTTCATTAGATGTGGGACTAAAATAGCAGCTGAGGATAGACAAATATATTTTGCTTTATTTATTTTTGCTTTAATTTTTCTTTATATATCAAATTCTTTATAGAAATAAGTAAACCTATGATTTCTCTGAACATAATAGAAACAGAGAAGGGGATTGAACTCTTGCTTCTAGACCCAAGGAAATCAGGCGTGTACACCACTGCAGTCTGCCAGCATCGTTCGCCCTCTAGAAATTCCAAAATAGTTCGTAACATTTGACTTGAAGGTCCCAGACCCCCGGCTGAGGTGTGCTCTCAGTGTGCGGTTACCAGCTCCAGGTGCTGCTTGTCAGACTCAATGGGGGCATCAGGAATTTGTAACAGGTGCCTCACTGTCCTTAAAACACTGATAAGGGCTTAAAGTTTGTTTTTATATAGATGGCTGGCTGAGAAGAGACCAATCTTAATCGACAAAATAGTCCCTGAATTTGTCTTAATCAGTCAATTTACCCATGTTCTTAAAGTCCACCATCTCTAAAGAAATTGTGCCTTGCATTTTGATCCTGTATCAGCAAGCCTGTTTCTTTCACGTTGTTCTCATGTCTTTGTAGTGAAAGGAGAATTTTCTAAATTCCGCGGTGCTGTCTCAGAGAGATTACACAGTTGAATTATTTAGTGTCTTAGTACACACTGTAAGTTTTGGGTTGTCATTGGAGTTGTCAGGCAACATTTTTGGTCTGCTTCAAAAATATTCCGATATTCACAATCTGTGAAACAACTGCATGTATCCATCTATTCATTTTTGTTAAACATTGTTTATTGAACGTGGTGCTAGCTCAGTGTCAAAGTTGAGAGAGCAATAGTATTTTTGAGGGATACAACTATTACTCACCATCTTTGACAGCGAACTACAGTGGGACTTGCATCAGTACAAACGCAAAGAAAAGGTAATTGTCACTTACCTTGTAGTAACTGTGGTTCTTTGAGATGTAATCAATATAGATCCCACAGTCCTCGCCTTTGAAGACTGCCAATTCCAGCTGTTCTGAATTATGAGGGAATGGCTAGAAGGTCAGGTCAGAGCTTCCCCTTCTGATCTGCCAGTGGAGCATGAAGAGGCACAGGGCGTCTACATAGCCCCAGCAGACAGAGCTGTTAATGATGTTCTGAGCTCATGTGTTTGGAAAGGAAGTGCTTCTAGAGTTACAAAATCAATGTCACTTTCTTTTTTTCTTCTGAAGAGTATTAAAAGTGATAAGAAGCCAGCAAAGTTGGGAGAGTTGATTTGGACCTCCAGACAGAAGACAAGATATGTACTGGGTTTGAATCATGAAATATTTAGCTATTTGCAGTCTTTCATTGTTGCCACTGAAGTGAACTAGTGTAACAGATAGCAGAGTTTGACCCTAGGGATTTTGATGAAATACATTAAAACAGATACAATCATCAGATGATGAATACATAAACAAGAATTCCAGCTGAGATAGGGCCAAAATAATAATGGCTAATTCTAGTTATGTGCCCAAAATGGTGGTGGTCGGATTTATGATTTAACAAGAGATGAGAGGGGAAAAAAGAAATAAGGTTTTAGGGTCAAGGAACATTCTACGTTATTAGGCTTTGACAGGCAATTTAAGGTCTGAGAAAGAAGAGTAATAGTAGAGTCAGAGCCTTGGAACAAAGAGAATATGTCATCTATAGTGAGGATTTCAGTCTTTGAAACATCGAGTAATAGGTCTTTGGTTGCATTTTGGGTTTTTGCTTTGTGGGGGGGAGGGGGAGGGTTTAAGGCAAAGACCTGGCAGAGAGGATCTTAATTCTGCAGTGTTCACTGTCCCTGACTAAACTTCCACTGATGCCTGTTCGTCTCAAGTAAGGATTGCCATCGTCAGTACAGAGAGATTGAGAGATCAGAGATGAAACCAAAAGGGATGAAGACTTGTTCATCATTTGGATAGAAGGAATGAATAAATTAACAAGATCAACTGTAGCAATGATCTGTTTTGGAGACAGAAGGCACAGAAGCAACAAGATACAGTGAATTATCTTCTTTATATTTTGCACTAATAGTTAAAATACATTATTACAGAATTTTTTCCCAGTGTATTTTTATTCCCCAGTAGCACTGAAAGACTGTTTTAGCTTTGGAGATAACTGCTGTCTCAGAATGAGGAAACCAATGTTGTGCCAAATGCAAATGAGAGTAATTGAGTAATTACAATAAAATTAGTTTTGGTGGTATCATAGAGTCATTGGAAGAGAAGGAAATACCCCACAGATAGCAAGAAATGGCGTATGTTATGTGTATCACAGTATAGCATTAAGGTTGATTGTTTTTTCACCCCTATATTTGCTCTAAAAGTTTAGACAGGGTTCATTCATTGATCCCTGGTGATATCAAGGTTCCTTAAGTAGTTCCCCCTAGCACTGTGGAAGGTTGACTCTGTCTTTCATAATTAGCTCAGCTAAACTTTTTAACACAGTATCACCTTTCTAATAGATGTGGTTATGGGGAATGAAGTAGTTCAGAAACCTAGCTTATGCGTTACCACTGTCAGAGCGACGTGCCTCAGTGTCTCCAGCTCTGCTGATGGCCTTGGCCTCATTCTGCAGACTAGCGTGGGGAATGGGCACGTAGTGGGAGGTTGTGCAGGGCGTTGGTGACAGCATGAAAAAGAGTGTCCGTGTCTTGGGTTAGCCCTGCGACACCCACAGCACCATCCTTCCCTGCCTCTTGTGTTGTTTCTTTTCCCTTTCTGGCTAACCAGAACGAATCCATCTGCTGGCGAAATCATTTATTTTAGTAGGTCGTTTAGGGGCTCACTTACATGGTTTGTCTCTTCAGAAGGATCAAAAAGAAAAAAGAGAAAAGGACATAATTACTGCTTATCCTTTTGAACATTGATTTGGGACCCGTAGAAGACTCAAAATAAGAGTGGTGAGCTTTCTGTCAACTGCGTTCACTGAAAGCACTGTATCACTAAAGGACAGTGGTAGTAATTGCTTAGTGCCATTGCTAAGTTGAACTATTAGTCTGAATGCTTGTTCCTGTAATGTAATTTTTTAATGTATGAGTTGATGTTCCACTGTGAAGCGTGGAAAGCCATTGTGTGTGCAATTTGTCGTTGTGGTTAAGAGCATCAAATAACCTATATCCTTTACCACCAGCAATGCATCTATTTGGCCTCAACTGGCAGTTGCAGCAAACTGAAAATGACACATTTGAGAATGGAAAAGTGAATTCCGATACTGTGCCAACACATCCTGTAACAGTACCTGCTGGAGAAAATGGTAAGTGAAACAGGCACCAATTTCTCTCCTTCTTTCAGAGCATTTCCTTTCTCTGTGTCTTATTTACATCACCAGACTTTAACAGTTTTCCTCCAAAACTCTGTCTTTAATGAAAGTACCGAGCATCTGTAAGTAATAGTAATTTTAAATAGATATGTAGATATTAAACAGGAGTTGTATTTCACTTGAAAAGAGCACACCGTTCCTCCTACCGAGCACGTGAAGGGAGCGATGAATCCTAGGTGATGTTGTTGATCTTTCTTGGAAAGCTGTCTGTCAACCCAAATTCTGCATGGGGATTTACATGTACTATTTGATGAGGATAGAAAAGCTCTCATCGCACCCAGAGAAACAGAACCTCCGCTTACTCTGAAATCTTTGATGATGTAATGGTTGCTGTGGGGTCCTCGGAGGTGGCAGGATGGTGCTGAGGCGGAGTTGGACCATCCTGCCTGAGGGACTGGGGTGGCTGGGGACTCCTGCTGCAGAAACAGCCACGACAAAGCCAGGGAGCCCAAGGTGGCAGGACATGCTGTTTCATAAGGGGGACCTGATACCAAGATTCAGTCTTTGGGAGTCCCAGCGAGCTCTGGATTATTTTCAGACAAAAGCCTTCTCTGTGACAGGAGGGTCATAATCTCTTTTTCTGAAGAGCTGGCACCAGGAAAGGCACTTCGGGGAGGTTTTGCATGTTTTCAAAGCTTGTCTCTTAGCTGTGTTTAGAAGGCAACTGATGATCAAGGAGCTTCCTGTGGCGTGATGACCTCGCTATGGAATGGCTTGTGTTTTTTTCTACAGATGATGATGTTTTCTTTCTTTTTTAATTTCTTTCTGAAATGTAATAGGTCATGTATAATATGTTCATTTCACAGAATCAATTTGTTTTCTCAAAATCTCTAGCATATAATACCGAGTCTGAATCATCCAACCAATATATAAAGTAAAAAAAACCCCTGACTTAATAAATAAATTTTGTTATAGGAGCTTTTAAAACACAAACCACATAAAGGGATTATATTTTATCGACCTTTTTCCATGTTGCCCTTTAGGATTCTCAAAACATTTAAGAGCCTGTGCTCTTTTGGCTAACAGAGGCTTTAAAATCAATAGGTTTTGAATGGAAAACTTGATTTAAATGGTTGATGAATGCAGTGTTTGCTTCATTACACAAAAATCCATTTTCCCTTTCACAAGGTAGAGCTGACCTCCTTACCACTGAGGAGGAGGAAGCCTCTGCCAGCAGTTGACATCTTGAAAATTTTTCAAGTTATCACAGCTCCAAGTTAGAGAAAAGCCACAGCTCAGTTCATTCTTTCTGTCATCTTTGAAAGCGTATGGAACTTCTCCAGGAGGACTTTTTTCATTTCCTTTACCCTACTGCCTTTTTCTTGCACTTAGATACTCATTATCTCTTTCTGTGTTCTTACTTGGTTTGAATGACTAGCAAAAAGCTACTGTATGGTTAATGAATATTGATGCTGCAGTGACAGCTCCTCGTCTCACTGTCTTCTGCCCTCAGTAGCCAATATACTTTCTTGTATAAAATATATACGTTTTATGTTTTTGTAAATATTTTATAAATAGTTCTTTTTCCCTTGATCATTTTTTATTTTTTTTACAAATTGAAAGCTCAAAAATAATAAAAAATTGCTTCAAAAATAACAAGTATATCAAATCCCATTTTTCCTTCTTGATGTCCCTAAATACTGTGCAAGAGAACAGGGTTAATTCCATCCACTGTTAAAATGCTGTCCTCTGCAGAATATGGTAAGTGGTCGTTTATCAGCATACATCAATACTAAACAAGAGACAGACCAGAGAATACACATTTTAAACCACAAAAGGAAGGTTAAGCGGAAGGGAAAGTGGGATGACTAGATGTGAAATTTAAGGAGGGGAGCCCTGTGCTAGCATACTAGTTACTGAAGACTGAGAGGAAGACTCAGTAAAGCCTTGGTCTGGATACTCTGACAGCTGAACAACTTTCAGTACTGCCCCTCTTTAGCCCCCAGGTAATGTCCTGGTACTCTGACTTCGATGGGAGAAATTCCCAGTGTTGTATGGGCCAGGCGTTTTCCTTGTCGCTCTCTTCTCTAAACTTTGGATAATCCTGGGCCTGCTTTGGTCAGAAGGTCGTAGCCCCCTGTGTCGTAGATCCCAGGTATTCATTTGCCATTCAGAAGTACAGGTACTTCGTGTGACGAATTAGCAAAGCTTAAACTTGAAGATGCATCCTTATGACCTCTGAAAACTCAGCTGTGCTTTACCTAGAAATAGCTAGCCATAGATTGACAGGAAAAGCATGTTAAATCATCCTTAAATGCAAATCATTTGTTAAGTGAAGCCTGAATCTCTTCACAAGCCTTTTGCAAAGGTTTTTTGTTTGTTTCTTTTGTGGTTTTTTTTTCCTCTCCCAGTGCTTCTCTCTCTATGAGCAGTAAACTGCTGGCAACATGTCACTGGCTTATCTAGACAGGCATTATCCGGGGCTGCACAAGGTGGCATAAGAATGTATGTTTTCTATGGATCTGTTGAATTTTATTGGACATTTCTGTTTAGGTTCTCCAAAGTAATCTGTAAGCCATGCTTAATCAAATACAAACATTTGCTTGAGGTGCGTCAGTGCTCTATCTGTTTTCATATCTAGGCGACAGAAAAGGAAGGCTGAAAAACAGAGTTTGGTTAGCCATTGTGTTCTAGCACGTGGTCACATCTTGTATGTGGCTGGCGTTATTTTATGTCATGTATGATCTGTGTGCAATTCAGAAATACCTTATAATAATGTATGCTTAATTGCAGATTTTTAAAAAATGCAAGAGAGGAAAAAATTGAGTGGGAAAAGAGGCATTTCTTTGGCTTACGCAGATGCACTTTTAGAGATTGTACTCATTAAAATACATTATACTTGCTTTCACAGATACGTATAGAAATTTTTTGTTTTGTTTACTATATCTCGTGAATTAAAGGTATAGCAACTTCTTAATGTTGGGGTTTTTTTCTAGGAAGGTGTATTTTTAAGAAGGAGTTCTATTTCATTTCTTGAAATGCTTCTTGCAGAAGAATATAGAGCAGATGTCTCAGAAAAACATCTGAATACAAGGTTGTTCAATGGAGTGGGAGAACATGCTGTTGACTGTCTGTAAATCCAGCCTTGCAACCTAATATTCTAATTAGTACTGCCTTTGAAGGATGGAAAATGATATTATGTGTGACACTATACGGCAATTATTGTTGAGCATTTTTGTGTTTTGGTTGTGCATTCATTTTTATTCCATGTTATAGACACTCATTTATTCACAGTGTATCTTGTTTTTTAATGTATAGAACATTTGCAAACAAGGAGATGGAGTTTGCTTCGTGTCATTTTTGGGATATTTGTGTATTATTTTTCTTGTATAATAATTAAATATTATTTATTACTTTAAATATTTGTTTAACTCAGGATTTTGTCCACCCTAACCCAAGACAGTCGAAATACAATTTACAAATACTAAGTATAACAAATATTTTACCTATTAATTAGCCATAATGCATTGGATTATAGATATCACAAATGCATCATATAATGATTGTGTGTATTAGATAGTATGTGACAGAGCAAAGCAATGTATTTTGTAGATTAAATAAGAGTATATCTAGCAATAGAAGTACAAATCATGATATAAATATTATTCACCTATAAATATTTATGTGTATCTGTATTATTGTCTTTTGAGGAGGGTCTGTAAAAGAAGACATTTGGGGGGTACAGAAGTATAGTGAAAGAGAACATATTCAGGAAGCTGGGTATTTTAAAATTAAGATTCTTATTTGGACTGTTGTGTCATTATGGAATTGTGTGAATGAACATGACATTTCATATTTTGACTTAGAGCTGTGTATAAGAACTGTTACTGTTTAGAAAGTGAAAAGGAAATGATGACACTACTAAGATTTTTCTTAAGCCCATTGAGATACGACAGGGAACAAAGAATAATTAACACTGTTCTTAGGAGGGCAAAGAACTAGTGGCGATTTTGATAGAGGTGGTGTGGCGTTAAAGGGGCGTGTGGTTACAGGGTAAAACTACCTGGTTTTCTGTGGAGGAAATGAGAGTCCATAAGATCATTATCTGCTAAGAAGTGTTGAAGGCCGGTAATAGACATTCCTGGCAAGTTGGTCAAAATGTTTGATAAAGTGCCCCTGCTCAAGCTATGTAGTTCATCTTTTCAGTAGTAAGAGGTAGTTGTTTTTCGTTTCAAATGTAGAAACAGGGGAAGTTGCAGATCAATACTGCAAACAAGTGTTTATTGTTTAGTGATTACCAGTCCTCAGGGTGTGAATGTTTATGACACAAAATGCTTATAATTTGAAGGAAGTGGTAAAAAACAAACAGTTAAATGAACCAAAATAGTGAATACAGATCCATCTTCCAGAGTAACATACAAATATTGTGAAGGGTTAAGTCCAAAGTTAGAAAAGCATCAGACTCATCCTGAGAAGTGTAAAAAAAAATTAT
>Ga0181612_166832_pt1 | contig 10985 bp, 9 predicted proteins | sample HoacroProtozoa21_FD_119630 | JGI IMG/M metagenome (GOLD analysis project Ga0181612, IMG submission 119630) | Hoatzin crop microbial communities from Cojedes, Venezuel. Combined Assembly of Gp0051906, Gp0051904, Gp0051908 | reverse complement strand
TTGGCATCCCTGGAGAGGTTATCATCATCCTGATGAAATTGCCACCATCTGTAGGTAGTGTGGCAAAGCAAAGCTTCTGGTGGATAAATCACTTCTCTGAGGGCATTTTCTGTTTCCCTCTGAGCCAAAACAGTTCAGAAAAGGTCTCTTGCAACGGTATTTCAGCAGCAGAAAGACGCTATTGAGATACAGACACAATAAACAGTTTCGTTCCTGCCTTTAAAAATTAACCACCATTAACTTTGGGCTCGGAGTGGCTCCAGGCTGCCAGCAGCACACTCCTTCCAACTGGCTTCCCAGAAAGAAACTCCTGACTCAACTTGTTCTCAAAAGCCTGGTGACATTTCTGTGGCTGTTGCTCTTCACCGGTTTCCCCTTGCAACAGCAAGTAGAGTTCAAGCTTCTGCCTCCTTTTTATTCTCCCCACCTCCTAGGTCAGCACTAAACCTCCACAGGACATGATCATGCCAGAAAAAAACTGGCTCGTTGGTTCACAGACAAGGTCTTGCACAAAGTCTGCGCCTTCAGATGCACCCCACTACTCTGAAGCAGAACCCAGACAGACCAAGACCTGAAAACCCAACCCTCCACGTAAGAAACACTCAGTTGCTCAGTATTCCTCACACAGTGAACTTGAAAGATCGCATCATTAGATCAACTGCTGACAAGAGGTGCGCACAGGTCCATACTTGGAGCCATTTTATATAAGCTCCTAAATAGCAGATCTCTCTCATTAGCGAGGGGGAGGGAGGTAAGCTGGCAGGGTATCACACAGCAGGCATTTTAGCAAATGTCAACAGTGAAAACAAATGTTGGAGAAAGGAAAACAAGTTGAGACAAAAGAATTTTGTAAACAAAAAAAAATGTAAAACAAAAAAATCAAGAGCAGGCCAATGAGATGCTCATGAAAAGCGATGTCAGGCTAGCAGTGTATACCCTTCCTTGGCTGCACATCAACTGGCCAGATTTTGTGGTTGACCTTGGTGTCTACTGCGCAGAAGAGGGAAGAGCCATGCTCATCAGACTCCAAAGTACAAGAAGGAAAATTGACTCAGGCAAGGCAATAGCTTCAGTGGATTTGCTAACCTATACTGGAAGGTAGTTTTAATGCTTTAAGGAAATTTATGTAATTCAATCAATCAAATATAAGTATCAAATATTTCCACTTTTGGGAAATGCACACTACTAGGATCTATACTAGTAAAATTGTGTGCAAAAAGAAAAAAATCATTATCCAATGTATTTATACAGTAAAATTAAGCATAGGTCAGCTTTCAATTAGCGAATTTCTGTACCGTAATCAAGAGCCACATACTCAGGAAAAGGATACTGCCGAAACTGAGGAAGGAAGAAAGCTAGTTCAAACAAACCTAACTTTTTTTTCACTGCAAAACGAGAAACTTGGTATCTAGAGATACATTTGGAGACTACATACGGAATGCAAAGACAGCCACACAGAGATACAGTTTTACTGAAACAACAGAGGCTCAAAAGCAGCAAGGAAGCACAAATATACAGAATAAGGAGGCAAAGCCCCACTTCACTGTACCATTTAAGAATACCTTAGTCCAACACAAGCCTAGGTCAAAGCAAAACCAGCAAACATGAAACATAAAGAAGATTCAGTCAAAAACTGGAGAATCAATATATAAGGTGTACAAGGAAAATTATTTAAGAACGTTAGCAGCAGCAGCTTGAGAACTGGTGGGTAAACTGGACCACCTTGGAGTGAGACAGCCAATTAAGAGGATTAAAGATTTTGCAGAAAAGCAAACCAGCTTCTTCATGTGAAACTTCACCACAGAGGCAGGTGGAAAGACACTTAACCTTTTTCAAAGGCTAACACGTGAGGCAGCTCAGACATGAAGGTGTCTGCAGAAAGAGGAAGAAAAGATAGATGAACTCAACAGCAGTAAGTGGCCAAGACCCCTTGTGCTCGCACCTCACAAGACCCTGTCCAGCTGCAACGTTTTAGCAAGGTCTGGAACATTTTGTACAGCCTGAAACCGAAGAAAACAATAATCAATCCACGAAATCACTATAAATTGGTACCCAGCTAGTTTAACAGACTTTAACATGGGATACCACCCACCACAGCAGAAAGAAACAAATTATTTAATCTGATTTCCCTTTCTTTCTAGACTGCAGGTACTGCCCCTTTGGAAGTTTTCTACCACTGTTCAACCACACCGTGGCTTCAAATAGTGCACAAGGTTAGTATGCCTTTATTTTTCTTCCACTACTAAAACCACAGCAAATCTGAGCTGCCACAGCCTGTTCGGACTTACACAGACCGGGGTTGCTGTAGCTAAAAACAAAACCATTAGCAGAGTTCTCAGAACCGAAATGCTACTTACGCAGATTGTTTTTTTTCTTTCTTTTAAGCTCCTAAATGAAACTTCAGCAATTATTGGTTTATGTAATTGCCTAACATTTGATGTTTACAGCAACATTTTACAACTAATTTACATGTAGTTCACTAAATGCTTTAAGGTTAATTGGTCTTTTGTCGTGCATTAAGTAGCTTGTTAATTATTAGACAGTTGGGAGTTAAAAACTAGAAGGAGGTCAGTTTGAGGATGGCTTGGGCTGAACAGAACCGCTGCTTGTAATTAGCAAAATACACGGGGGTGATTTTTGCCCAAGCATTGACCTTCCTAATGGTTAGCCCCAGAGCAGGCAAGCCATGTGTGAATGGTACATTTCACATGATCATGTCACCTCCTTCATTCTACCTTTGAGCAGGAGGATACAGCAGGACTCACTTACTGACTTCACTGCTTACAGCATGTGCATGTGAGGTAAAGATGAAACCACAGGAGAAGAGAGAGAGAAGCAGCAATTCCTTGTGCTTGTCATGAAGAACGCAACAGGGAAAATTGACATTTTTAACCACAGTTCAGACAAAATGGGTGGAACAAGGAATGCAAGGAGGATCCAGAGGGATGTTTCCCTGAGCCGCTCCTAGATAACCAAAACCAAGCATCCACGTTTCCCAGTTTCTTGATTAGAGCACACCCAGGCCACATCTCAATACCATCTCGTGGCACAAACAATTTTGTACTGCGTGTGCTAAAAGGGAGCCCCAGAACACCTAAGTATTCTCTGCTCTGAGCACTGACAGCCCAGATGTATCCAAAGAGATCAGAATGATTTGAGAGAAAAAAAAAAAGTCGGTGGGCCTCCTTGGGGCTCTTTTCTACCTGCACTTCTATCTCACAAAAGAGTGCTTTGGACACTACATCATAACTTAGCAACCAATATTAATAACTTAATTACCAAATTGGCCCTGCTTTGAGCAGAGGTTTGGACCAGATGAGACCTCCACAGGAGCCTTCCAACCTAATTTATTGTATTCCATTAGTGAACTCCTCATATAGCTAATCTCCACTCCAGTTACCACATCTGCTGCCCAAACGTGAGCACTTTGCCAGGTTTTGAGAACAACTTTTAGTAATGAAGAGAGACTAGATAGCCCATGCTGGTTTTAATGATCTGCTTGGCATCAGGTCTGGAAGTTGAGATCAGAAACTAAAGTAACAAAAAGCCATCCCTGTATGTTAGAAGCATTTGCAAAAAAAACGCATTCAACATGAAAAATATATATTCTGGTTTTTTCGTGCAAAGTGTTCCCACGTCTCACCAAGTGCCCCAACTCCAACTTCTCTGGCTTTTAGTAAGATGGAGTTATTACTAACCAAGTGTTCTGTGGCAGCCAAAACCGTTTCATTCAGGAGTCCACAACCAAATTATTCAGGGTGCTGCACAGGCATACCCAAATAAGCTAAACAGAGGCACCAGGAGCAATTAAACCTAAATTACTGGAAGCTGGGGTTTAAAATGCATTAGAGAAATCACATAAATTTCTTGCATGGACATTCGCATTCAGAATTGAAGTGACCTTTATCAGATACATCTTGACTGGAGTTATTACATCCTTAACTCCACAGAAGACTGTTTTTTGTCAGGACCCTCTACGATAACTTTTTGGAAACACCCAGGCCTGCCCCAGCACTACCAGTCTGACTCCATGTGCTGTCCCTCAAGACCAGCCAGAGCAAAAGAGCAAAACAACTCTGAAACAACACTGCTTCCTCTGCACTCCGGGAATCGACCGTGACCAACTCAACACGGAGTCAAACTCTACCTGTACCTTTTAAATCCCTCCTCAAGCACAATAAAGTGGCCTCATCTGCAAAAGCACTGAGCACCCAGCAGCACAGTTGGCCTTAAGCAGTGTTCAGGACTTTAAAAAAAAAAAAACAAACTGAAAAAAAAAAGACTTCAAATCACTCAGGTACTAGTGATAACCTTCTAAAAATCTTGGGATGGAAAGAGCAAACCAGAAATGAGCAGTGTTTTCCAAAATATATTCCATCAAAACAGCATTGCCTCAAATGTAAATTGCTTTACAAATACTGATCTCCTTAGCGTCATTAAATGCTACCTTTATTTCTTATTAATTGATCTCACTGCATTTTAAATTGCTTTTTGAAAGTATAGTAGAAGTATATAAACATGACGTGTTCAAACATTCAACTGTTAAAATACAGGAATTAAACTTTAAAACTCTGTAATTCTACTGTTGCTCAAATTTCATTATTGAGAAATAAGGAATATGCTTGGTTTTTTTGAAAAAAATACATTATTATTAGGAAAGCCTTAGTGTGTGGTAAGTTTCTGCAAATCATTAATTATTATAACTCAGCAAGGGTGCTGCTGCTTTCCTTCTGACACCAAGCACATGCACATACTCTGGGTGGGTTTAAGAATCGTAACACGGAAATGTCACCTTTCCTGAGCTTTAACACTTCTTTACTCCCAGTGCTTCAACCACTCATTTCCCCTTCCCCACTAGGATCAGCAGCCTGTGCTTGGACCAGTCCCTTTTGCAGATTCAGCTCAGTGCATGGCCACAAAATCAGTCAGATGGTCGTGAAACCAGTTAGATAATCACGAAACCAGTTAGATGGCCACAACAGCGAGGGCAGGCGCTGCTGTCGGGAAGGTCGAAAGGAGTCGAGGTGCGATGGCAGCTTCGTACAGGAGATGTGCCCCCAACAGAAACGTGAAGTTAAAGTTACAAACCACCCCGCAGAAGCACGCCACGCAGTTAAGCGACCTCAGACTGCGCTGTCGAAAGTCCACAGCCCAGCCGCTGGGCAGGGCTCGGTTAATACCAATATTCAAAGGACCCTGTCCCGGTGCCAAGCACGCAGTTCGTATGACAAGGGTCGCTTTGTCTTGCATCCCCCTCCACCTCCCAGCACATGGGAAACTTCAGAAATTCCCTTGCCGAGGAGAACAACTAAGCTGAGTAACTTGGAATTACAGGCTTTCAAGGTTAGTTCGCTGCTGGAGCCAAGACATGGTTCCAGTGCTTCTCAGGACTGAAAACAACCTTCTACTTTTAATGACTTGCCTTTTATCTTTAATAAGGGATTAGAAGTTATTTTTCCAGCTAATACCTTAAAATCCAGATAATCATAAAAGCAATCAGTAATACCCAATATATGTTAATTACTCATTTTCTTCTCGTCTCTTGTTGGTGTGCTGTCACTCATGTACATTAATTTGTCTATAATAAGGCTGCAAATCAAAATCAACAACAGGGTTCAGGTCCTCTGAGGAGTCACAGGTTTAGACTTAGATTTAGACTTTAGGTTAACAACAGATTATATCTGTGACAACAGTGAAGAAAACAGCATTATAGCCAAAGACATGCTGAACTATCCAGCCAGCCATTTACCTGCACCCAGACCTGTGATGTCCCCACACGCTAACTCCCCACAGAAGTCAACAAAGCACAAGACTGCTGTCAGATAAGTTAACAAGACACTGGACAAACTTTTCAGCTAGATAGCAATAAAGGGAGTCAGTCATGTTTGTCCAGCTATTCCCAGTGAAATGTGAACCTAAAATAATATGAAGTTTTCCATAACAGGCTACACTGCACTTTCCAAAGGGAACCTACAGGAATAGCAGGTGTAGAAGCTTCACATTCAAGATCAGATGGTGGCAAAGGGAAAGCTGAAGGTGCTGGAATAATGATGATAAACATCATATTGCTCAGACAGGTAATACCTATGACTGCAAAAGATTTGAATGGATAGGATGTCATCAAAAGACAATGTCCAGCTACCTATACTCTCTTGAGGACATGGAAATGGAAGCAACTAAACAACTTTCTTCTGTCCAGGTTTATGAAAACGCTGGACCAAATGCTGCTGCTGACACTTCCCAGGCTGCTGTCTCGGCTCACGAAGGTCAGTCCAGCAAGTACTGCTGGAGAGCATGAAGTGAAGGAGACACTTCTGCAAGAGCAGAGGAGGGATGTCCCCCAGAAGGCTGAGTTCCAGATAAAACCCTCTGGTCACAGCCCGGTCAGGAAGGAATTCTCACCATCAATAACAAAGTACCACACAACTGTATTCAACAGGGTTCCCAAGGCCTGTTTCTCAAGCACAGAGCTGCTGAGGAGCCATTTCAGCTAGCAATACAACTGATTTTTACAAAAACAGTGCTGCTGGTAAGCTAAAAGCTCTCCAAAAAAACTTTTATACAAGTTTCTGCTGATGCCCCTAGCATACAGGGTATGTTACATTCCTGTAAACAGTTTGCTCCCACAAATAAGGCCAGCTCTCTGGCAGCAAGAACTGGTTCAGTTCAAGCAACAAAACTGCGCAGGCTGGACAAAGGTAAACCACTTGGCAGCAGACATCGTCAGCAGAGATGAATCCATCATCCCACACACGGCCCCTGTCCAGAATGACAGCTCCTCAGTTTGCAAACTGTTAACACTGCGTGATGAATCCGAGACCTGCAGGGCTGCCTGCATGCCCAAAAGCTTGGCTTTTTTTTCCAAGTTTCAAAGAGTCAAAGCCAAGTGTTTGAAAGTCCCCCTTTTTGCTAGAAATTTTACCTTTCCACTTGAAAAAATTCTTCCAGAGATATTAAAACTTCTAAAACCTTTTAAAACAATCCAGGAACAGTACAACCAGCCTATCTACCCACACCTTTCTTCGCACAAAACAAAAGAGCTTCTAAATTTGAAATACTTACACTTTGCGACAAAGCAGACACCCAGAAACTAGGCATTTGCACCTCTGAACCCAACTACAGGAATACAATGCGAGAGTGAAGGGAAAAATATACATTTTACAGAAACCTCCCAATAGCACAAAATTAAGAGGCTGAGATCTTGGTGGGGAATTCTAACACAGCACAGATACTGTAACAAGGAAACAGCTTTTATTGCTCACAATAGCATCTCGGTCCTAAATCCTTCTCTTATAGATTTTCACCTGCAGATCACAGAAATGTAGACAAGCCTAGATTAGAAGAAAACTCTGGAAATCACCTCCTCCAGCCTGGCCTTTGATTAGGTACCCAGGGCCCCATCAAGCTAAATCTTGAACATTTCCAGCAAAGGAAAATGCACCACTTCTCGCTTCAATGTTTGCTCTCATGGTGAAGAGTATTTTTCTCATACCCAGACAGAGTTTCCCCTGGAGCAGCTCATGCTCATTCCCTGTGGTCCCATCGCTATGCAACCTTCTGAGGATCTCTGTGTATCGGAGGGACAACGGGCTTCACTTGCAGCTCTTGTGAGAGCACTACAAGCACATGGACACTGCCAACACAGGCTAAGTTTCAGGCCCTTTCCTGTCCAGCCAAAACCTAATTCCACTTTATTGCCTGGTCCATTGTTTCTTTGTTTGTATCCCAGTGGTGCGCATAAAGTTCACAATGATGTGGCGGTCCTATGTCCAGTGCAAGTTCTGCTCAGTCCCTCCTCCTGATACTCAGGCTGGGGGCAGGAAACATTGAGGTGAGTCCCTAACATGGATTGGGGCTTCGGATGCAGGCTGAATCACTCCCGGCGAAGATCAAAAGACTCGAAAGGCTTCAGCTATGAAATTCAAAGGTCTTTCTACCGCACGTGTGCAAGCAGGCTTTCACAAAGCTTAGACTTCTGGGTAGTTTGGACAAATTTTCACCTGGGCAATGACCGGCAGACATAGCCAACCAAGTTTCTGATGTAAAACACAGGTGGGGTGTGGTTTACAGAAATGAGGATCACTATATATTTTTTATTAGGTTCTCTGAAACCTTTTCTAGAATTTTAAACAAAAAAATTATCCCTGCTTTCCTTACTCCTCCTCTCCTCCAGAGGAAAAGTGAGCTCAAAGTAGATACCTAAATCGAAAATTCAAGTCCTAACAATTAGATTTTGGCAAAGACACAAGCAAGCACCTTAGATTCTCCATTTTAATTGTCTATGTGCTATTGCGTAACTATAAGAAAAGGGTTAAGAAACTGTTTTAGTGTTGTTTCACATGTAGGTGGCTAAGATGCTTCAATATTCACATTGCCTTTGCTATGACTTTATGGTTCTGTTGAGTTTATCCTTCAATGGCCCTACCAGTATTTGAGTCCAAAGACTCCCCATTCACAGAAGAGTATTGCACTAGCAATTCGTAGTTCACTGGATGCCATGAATTTGGAGAATTTCCTGGATCTATCAGAATATGATTTCTGCAGCAAGGGAAAAAAATGCAGTAGCAAGTAGAGATGTACCTACTTAGAATTACATATAGCATTTATGTTCTGCCCTCTGTGCAGTAATTGCTTCAATTGCCTGAGTCTCAAATAGCTTAAAACTGGCTGCTTTCATTCAGCTTGCTTTACAATTCTAAAACCACACATCACATAACTTGTGGGGAGGGTAACAGCAAACCATGTCCTTCAAAAATTTTTTTCATATTGCCCTGAAATTTACACTATGAAAATTGAAGCACTCTGTGAAATTACGGCAGAATTTTTGGAAAAGTCATCAACAATGGCTTTAAAAGTCAACATAGATGAGACTGCCAGCATCCACTTTTTCTACTCTACAGCAGCGATAAAGCCTTATCAGAAATAAATGCGTAAAACCAGACCTCTGACAACTTTCCCATTAAGACTTTTTTGGCATTTCAGCATCCCTAGGAGTGTACGCCAGATGAGACGATAGCCAATGACCCATACTACAGTTACAAATATAGCAGTACTGATGGCACGGCCTTAACAGCCTCATGGGAAACAAGTTTTGATGTGCTGGGTTTGTGTTTTATGTGCCTGAGTAACATCAGCAAGTCCACAAACCAGGAGCGTAACAAAATGCTGCAAAGTAGCAACTACACAGCAAGAACACACATAACCTCTGTGCTACCCAGAAATTAATTTAATTAGCTTGTACATAAAAATGGAACTCCCTCCATCATATTCATGTATGTTTTCACGTTAATGCATCTTTTCATTTCAAGACTACAGTATTTGAAATCCCAGCTCTCTTGCAAACACGCACATCCCGTAGAGTTGATTTCTTGATACCTCAAAACACCTCCCGCTGTAATCTCTGGAGTCAGCACTCACGTAACACCAGGAATCATCTGGTTCTCAGCTCTATTAATAGACACTCTGCCTGCAGACAGTGACCGTGGCCAGGGCAGCACCCTAGGTCACGTAACACTGTGCGTGCTTGTCGTGAATGAGTGGTTAGGTTGCCTGAAGAACCACTGTCAAAGGTGTTTGCAAGAAATTATTTTAGTAAGAATTTATAAAATGTGATTTAACGAAGTTCGTTGGCAAGGTTGACTCTATTACTTATTAAATGAATGGAATACAAAATTCAAGTAGGATTGTGGTAGAATGATTTATACAGAGATTGAAGAAAGATGTAAGGTGTGAGGGAGGCCCCTCCCGTTGAGTCACAAGGTTTGGAATGGACCTCCTTGCTTTCTAAACTCCTTCTCAGAGAGAAGCCTAGGTGCGGCTGGATCCAGACCCAGCCTTAGACTGCAACAGTTTATGTCTAAAGGATATGTATAGCAGCAATTTAAGGTTTGTTCATAGCAAAAAAGAGAGAAAATCATAGGAATTTAGCAGTAAATAATCACTGGTTAACTTAACATTTACAAGGTGGTTAAAAAGGACTATGGGAGATCCTTGTAAGATCCTGATGTTAAGATGTCTTGGTCTGGATCAAGACAGATCCTCTCTGACAAGGAATTTAGAAAGCAAGGGGGTCAATTCCAAACCCTGTCACTCAACGGGAGGGTCTCCCTTACATCTTTCTTCAATCTCTGTATAAATCATTCTACCTCCATCCTACTTCGATTTTGTATTCCATTCATTTAATAAGTAATGGAGTGAACCTTGCCAACGAATTTTCTTAAATCACATTTTATAAAATGTTACTAAAATAATTTCTTGCAAATACCTTTGACAGTGATTCTTTCGGCGAGCTAACCACTCATTGGTGACAAACTGGCGTAGTCGGCAGAATCCTAAATCAGGATTCGCGACAGCGCTTCCTCTCTCCAGAGCATGATGTGCGGACGCCCGCTTCTGCCTGGCCATCACAAGCCAGTAACGGCCGCATCCCAGGAGCTCATGCAAGATGTCAGCACCCACTGTTTTTCCAGTGAGAATAACTAATGCATCAGCAGGAAAAGTACAGAGTCTTGGCCCTTTTCTGCAGTAATTACACTGTTGGTATACACATGCAGATGAAAGGAAGCAAAACCAGCTCCTGCTTTCAAATACAGGTACTATCCTTCTCGCAAAACACAATTACACTGTCAGTTCCTTCAAACCCCAGTCACAGCCTTCAACACAGTTGTGGTTTTGTACAGATGACAACTCCACAAACTCATTTTAACTTGCCTAAACAGAACTTGCTCTTAAAACATATCTAATTTGCATACAAGCTCATTTTTAAGCTTAAAATGACCTTAATCTTACAATTCATCTTACACTTTAGCATGGTTATCTTCCCTTAGCTCTTGCCCGTAGCTGCTAATACATCAGCTACCTGCATGATGACCAGACAGCTCCTATTTTCTTCAGGCCCCTACTCAAGGCATTCACCATTTTTCTCATTTCCCTGGAGCTGACGTAGCATTTGGTAACCGCAGCGGTGCAAACTCTACAGTGCAAGT
>Ga0181612_166528_pt1 | contig 10985 bp, 7 predicted proteins | sample HoacroProtozoa21_FD_119630 | JGI IMG/M metagenome (GOLD analysis project Ga0181612, IMG submission 119630) | Hoatzin crop microbial communities from Cojedes, Venezuel. Combined Assembly of Gp0051906, Gp0051904, Gp0051908 | reverse complement strand
CGTCAATAAACGCCATTTGCCGTCCACCACATTGGTGTCTGCGAGCTGATGGCCCGAGCGGCCTGGGGTTGGTCGCCGTGCCGTTCCTGAACCAGGTCGCCACGCCAACAAAGGCAACACCTGATTTTTTTAGGAACCTCTCAAGTGTTACTTATGGGGAAATGTTTTGGTTTCAATTTGGGGGAGCGAAGGGAATTTTTTGGTTTTTGTTTCATTTTAGCCAAGCATCATATTTTATTAGTACTATGTAGATATCCCTTACCAAAAAAAAAAAAAAAAAAAAAAATCATCAATCAACACTTGGAGGTAGTCATCACTAGGGCCTCTGTTCAACACAATTTCAGAACATCAAAATGCACTAATTCTTGCAATTCATTTAGCAACATATCCACTATTCATATTATAAGACAGTATTAGGCACTTTTTAAAAAATTGATCATTTTAGCTACTATGCTTTGCCCCACAAACCAAATCCTTAAGATTATTATGGAACAAAAGCCTGGTTTTATTTTTACAATAGATTTTATAAATAACTTGAAGATGTTTGGGATTAAGACTCTAAAGGATCACATTAGCTGGACTTGAGAATGCAACGCTGATATTTAAAACTCAAATGAGAAAAATACAATACAATACATACCTATATCATACGCAAGAAAGTCAGCAGAAAAGCACTTTGCGCCATTGCTCAGGGAAGTATCATTATGAGTGTTGCCACCAAAAATGAGCATAGCTCCATTGATTAAGACAGCTGAATGAAGATACCTTGCAAAACCACTCTCTTTCAAAATAGTCCTACAAAACATGAGATTAAATTAATACTTACTAACACATGAAAAACTATATATATATTTATATATCTATTTATAGATGAAAACAATATAAAATACAAGGAAAACACTAAATAAAGCTATTAGTAAATATGATGAAATATATTCTGATTGTTTTTGAGACTATGAATTTTCTCATGTTCAAACAAATACATTTAGCATTCATTTAAAACATTATTCTTTTTTTTTATTAAAAATCCAGTTTGTCAAAATAAGGTAACGGAATTAAATTATATCATGTTTACTTTCTTCAGAAATGAATAACAATACGGAAAATTTTACTCAAAACTGAATGAAAACCCATTCATATTATTAATTCCCATCCTTGTATATTCTTAGCTATGCTGGTATTTTCCTGAAGAAATGCAATAAATAATTCTTTAGAAGTCTAAAAGTATCTTTAGGCCATCCTAATTATTGAAGATTTTTTCTTTTTTATTAATTGAATACTCAGATCTGGAACAGAAATGGTAGAAGTCATTCTAGTTATGACAAAAACCATTTGCACTGCTTCATAAATATATTCAGGCTGGCAGACTCAAACATACAGAATTTCAGTAACACACACATACCCCCCCCCCCCAAAAAAAAAAAAAATAGTACATGCACATTGAGTCTTTCATCTCTCTTCATTCATTTTAGCCTGTGTCTGTGCGGTCTGCTTTGTTTGAGCAATAATATGGGCCCAACAGTAGCCAAGAGCTATCAATACTACCGTTTTAAAGTGGCAGGTGTGGGGCTAGTAGAGAGAACAGAATACCAACTTCATCCAGTCACAGCAAATAAGTCTTACCAAGGAACAGAGTAACCATTTGTGGGTTTTCCCAGCTTGAATTACTTAAGTAGACCAGCTGTAGACATGTTTGTGAAGAGCTGATTAGGTCACCAGTACATAATATTGTTTGCATTCCCTTAATAAACTTTTATCTGTCTCAGTAGTCTAACAGTTCTCAAGTTTAGTGTCCCACTTTCACCTGTGTTACTACACACTGCTCATACCTACAATTAAACTATTTTGTCATTCGTTTCCCTGTAACGAACACACTGACTTGACAATCTTTCCTTCTGATTGAATAACACTGTCTCTCTTGAATCACAGTGATAACATTTGTTCAATATTTCTACATCATCACAGCATTTGGGGAAGAAGGTTCAAAGTATGTCTTACTGTTTTGACATAATGATGTAAATCAATCAATAAACTCAAGATATTTTTTAAGTGATAAGAGATCGTATGTTTAAAACAAGCTGAGAGGAAGGCATTAAACCTAAGTTCTCATATCGTCATTTAAATAGATTCCCCCCTACCCCTGGAAAGTAACATCAAAGGAAATACCAACTAAATGAAAGTAAATGGGGGGTGGGGTTGTTATCACTTAAAAATGCGATAATTCCTTCAAGCCACCAGCATACCCACCAATGTGATTGTGTTTTTAATCCTTTTTTTCCTGATTAGTGACTTGCCATTTCTGTGGTGTATTTCTAATTAATATACTCTGAAGTTAGAGCACCATGTAAGTGTGTTTTTCTAACCAGGAATTAGCTTGACACAGAATACTTATGGTACCAACCCAGAAAAACATGATATTTGGTTTCAACTCACCAGTTACCAACATACAAAATTAGGAAAGACAAGGAAATAGAACTAGACATTATTTATAACAATTATTTTCAACTAGTAATGGAGGAATACTGCTGCTATGAGTTGAAAGAATGATCATATACTAAGAACACGTTGTCCTTACCCATTCGGACTACAGATTCCTCTGTCTTTTTTCTTTATCAGTTTTTTTACAGTTCCTACTTCCTCATTTACATTAATTGCTATACACTGGCCTCTATCTCAATTATCCTGCCTTTCAGCTGTCTACAAATCGTCGTCTTGATCACTGAAGGCCAAAAGAGCCACACGTTTTTGCAGGGAAAACTAAGGACTCACTCCTCTCCAAGGTGGAGAAATCCCTGCAGTTTCTTTGGGCTACTTGCTTTTCTACTTCACGCCCAGCTGCATTGCCCTAGCTCTGGTCCCCACATTGTCTAGGGAAGAGGTGTCCCCAATTTTCACATATTGTGTGCTGAGTTTCATCCCTCCTGATAACAGTAACTTTTCCCCAAGATTCAGCAGAAGTGGAAGTGTAATAAAGACCAAGTTTGTTAATTTGGCCATGATTTTCATCATTCATTAGCATCACTGATGACAGCAACCTTTAGAAACCTCCAGCACGCATCAATCCCATGCAAATTATGTGAAAGTCTCAGCACACTTTACACTGAATTCATTATTTATGCACATATATGTGTACCCACAAATATTAGTCCCCATTAACTGCATGATATTATAATGGTAATAGAAGTATCCAGGAGCCAGCAGGAAATTCCATTGTTTCAGGCCACTAAGCCCAGCACCACTTTGCCCCCCAGTTGTCAACTGCAGCACTATGCAAGTAATGCAAAGAACCCAGGTATTACACACTCTGTAATTCTTCATCATGTATTAGAAAGAATGTTCCCACTAGGAATTAAGATATTGCCCCCTCACGTTCCAAGAAACATAAAGCTTATGCCTAATTGATATGAAGAAATGAAAACGCACATGCTGCTGAATAAAACAATTAATCAGCTTTGTATGACAAGACAGTGAAGCATATCAACATCAGCCAGATCAGACAGAGAAACAGAGAGTAAGCGCAAGAGGAAAAACAGAGACAGTGAAGACAACCAAATGCAAGTGTGGAAAAAGCTAAGCACACGGACATGAGAAAGCCATCGTGATTCCACCTCTTCCTCATATCCCACTTAGCCAGTGGCATGTTCAGGCTCACTGCCTCACTGAGTGCTTTGAATACTGAGTATAAGATGTCACAGAAACAGTAATCAAAGATTTTATTACTATTTATGTGTCATTACCCCATCCTCTCAGCCAGTTTTCAGTCCCATAGTACAATTGACTTCCAGTGTAATACTCGTGAAACGAATAAAATAGTTCTTTATAAGCTGCAGAGAATGCCACATTAGTATAGAGTAGATAGAAGCATTCATTATTAGATTTTCTATGAATAAAGATATTCTAATAATTATTATTATATTATTGAACAGATCTTCAAAGGATGCAATATCACTTTGTCCCAAGAATAGAGTATAATAAGAGAGCATTGAAATTCCACCAATTTAAAAATGTCCTGGGTTTGGCCAGGACAGGGTTAATTTTCACCGGAATCCAGGAAGGGACACAACTGGGCGGGCTCACCCAACCTGGCCAAACAGAACAGGGGATTCCATACTATGTGCCGTCATGCCTGGTTCCTGTGGGGGGGAGCTGGGCAGGGGGAACTCACTCGCGGCTCGGGAGCGCATGGCAGTGGTGGTCTGTGAGAGCTGATCTGCGTGTTCTGTGGTTTGTGTTGTGTATTCTCCTTATCTGTATCGTTGTTGTTACTGTTCCCTTTGTTTGCTGTTCTGTTAAACTGCCCTTATCCCGACCCACCAGTTTCTGCCTGTTTCTTTCCATTCTTCTCCACACCCCGGCGGGGGGAGGTGCGGCCGCGTGGCGCTTTTGTTGCCCCCCACAGCCAGACTATAACAGCATCTGCGGACCCTGAAGAAAATCAGACTAAGTCAGTGCTCAAATCCCTGGAACCCTGGAAAAGTCTCAGCAACGCCAATGATTCCACATCTGTCAGACATTTTACAAGGACCTATTGTTGTTATATACGTTATGCACACACAGATGTTGGGCATATCCCCGTCAAAATGTCTTTCTATGTGCTATACAAACATGTCATTACTGCTAATTATTTTGGAATGAGACAAATTGGTTTTATTATTTTTAGTCTTGCCATTGACTGTATTTAACATGCAGTGATTAACTTGTGAAATCTTAACCAAATGCTTGTTTCAAAGCTGTTCTAGGATGTGTGCTTGTCTGCAACTGTTATCTGAGGTCTATGTCTGCCTTGTCTCCTGTTCAGCTTGCTGCTACCCCCAGCCCTCCAGCTGTGTTGATATGCTCCCATTCGCTTATTCTCTTGAATGCCTTTTTCACTGTTTTATATGTTCTGCATAAGGGACAAGAAGAAGTGGGGAAGCAGAAAGGATTCCCCTCATATCTGTACACACAGGCAAAATACACTGATTTAATGTTTCCGCTATGCAGAAGAAATGTTAGAAAGGTGTGAGGAAACATACCAGAAACATATCAGAAAATACTGTAAGGGCTAACATCCGCTTGTTGCTAGTGTGCAAGCTTTGTGAAAAAAGCACATGAACCTGCCTCTTTTCATTTCTGCCTTCCCACATGCTTATATAGCTTAATGAGATATTAAGAACTGAGTTACAACACTATTTACTTTTAGCTTATTCTGCAGTCTCTAAAATATATTAGAAAGGCTCATACTATGTACGGCAGAAATTTGCTGCACCTCTTGTTAATTTCAGCTGGGGTAACTACCTTCTTCCTGAAACCAGAGGAGAGAATTTCAGTAGTTATTGAAGCCTAGAGGCTCTCATCTTTCTAAATATTCCCCAAAATTAATAATTTCCCATTTATTTAAATCTGACTCTTTGGGCCTCTGTGAGAAGTTTTTTTATTTCTTTCATATGGCTGTGGGACAAAGGGGGAAGGGTAACAAGAGCATGGTGAAGCAGCTTTTGTAAGTGAAGGGGTTTGTGCTGCCGCAGACTCTGACCCATCCACTGGTGCCACCGTTTCAGCTTCGCCCTGCACAGAGGGCTGTGAGCCAGCCTGCAGGAGCAGGGGCCTGTCTGCACACAGCCTCCTCCTCCAGTCAGGACTTTCATGGCAGTACAAGTGGACAGGAGAGCCCCTATGCCTGCCTATCTGCCATGGGAAGCAGAAGAACCAACACTAAACGTTGGCTGGGAGACAGTTCCCAGATGAAAGCTCTCTGTGGCCAGTGACATCTGGGGGGATGGGAGCATACTCAGCACCATGCAAGGGGATTTAATATTGGCAGGGCTGTCTAACACCCCTCACCGACTTTGTGACAGGCAATGCATACGCACTCTGGAAAAGATAGCTTCTGCTTAAAGTATTTGCAGTCTGTTGAGACAGGCAAGACAAAGAAAAACAAGAAAAAAGTAGGACTGGTCCCTGAAGTACCCAAAAGATCTAACTGGCACCTTCAGTACCACTGTGCCTATGCTGAGTAATTTTACCTCCATGTGCAGCCAAAAAGCTTGAAAAAAGCAATGAGTGGAGGTATCCATCAAGGGGCAGCAGGGCAACAAAGAGAGTATAGGTACGGCAGAATAGGAATGCTCCTCCTTTTTCTTTCCAGTGGTAAACAGCATAACATGATAAGTGTCATCCCTGCTTTCTCTGGAGTTGTTTCTGCTTATGAACTGATAAGTATCGAAATTCGAACGTGGGTGTAATAGATACTACATCTTAGATAAACTGCTTTCTGGAATGTTGGTGAAAGTATAATCCTTCAAGTTAATAAAATGCCAGCTCTGCATTTTTTGCATTCATTCATTGTTCCAGCAAGCCATGGCTGACATTGAATGGCTCTGATGTGCCAGAAAGGTCAAGGAGGTTCGTTGCATGTGGGTCCAGAAGTGGGACCACAAAGCTGCCAAGTCAATGTTGTGGTTGTGCAAACACAACATAGGTAGATGACTAGACTCATTTTAAATGACAGGGGCTGTTGTACAGATTGATCAGGGAATGCATCTGAGCTCTTGTTACAATTAGCCACAATTCAAATCAAGATGGCCACCTACTTCATTCAGACTTGTTTGAAGAAGGAAGAAACCAAGAAGTGACCATGGGATCAGGGCACTGTGAGTCAAAACCATCTTCTAAGTTTAATACAAATCTCATATAAAATGGGACAAAGTCTTTAAGCCAGACCCTCAGCCACTGCTTTCATTGTCACACTGACACAGAAGACCCCTAAAGCTGCTTCAGAAGGACAGTTAGCATTTTCTTTGTAACCTGTGCACACGTGAAGCTACAGTAGCTAGACCTCATAGCTGAAGTTAAAGCACTCTGGAAGAGGTTTGGCATGAGAGTTTAGAACATTTTTTAAAGGTCTTGTTAGATTAAAGCACACCCTTAGCATAGGACACGATTTTTAAACCTTACTAATACAGAGAGGTTGTTATCAACTCCATCTACCCCTGCTTTAACATTAAGTTTCCCCCCACTCACCATCCTGACCCTTTCAGCAAGTGGAAGACAGCATGTGAGCCAGCAGGTCTGGCAGATCCAGAAAACTGTTACATGACTATCATCGGTATCACTCCTTCTTTCACTGATTCTGACCCTGTCTGCTGGCCCTGGCAGCATATCTTTCCCAAGGTAAAGAGACTTCACACAGTTTTTCCAGCTTCCAATAAAAGTCCTGGCTGTATGTAAAGTGACAGAAAATAAATAGTAATATTTGGTGGGGAAAAAAAAAAAAACAACCCAAACTTTGATTCTTCTCAATCTCATCATTCAAGCTATGATGGGTAGTCAAAACACCACACAGCAGAAGGACTCGGTACGAAGCGGAAAGCTATTTTTTAAAAACCTGAAAGCTGCTAAGAAATCTATTAGCTCTTTGGGAATAAAAAACATTATCATATGAGGTATGTCATGTTACAAGATCACTCTGACAGTCCGAATGCAAAAAGCATGAACAAGACTGGTTGGACCCAGATCCTACAGTCACTGCCACGCAAACCTTTTGCAGTAGTAACCAAGGTCAGGTACTATTGCCTTGCATGCAGCTAATACCTCTCACAGAAAGCTTGAAACAAGCAGAGGAGATACGATTGCCACCTGCTATTCATGGAGAAAAAGTACTCTCCACAAGAACATATTTGCCATTGTGCAGGTGTTTCAACTAAAGCCAGTCGGGAATTTTCCCCAGCTCTGTTTGCCTCACTAGAAGTGGCCATTTTTGTGATTGAAGAGCAACATAAAATGCTTTCAGGGCTTTTATTTAATTTTGCTTTTGACATTCCAGGTTTTCATTGGTATTGAAAATATTGAAAATCAAATGTCGTAAGTTTGGTGTTTACATGTATTTCTCTGTTTCTTTCCTTTTACGAATTGAACACAAGAAAAAGACTAAAACCTTTTTTAATTTTTTGTTAATTTTTATTTTTCCTCTTCTATTTTTGTTTGCCAGTCTGGAATTGTTATAAAATATCTTGAGACTGGGATGAATACAGGCTATCAAAAAAAAGAAAAAAAAAAGAGAAAAAAAAAACACAAAAGCAGTCTCTGTATTTCCATCACTTTGGAATTTCAGAAGTTGGAGAAGATTTTAAAAGACACAGGATAGCAAAAGAAAAAAAAAAAGAAATTAAAATGAAAAGGAAACTGTTTCTTTTAATAGCCTTCCTTTTATTGCAGTTGGTAATAAAAACAGGGTTAAGGAAATGGTACTTTGTAAAAACTTCAAAAAATGAAGAAAGGACAAAACACAGTGAAATCCAAGTCACCTTGACATTTAAAATATTTTGTGACTTTTTCTTTTCCGTTGTTTTCAACCATCACAAGCTACAATATTTTTCATGTGAATGCAGTGTCCTCATTTGTGTTTCATACTGTATGCAAGATTTCTGGGCACTTTCTGAAGTTATAAAAAGGCTTTCAATATGAAATAAGAGGCCTTTTAGTTGTTAAGTCACGAAAATAACTAACAGATTTCTCTTTAGGGAGGAAGTCAGAAGTGTCTGAATACATTGACTGGAAGTTAAGAAACTGTATAAAGACCTGAGAAGAAGCTTACACTTGTCAGAACTTCCCATGAATAATTTTTCTTCTCTACTGGGTCTCCTCAAAAAAAGGAATCATTGCAGGATGCTTTTTTCTCAAGAGAAGGCTTTGATGCAAAATTGGGCTGGACCCCTGCTGCGCCAGCATTCTCCACAGCATCACCTGTGAAACCTCAGGCAGGCCAAGGCAAGACTGTAGGTGACGTGCACGAACTTTCTATTTGTGACCTTTTTGCCCAGCAATGTGAATAAATCCCTTGGTGACTAATAATTTGGAAAGCTTTGTTTCATATTGATACTATAAAATCTATATAGAGCATCCGGGACAAATCTTTCAAATTAATTTTGTGATATATCTTAAAGTCAGTCAGTCTCAGGATCCCAAACTGCTGTCAGACTTTTGCAAATGTTGCCTTTGCCTACTCTGTTTCTCAGAGGACACAGGCCTTTTGATGCTCTTTGAGCTCCAAAAACTTCAGCCTGAAGTCATCAGGACTTATTACAATGCAGAAACCTGGATCCCATTGTTGATCTTACAATGTAAATCAAGGCTCATTGTCAGTTTGTTCTTGGGGCCACTTCAGCAGACATGTATTTGTTCTGAGTGTTATAGTTTCCTGTAACTAGCTATCCAAAACTCAGCTGAAAGGGAGATATCCAGAATGATCACATGAAAACAAAATCTTGACTAAAGGCTCACCTGAGCAGCAATTTAGGAGGGTAATAGAAAAAAAAAGCATTGTAGCAATAACGATGCAATGAGCATGGGATTACTTCTGAAATTTTTGGTCTGGCCAGAGACAGATTCAGCCATTAGCTTTAAGATCAGATCATTGGAATACCTTGGTGAGAACAGCTTGTCAGATCTCTTCAGACCTGTAATGGGAGCTTACCTGAAAGAATGAGATTTGTACACCTTGTGCTTCACAAACTCATCTGCAAAGATGAATGCTGGTAGGATGTAGGTTCTTCTGGTGAACAACTGATTCCTTTTGCAGCTCATTGACTGGGGAAAAAAATCAATGAAAACATTCATTTTGGGTTAATCTGACAAATGATTAAAAGTTCAGCTTTTCCACCAGGAAACATATTAGCAAAGAATGTTGTCAGCCTACAAGGCAGCTGAAAATTTGCCAAGTGGAAGTAAAAGGAATATCTGATAGACTCCTTTTCTCTTTTTACTGGCATAATACCGAGTATATCTATATCAAATATAATGTTCATCTCATACTAGGTTTTATAGTGACTATAGTAGAGAATTTATCTTTATTATCTTTCCTAAGTCATGATAGCAGCATATAAGATGTCAACTTTATCAGAATTAGTCTCACAGCACATTTCAAAGAAGTGGAAGTAGTTTTAATAGGATTTTTATGCGTTTCCATTCAGATGAAATGCAGCTTTTTAGAGGAAAAAAAATCAAAACCAAAGATATTTGCAATTTATTTCTGTAGTCTATTTCTATCTACAATCTCTCCACCAAACAATTGCCCTTGAGAGGTATTTTGCTTTTAACTATAGATACTGTCACTGACATGGAAAGTATCTATTAGGTTTAAACTCATAGAAGCATCTAAATGTAAAACAAAAGCAAACAAATTAAAATGTATTTGAACATGGAATGTAACAACACATTTAAGGGAGAAAACATGAATGCATTCCACTACTAGGAAAAGTGTCTCTGCTAAAGTCCAGACCCAACAATAAGTAGCACAATTTAGTTTTGCCTTGGTAGGAGTCACTTTCTTTTAATTCAGAGTTTAATGTACTCATCAAAACTCAATTTTCAAGCCCAGCTTACTGGCCATCAGAGGTCTTTTTGGAAACCTTAGTGAGGTTCCCATAATGTTGAAGTCCAGGTAGGACTATCAAAAATATCCTGACACTCCAGAAGCATTTTACTTTCTCCCACCGCACCTTGACAGGTGTAGCTATTGTAAGCTAAGGGTCTTCTTTGACACCTTCTAGCAGAACTGGGCTCCGGGACACACATAGCATGAGAAACTCCAGGATAGACTGTGAGAAGACAACCTGGGAGATACTGCTTTCTAGCCCACAGCACAGTTTAGGGTACCTTTTGCTCAGTACAAGCTATGGTCCTGACAGAGTGCTGGCTCAAGCATGAGGATCTGTGCCAATGTACACTGAGGCACATGTGTATTACAGAATCACAGAATCATAGGAGTTGAAAGGAACCTCTGGAGATCATATAGTCCAAATTCCCTGCCAAATCAGGGTCATCTAGAGCAGGACTCAAAAGGACCTCATCCAGGTGGGTTTTGAATGTCTCCAGAGAAGGAGACTCCACAACTCCTCCGGGCAGCCTGTTCCAGGGCTCCATCACCCTCAGAGTGAAAAAGTTCTTCCTCATGTTCAGCTGGATCTTCATATGCTTCAGTTTGTGCCTGTTACCCCTTCTCCTGT
>Ga0181612_159758_pt1 | contig 10985 bp, 3 predicted proteins | sample HoacroProtozoa21_FD_119630 | JGI IMG/M metagenome (GOLD analysis project Ga0181612, IMG submission 119630) | Hoatzin crop microbial communities from Cojedes, Venezuel. Combined Assembly of Gp0051906, Gp0051904, Gp0051908 | reverse complement strand
TTTGTTTTGTTTTGTTTTATGGTTATCTACCAGTACTTTCAGAATTTTATGATTCTTTAATAACAAAGTGCAAGACTGAATTTATGTCTGTTGTTTCAAGACATTCAGATAACATTTCTCATAAATATTTTAATATAAATATATACCTGCTGTTAACAAGAAAATTGCATGCTTGATTTCATCTCTTAAACGTAAAAAATTTGAATGGATCTACAAGAGCTTGACTCAAAGAAACCCATCCAATGATATCTGCTTTTAGTGTAACTCAGAAAAACCTTTTTCAAGAACGTGCTGTTTTTTAGTCACACATCTACACCCCATTAAAATGAATGACACAATTAAATGCTAGCTTAGGTAAGAAATTACTTAACTGTGTACTTTATTGCTTTCTCAGTGAGGCTATATTTGATGCAAACCAGCATTTTATGTTACTTTGATTAAACAAGTTACTCTTTCAAATTCCTGTACCATGTTGCTTGCTTTAGGAGAAGACCAATACACCTAAAACCCACTGACATCAGTGGAAGTCAGATTAAGAAAATCTGTGAAGACATTTAACTTTATATTACCAAATTTAATTGCCATCACACTTAGTTTTTGTGTACTCCACCACCTTCAACTGAAAAACACTGCACTTAGTTTGCATATAATTGAATATTTCAAGAGGGAAAATCAGCTAGACTGTATTCTTCCAAATCCAGCCCACAGTTTGGCTACCGTGTTTGCATTCTACCTGACATTTCACTTCGCCTCAAATATGTTGCAATGATAAGCAGAGATTTTGTAAGACTAATTACTAAAAGAAAGACCTGGTGAGAAACAATGAGTGTTGATGATGCTGTTTAAGTACTTGCTCCTATTGGTTTATCTGTAGGTTTGGGCAGGGCTGGAGAACTCAGCAGAACCTTGCAACAGGAAGAAGAGTAGGGAAGAATGTTGCAGACCGCAGTGTCTATATAACTTTTTAATGGCTCTACCCAGAAAGCGGCACAAAAGCGAAACAAAAGTTGTCCCACCAGTCACTATCTGTTTCCATATCCCAGCGTAAGTTTTCATTCCACTCTTAAGAGTCTTATGTCCAATGGTTCAAGTATTAAACAATTAGTTTTGCAGAAGGAAATTCTGTCAACAAGCTTCCTTGAACATTGTCCTGAGGAGAACGCGTACTTTAAGTAGCTCATTCAGATGCAGATGTGCATTTCATTCCTGTCCGTTTCAGAGTTTTCCATGTGACTTTGGGAGTTTATTTTATTTTCTTCAATCTGAGCTTCCTCAGCTGCAAGATAAGGTTAATAACACTTACTCGCCCTAATTTTGTTGTATAGACTGTGAATTCTTTAGGGCATAGACCAATTTTAATACATTTGCATAGTGTGTAACAAAATCTTGGCACAGGTCTTCAAATGCTATTAAAGTGCATAAAATAACAAAAGGTGCTTTATCTTTAATTGGCTTTACTTTATATCCTCCTAAACTCAAAGCAAGAAGTTTAAGTGAGGAGTAGTATAAAATATGATACCATTAACATCATATCACGGTTTCTGAGATTACTTTATTCCTTGCACATAAAACCTGCAGAAGACATCTGTTTAACAAAGAAGTCTGTGCAAGGCCTCTTACTTCTTGAGGCACAGCAGTGATGGGTATTGTCTAGGCTTCATCTTTCTCCCAGCTGGTTAGAGGATTTTATCTAACCTGAATGGCAGGTTGTGTGAGGTTCTCCAGGGTGGAAGTCCAACTTTCTTATGTAGGTTTTGCTAATACAGTAGCAAAGCAGATCTCTCTGACAGCGATTTTAAAAAAAAACGCTGGCTAGTGTAATATCTGTCTATATGGGTGTCACTATGCACTATGTCTTTGTGTTGTGGAGAAGATTCAGATGGAAAAGCTTTCCTTAAGGTATTACACCAAAATAAGTATCGATAGTACACCAATATAAATTCTTTCTTACTTTTAGAGGTACCAACTTTCTATTGTAACAGTTACAGCAAAGAGATCACTTTTTAGCAGGACTCTTTCTTGCTAACCCTGAAATATGTAACAATCTGAGGTAGCAATGAACCTAAAACTAGAAAGTATTTCCTACATAATAAAGTAATTGAGTGATTAGCAGGACAGACAGAAGTGATTAATAGGTTTGGAACAATTTGTTTGCCTTCCCTCATGAATTACTAAACCAAATGAGACGTGCAGGGAAGAAAAAGCAAGATAAAATAGAAATCATCTACACTGCTTGAACTAATTTTGTAATTCCCTTTGGAGCAACTGGAAATGCAGCCACTAGAACATAATTTGCACCATTTTTTAATAAATCATGTAATCTTTCACACATTCTGTACAAGAATATAGAATATTAATGGGATTTAGGTGCTGTATTCTGACATGGAAAAATGGGGGAAAAAAGAACAAAGGAGACTAAACCAGAACTTTCATAGCCGATTATCTTAGAATATAAAATAAAGCAAACCCACACTAGTCAGTTTTCTTATAGTAGTGATTACTAGTCGGTAAAATTTTATAACCAATGGAGATTTTTTTCTTCAGTACATCTAGTTTCTTCCCCTTGGCTGTGCTTTTCATTCTACTGAATGCCAGAATTTTGTAGGAGGCCATTATGCATTATAATCACAAAAAGTATTCCTATCACATAATTACTGAACTGCCTTAAGCACAGATGTACTTTCATGAGCCTTCGGGGAAGAGGATTTAACTTTCTTCTGGTTCTGACCAGCTAAAAATCTTTCACGCACTGCTTGCAGAGTCACTACTTGCACGTGGATTGTATATGCTGGCAGTCCTTTCTTCTGTTCTTTAGGCTTTGATCATCACAGTTGTTTCTTCCTTCTGAAGCTTTTTTAAAATGTTAATTTTCCCTATTTAAGTTACTGATGATTTTGACAGAAATTAAAAGGTAAAAATATCCTGCTTTAGAACCTCTGTCTGAGAGCTGCAGACTGGCTTTGGTGGATGAAGCAGACTACCCAGTTTCTCAAGGAAAATACTGTTTCTTTAGCTTTTTGTGAAAGGAATTGGTACTTTGTGGCGTCTATGTACCAGTGCATTATGGTAGAAATCCTCTGCCTGTTGAATCAGGCTATAGATTAAATGGGATCAGAAACTATTATTTTCGTGAGAAATTTTTAAACGTTTTCATTTAAAGGATAGTAGGTCCTCTGACCCCAGCCTGCTCCTGCATTCATCTATATATCCTCAAGAAAAATGTTTCCATGGTTAGATTACCCATGCTACCTAAGACCTCCCTCTACTTGGTATTTTAAACCGGAATCATATACCTAACAAACCATCCTGAATTTATTTTTTAATTACCCATAAAATTGGGCAATTAATAAATTATTTAAAATCTTTGCTAATTCTGAGAACCACCAGAGAAATATTCATAATTGTTTCTATATATCTCTATTTTCCTGTAGATAGGTATGTTCTCTAAGCTATAAAATACATTAGTTAAGAGAACCCAGATGAATCATATTATTGTATTGAGAATCCTGTAGTGTTTTACCGAAGAGATAGTAATAAGTCTGTGTCACTAACAAAGAAAATGTCTGGCAGATCAACTGATGAGGTTATCAGAGACAAAAACTTATAATATAAATGCCAGATGACAGTGTTTTAAAGTAATTCTCAACCAAAACAATCCAAATATCTTAACTTTTTCTTAAAACATAATCAGAGAAGAAATTATTATTTATTTGCCTCTTGCCTTTTCATTCTTTAAGATGTATGTTTACAAGCTTTGCATTGCAACTTTGCTAGAACAAATGTTAAAAATGAAAGCTGATGCTTTTTATATAGCTATTTGTTTCTAACTTCCAAGTCCATAAGAAGAAATATTTCTGGACTCATAACGTAGCTGAGAGAGAGAAGCTGAGAACTAGAAGACTGTGAAAATTCAATTTAGTTAACAGCACCAACAAAGAATTTTTTCATCTTTTAACTGAATCCTGACCTAGTAGAGCAATCTTCCAATTTTAGTTCCAAATTTCCAGACCTAAACTGTGTCATAACAACAGTACTGATACACTTTTATCCCTCTCCTTTTTTTTTTTCTGTTTAATGAAGATGACAAATTTTGAGGCAAGTGATACAGCAAGTGGATGTCCATCTGTCTTTTGTACATCCATCCTAGAACATGTGCAACAAGGTCATTCATGCATCCAGCCTGGAGAAGCAAAAGCAAAGTCTGACCTTGCTTGTTTTCCACTGTCAGTGATAATGTGCAACAGAGAAGAATTGAGAAGAATTTTGAATCAATAAACTCATTAAGGTAGGAGCCACTAGAGTAAAGCATGCAGCAGAAAAATTTATGTCCTGTTTATCAGGAAAAGATTGAATTTAGAATGTATCCGTAGGTTAAACACTATCATCAAAAGATCAATGGTACATGAAATCTTAGTGTAACTCTATATCCCTTTCAACATTACTAACTATATCTTTAAGCACAAAGTGGGCTTTGAAGGACCATTGTTAGTCTTGGTGGTGATACACTTGATCCATATTGTCTCGCAGGGCCAGGAAAAGACAGAAAAAGAAAACTGCAATTTGACTGCCAGTGTGCAAAACAATGATTTTGACTTTAGTAGGCCTAGAGTAAAGAACAGAAAAATAAAAGCAGAGAGTAATCTGTTTTTGCAAGTTCACTTAAAAATCTCAGGGCCACAGTACATGATCAAATAGTAGACAATAACTAGCATATCAGTATTTTCTGAGAAATAGAAGTGTAAGTCAGTATTTGTTAGGTAAATACAGTTTAAGTGTGTTCAGATTCTACATTAATGTCATAGATCGGCTTTCAATTCTACTGTAAATGAAACCTTATAAATTAAATAAATTGTTGCATTCTAATAATGAATCTCCCATACTTTCCATAACTTTATCAAATTTGAAGTCTTCAGCAGCTGTTAATTAATTTGCCAAACGTTATCAATGAGACAATGATCTAAAAATTTCTGTGTGAATTCGTATTCCTGTTGGTAGAATTTATTTACATAGAGAATTTGTATTCCTGTTGGTAGAATTTATTTACATAGAGACATTGTTGGAACACACAGACCCATAACTAACTGTTGTATAGGGGAATTTTGTGGGATCAAATGATAATAGAAATCTGCAAACATGGTAGAGAAGTACTGCATCTAGTGTAATGGGAGATATTAGCTACAACAACCATATTTTGGGTCCAATCTTGCACTTAGATCTGGTGTATCATGACTTGTGCTAATAGAGACCTGTTAATATTGCCAGGTGAAGCTTTTAAAGGTAAAGTTATATAATACACTTTCTCATATATGAACAGAATCTGTAGGGTTTGACATAACTAAAACAAAGTCTGCTGTAGTAATGGTAACTAATTCTTGGCCTACAAACCATTTAAAAATTTTGAAATGGATCACCACAACAAGAACAAATCAAAATGAAATCAATACTAAATCATTACTTAACAATCAAAAGGGAGGCAGAATTCAAAGCTAATGTAGTGACACTGCAAAATCCTATTTTGGTGATCAGTTAATCATACAGAGTGATACATCTAACATTAGCGGGACTATCCAGGAAGTCCAATGTTGTAAGTGTTTGCTCTTGTAGAACCACTGTCTCAGATGCACAAACCATATTGCCAGTTTTTATTTATAGTATAGGTACAGATACTAGCTGTGGAAACTAGTTTCACAATTATTAGATAAACAAGTACATATTTTCTTGGTAAAGACTGCTGTCTGTCCACCATCTGTACACTACAACTTGAAATCAACTCTTTCACTGAAGAGGGAGATATCAATGTAGCCACGTTAGCATTGACAAAAGCCCAAGAAGTCACTGATCTGTGAAATACTTTCTGAAATACTGGTGAAAGACACATTGAAGACATAATCACAACCAAGTTAACAATTTGTGATTTCGTATGACACCACAAAAATCATTCAGTAGACATGAAAAAACTTGGAAACTTTCTCAAGTTAGCTATTTTCCTCTAAAAATGATTCCCTCTGTCCTCCCTTGTAGCTGAGGAAGTTCTTGTCATACAGGCAAGGCAGAACCATTACCTGGAGACCACTTTCAGAAGCAAAACCAGATTTCTATTTGGCTTTTGTAGCAGATAATAAATCCCACTTCTGTTTTATTTTTTTTTTGCTTATTAATTAGCACTGGGAATGAAGCAAGACAATGAATGTATCAGAGATTTCAAGGTCTTTTAGTCATATGTAAGTTAATGAATACTAATTCTAAGTGCTTCCAAATGTTTTTAAGAACAACAAATAAGCAGCTAATAAACAAAGTTTGCATCTATGAAAGCACATTTCCTTATGGTAGTCTTCTGCTTATTTACAACATTAGAGGGCTTAACATGATCCTGGTCACTAAAAAGATTTGTGCTTGAGTATCTGTCTGCATGTACAGCTGTCGATCCTATGGAATTCTAAAAATCACTTAAACTTAAGGAACAATTGAAAAAAAAAATCTCTGAACTTAGGAATTTTGTTCTGTTATAAACATAATTCTACAAAATCTAGTGTTAGGGAGATCGCAGAAAAATGGGTTAACTGTGGACAGATTCTTCTGGTGTAGGAAACGGATCACCAATGAAAATAGTGACAACCAAATGAAAAAATTTGACAAGGTGATTCAACACGTAATGTGCAATAGACCTGTAGAACTCCTTGTCGAAAGTGGGTGTAGATGCAAAATGTTTACATGGGTTCAAAGAGAAACTGGGAAAGGACAAGACTGAAATCAGATCTAACTCAGGAAGTCCCTATGTTAAAATTACAAAAAACAACGAGAATGTTTCTGAGAGAAACACACACCTGCTCTACTCTTTCTTTTCCTAAACATTGCACAGACTACTGTCAAAGATGGTCGTTGTCTAAAGGGGCCATTGACCTGAACCAGGGTGGCTGTTCTTTTGTCCTCGTGTGAAATTGTGAAACTACACATTAAGGCTTCAGAATCCCCCAAGGAGATCATCTTCTCCTGAATATCAGAGAAGGTGATCCAAATGATTGTGCCTAGAGGATTCTGAATTGTCCATCTAATTTCTCCCTATGAGCAAAAGCACTGCAATACTAGAACTAGCATAGTGAATACCCAATGTTATTTCAAAATAATTTTTCTTGGCTTCTCTGTTTGTTTTTACCAGACATGCCTTATACAACTGAAACATGCAGGAAAGCTAAAGTAACCTTGCAGAGATGGAATGTGCATGAACGAGTATGCCAGCAAAATCTGTAGCATAATGTTGTATTCAAATCGACATTTCAACCTACAGTTTAGATATTGAATGCCACAAACTTTTGAGTATCTCAGCTGCTTTCTGCACTTGTAGTGGTTTAATTTTTAAACTACTGTACTGCTATTTTTAGTCTTAAACAAAATCAGGGCGGTACTAGGGCCACAGCCAAGCAGAGGGATAGGTTTTAAAAGCAAGCATGCATGTACGTTAGAGTGATCATGCTCTTGGCAAGTCACAATCCTTGTGTAGGTCAATCTGTGGAGTTTCTTTTCTGCTTAAAACTCTCTGCTTGACTTTGATGTTCTACTTCTGTGGGATTAGTAGCACAGAATGATATAAATAAAAGAAGCTGTATCCTTAACAAATCAGCTACTTGTGTATCATATTCAAGAGCAATTTATACCAAGCGAGAGCTGTGGTAGTATAAACTCCTTCCTGGAAACTACAACCATCCCTTGAGGTTTCATGCAGTTTGTGATATTAGTGGTGAGTCATGAAGTTAATAAGAAAATGGAAAAACAGCAGAGATTGTCATATACTATTAAAACAGCTATGATTTTTCTTGACAGGTATGATACAGTCAGTTTTTCCTTACTCTTCCCTGCGTGTTACCTTTCCCAGACTCAAATTTCTATTGCAGATTGCACTATAGTTTGGATTCCATTAAGAAGCTACATGATAGCTTTTTAATATAGTTATACAGGCTCAAAGAAATCGTCCTGACAGCCTGACAAAGATATCAGGATGAATTTTTCCTTCCCAGGTTGCCCCATGCAAAGCAAAAACACTCTTTACAAGCAACAGATATTCTGTAATTCCATCAAGCTTAAAATAATTCTGTATATGCTTTGGGCTGTTTACTTATTATTGTTTTATAACCTGCTGGTCTCCACAGAAATTTTTTGCAAGAACTGAAAAATCTTCTCTCTTTATTTACTCATCAAGATGTTACTGCTGCAGGTGGGAGCAGGAATGAAAAGAAGGAGACAACACACCTACAGCAAATATTCATAGCAAGTAACCTTCATTTAGGTCAGCGCATACACACATTACTATTGACTACAGCATGCCTGTGTTCTTCCAAAATGTACTATTGCCAAGTTACCTAGTGTTGTACTGGTAGATTTAAAACCCAGAAAAATAAACAGAAAGAGAAGAATCAAAAGGCTGAAAAATGTCCAAGATATCAGTGCTAACTTCCTGACATGATTGGAAATTCAGGGAACATACTCAGAAGATTAAGTATTTTAGTCTCAAGAATTAATTGATGGCATTTGTTTTGAACCCAAGATCTCTGTAGCTCATGTCAAGATGTTTACTCTCATAAATTTTTGTTTCCAAGATAATTATAAATATTGTGACATTCAGCTCACATCTCTAATTTAAGTACAAGATTGGTTAAACAAACCAACTTCCAACTGTATTTTCTGCACCCAAAGAGACAGATACATGAGGAAACACACGGCTGAATGAATAGGTATCTATTTTATGAGATTTTTTTATTTAGAGGCAACAGGCACCCTTATAATATTGACTAAGTATTGCACAGTGTGCAACAACAGTAGCTAGGACATAATCACTACACTGTTTGCTTGACAAGATAATGGCCTGGAGCACCAGCAGACTGTTGGTCTTAATGTTTAAAGTTCTGTAATTGCTGAGATCACAAGCAGAATTGCAGCACTTATACACATTAAAGAGAGGTGTATGAACACACAGTGAGATGGTCCTGCCTAGAGAATTGTACTCTTCTCAAATCCTGAACATCAGTAAATACATTTTATCCAGAAACACACAAGAAAGTAATGTACATACTTTCTTGTGCCTGGAAGATGTAGGTGGAATTTGTACAACACACCTAAATAAACAGGTTTACTAACACCCAAGATTTTCACGTGAGATGTTTTTTTTTTTTTCTACAGCAGCCAAAGCTAGTGATTGATACTAAGTTAGGGAACCCATGTTTTGATCCAGTTTAGATTTTCTTTTTTTTGACACTTGTTTTCCTTAGAAATTTCATAAGAAAGGGGAGCACTTTAACAGGAACACATCTGACATAATTCTTTTCAGAAGACGATGACAGTGGCAAAAGCTAATGTTTGCTTGGCATTAAAAAACTGCAGCAGCATCCACATGTATGTAGAAGATGCCATCATGAGTACTTGCAACTGAGGGGTGAAATTACCTGTTTTGCTCCTATTACTTTTAGTGGCACTTAGGCTGTAGGAACCTACCATGTTTTTGACAAACTTCACTTGGCCTCTTGAGTAATTTAAGGACTTCAGAAGAATTATCTCCTGCCTTAAGATGACAGGCAGGCATAGAGAGACACCAAGAGATTCAATGAGGTTGTCAAAATCAATTAACAGATAGGTGGCAACGCAAAAATCCCAGGCATCCTCATTCAGAATACTAGCTCTCTAAATACCAATACATTGTGCCCAGCAGCAAAAATGATGTTAATTAGTGGCTTTTAAGTTAAAAAAAAATGAAGTAAAATGTAAGGTGATGAAGAGGGACGGGATGATCATCTATCACTTGCAAGCTACTTCTTCTGGTCATTAAAAACACACATCACACAGCTACTCAGCAGACTCTGACATCCATTGAAATTATTTTCAGTACTTCAGTGTTATATCCTGAAACTACCATCACCTGAGAGTGAGCATGCTAAAAATTATATTTAAAATTATTCACTATGGACTGACAAACATAATACTCATGAATTACTCTCAGTATTTTCCATGGTATATCAGGTATCATCTGAATATTTTTGTTACCTGAAAGCTTCTGTGTCTTCTAAAACAATTAATGTATGCGTGTGAAAAAAATATATTCTCTTACAGTTTTTAACTTGTGTGTGTAGCTGTGAGAAATATTAAAGCTGGAGGCACTTGGGAACATTCACACAGCATCCACAATTCCAAGAGGATTGGAATTGACTTGACATCCTCTAGAGGCCCTGGGAGTAAGGTTGTATTACCGGGGCAAATCAAATACAAGAGAAACATTTGATGCCTTAGTTTAGAGAGCAAATAGCATCCTGCTGTTACAGCAAAGGGCTCCATGTTTCATTGACACATGTTAGTTCCTGAATAATTCCATTTCTTTCCAAAGCACCTAGATAGGTATACGTCCTGACACTCACTAGCACTCAATGGAAGGAGAGCATTACTGGGAAGTTGTTGCAAAAATTGAGACGTGGTGAGACAGCTTGCAAAATTAGGGAGAGCACTGGGTGGGTAAAAGCTCCTCAGTACAGGTGGGCAGGGAGGAAGAGGAGGACCGGTTGGTCCTTATCATGATGGAGTAGATCGGACATCCAGGGCTTCTCTGTGGGACAGGCAGTACAGGGTGAGAGCTAGAGGTCAGATTCAGAGAATGGAACAGTGAAACAGATGACACCATGGTGGGAGTGTGTTACCAACCACCTGCTCGGGGAAGGGTAGTGGACCAACTTCAACAACCTCAATAAGTCTCTGGGTCACTGACACCAGCTGTCTTGGAGGTTTGTCACGTTAAAGGGGGAGGTAAGGGGAGTCTGATAAGCGGCAAAAGGGGAACCTTCCTATTGAGTCACGACATTCAAAGAAGATCCCCTTACTTTCCAAACTCTCTCTCAGAGGAAAGTCTAGGTGGAGCTGGATCAACTCCTAGTTCCAGACTTGGTCAATCGTGTATGTCTAAAGGGTTAAGTGTGTAGCCACTTCTCAGATTCAACTTGCCTGCCAGAGCC
>Ga0181612_151487_pt1 | contig 10985 bp, 6 predicted proteins | sample HoacroProtozoa21_FD_119630 | JGI IMG/M metagenome (GOLD analysis project Ga0181612, IMG submission 119630) | Hoatzin crop microbial communities from Cojedes, Venezuel. Combined Assembly of Gp0051906, Gp0051904, Gp0051908 | reverse complement strand
GGCTAGGGGTGCACAAGAAACTGGGAGGGGACATGGCTGGGACAGCTGACCCTGACTGACCAAAGAGATACCCCATACCATATGAGGTCATGCTCAGCCTATAAAGCAAGGAAAAAAAGAAGGAAGGGAGGGATGCTGAGTTATGGCATTTGTCTTCCCAAGTCACCGTTACGCGTGATGGACCCTGCTTTCCTGGAGATGGCTGAACACTGGTCTGTCAGTGGGAAGCAGTGAATGAATTCCCTGTTTTGCTTTGCTTGAGCATGTGGCTTTTCCTTTACCTGTTAAATTGTCTTTATCTCATCCCATGAGTTCTCTCACTTTTACCCTTCCAATTCCCTCCCCCATCCCACTGGGAGAAGGGGGAGTGAGTGAGCAGCTGTGCGGGGCTTAGTTGCTGGCTGGGGTTAAACCACAACAACATTCTTAGTGTGAGTGCATGCAGAAGTTTGTGCATTCATGCACCTGTACATAGCCAGTGACTTTTCTTTTAAAAGGAAAAAGGACTGTTTGCCATATTCAGGATATGATTTAATTTAGTTCCCTTCTGGTGTGATACTTAAGCAGTTTCTGGTTTGATAAGCTATTGTCTGAGCCCATCTTACTTGGAGATCATCAGTTGTCCTCACTGGAAATATACATACACTATCAAATAAACAAATGCTTTGCTTCCATGCTTCTCAGATTATCTCAACATAATTGTATCAGTTGTGGGAAGCAGGCAGTTTATATAGGCTACAAATGTCTTGTTTTCACCACCACCAGCCCCAAAAAGGAGTCTTGGCTTTTGATCTCAAACCTAACTCAAGTTAACTCGTGCTCAGAATGAGGAAGTGAACATGTATCTTCAGAAAAGCTGCACACTAAGTCTATGTGGAATATAAGCTCAGAAAATTGTGAGTCTGAAGGCCATAGCCTTTAGCAAAAAGAACATCTAATACCAAAGAATCTATACTAGCATAGGTAAGGTCTAGCAGACCTCAGAATAAAAACAGATTTTAAAAGAAGGAACACATTTTTATGGCTAAGAAACAAGAATTCTCAGTGGAAAAAAAAGAGCAGGTTCTTGTTGCTATTTAGGATAAATATAAAAAAGTGTTTCCCATTGTGGAATTTCCCTTTGCACATACTTTATAAAAAACAATGAAAAAAAGTGAGCTAAAGAGAACGCCAACGCTGTCTTTTCAGGTTATTCTATCCTCGCTATTTTAATATCAGTCGTGTCTCTAAAAGAACATTGAAGTTGTTAATTTGTAATTCCGCAACTCTAACTCCAGTACTGACAGTATTTAGGTCTTATAAAAATTGTGTTTTTTGCAAAAGCAAATAACTTTTTCCAGCACTGGAGATGTCACTGCATTAGGAAATGAACGAGACCATAACACGCTTTTACAATAACCAGGGCTACAGAAGATGTAGAGCAGAATCACCAAACTAAATCCTTTAAGAAAGACCAAAAAATTAAACAAATACTTACTTAATAGAAGAGATGCTAATTACAGATTAAAGAGTTGTAAATATAGAAGGTGATTTAAAATCAGACATATCTTTCTAAGTGCCATTTCATAAGCCATTTGAACCAGTCTACAGGCTGTCAAAAGGGAAGGTCTTTGCCTCCCCTTTTACACTGTCTGCTCCTCCACTCCAAGATTCTAATCTGGAATCTCTAGAGCAATTTTGAATTTAAAAAATTTAAAAGGTAACTAGGACAATTAAGATTAGTTACATTTTATATATTCTTTTCTATGTTTTCAGCTAAATTAGCTTCCTGGAAGAACGAACGTCACAACAGCCTTGCAACAGCAGCCTCGCTAGTCCTAAGGAAAGGAACAGAAACACATGACTGAGGGCAAAATTGAACAGAATGTATTTGGAAAAATATTTCTTGAGAACAAAGGTAGAATGCATATTTCCCTAATGCTGAAGGAAAACTCATTTATTTATTCTAAATAAGATACACAAACCAAAATAGCTTGTCCTTATGTAAAGAATATTCTCAAAATATGCCAAAGATGAATGATTCTTTCTTTGAAGAGCTAAATAAATTAGACTATTAAATGACAAAACTTTCTTTTTTCCTGTCTCCTTAAACTCAAAATGATCACTAATTGCCAATAGTGATTTCCTATTGTCTCCAATAAATCAGAAAAGCCTACAGGTTAACTATATTAAATAATTTAAAATCATAAAATTATGGTACTTACACTAAAAATCTTACTCTGCTTTTTCTGTGCTGCATTGCCACTGTTTTTATTCAGACACATGCTGTCTCTGAAAAGCTTAGAGCTTCCATTTTATGGCTTTGCACATCAATTCCTTTTAGCCAAATATTTTTCTTTGGAGACCTTAGAGCCAGCACACATGTATGACACCCCTTCAGTATTACAAAATCTAGGAAATGCATGATTTTAAGAAAAATGTATTGAAATTGAAATATAATAGTGAAAATATATAGTGTTACTTCCTTTATGAAACATCACTGTTACTATGGCAATTTTCAAATCTGGTATTTTCATGAGAAAGCTCTCTTTATTGACAGAGCTAGAATTTTTATCCACCTGCATATTTGTATGCTCAACATACACTTTTGAAACAATATATGAAAGGTTTAGTTCTGCTTCTATAGCTTTTAGTCCCTTCTCCAAGTACATGTTTCTTAATACTTAGTTCGATATTCTAAGACTATGAGCATCAAAACATGTTCTATTTTTTTTCCTCCTGGAAATCAGTTGATTTGCCTTGACAACTTTTAGAACATTGTACCAACTTTTCTACATGGAAATAAATATAAATGAAGCTAACAGATTTTTACTATCAAAAGACAAAAAAATCAAAATGGAAACATTAATATATTGAAATTATTTTGATAGAAGTATATGTATGTTAACTCTCAACAGCAAAGAATGTACATGTTAAATCTCTCCTGTGGTGATGTTATTACAGTTTAATAAACCAGAGCAAATATCTCATCGTAAAGATATTCTAAAAGATGGCTAATCATTATTAATTTGTTGAAAACTGACTGCAATAACATTAATCCAAAAAGCTTTACTTCACTTTGTGTATGTATAATAAATAGTTCAATAGGAATTCCACTGTGATACAGCATTAATTACTTTCTACCTGTTGTAAAGAGTTACAGGTTTCCAACAGGCTGTGTGATAGTTATACTTTACAGGAAGCGCTAAATTTTTCTTAATTTCAATGGTATTCATTATAATAACATTAAAATATAGCATTTGCTTCTACTGTGTGTATATTCTGTAATTCTATTCCAACCAACAAAGAATGATATAGCACCGAAAAGTCCTAGTGCTGAATTGTGGAGTGTCAGGAAGGGTTTGGTGGATGTAATACAAAAACCACCGTGCAGCATTTTGCCAAGCGCTAACAACATGCCATGTCCCTTTGGGAAGAGAAATGAAAATGCTTCGCTCTTTTCTTTCCTTTCCTGCAAAATTGTAGCAAGCAAGCAGGCAATTCAAAGAAGAAATAATCACACGTGAAACAACTATGCCTTACAGCATCAATTTTACAGCACTAATTTCAAATCTGTGTGTAAACACAGGCACTCCTGAAGAGTCTAACTGAAATTAAGAAACCATAAATAAATGACATGTCATAGAGGCCAAAACCCATGTCAGAAAAACTCTGAACAGGATCATGCTCTTTAGGCATTTTCTTCACATTAAGTTCAAGGATAAAAAAAAACCAAAAAACTTCTTCTCACAGTTAAATTTCATGGCTTTTCTCTATTAGTACTCACAGACTTACTCTTAACAGCCACATTTCCCCAAGGCTTTATAAAGCAGAAGTTTCAGACTGCAGTATGATAGGTACAATACACACATGACTGATATACACCTAAAGGATTGCTGAAATACACTTTTTAAAGTTCTGCTTATCGTTGTGTCTGCTTTGGAATACAGAAGTGAGAAAAGCAGCGTACAGGGATATTACTTGTAGCTATGAACTTGAAGAAATATACTGGAAATACAGAAAAAACAGTAGGGAGGGTTTTTTTATACTTTCAAATACATAATTTTGATTAGTCTAGTTATTTACTGTACTGTAGTGCCATTAAAATCTAGCATTTCTATTCTAGACTGAGAATTAGTTTGAGTGATGTTTTTATGATGCAAAAATAATTGCGATCCTGTTGAAGACAACCTTCAAACAGGCAACTCTAGAGAGAGCGCGTACTGATAAAATTGCACGTTGGTGTTCGTGCTAGTTCTACTTATGTGAAGGACTTTGGTAAGCAAAAGTGATTATAATTGAAATGTGACTAAAATGGTAGCTGTTGTCCTATTGCTGTGTTAAAGACAGTTTAATAACTTTGCATAACAATTCATGTGTATTTCTGTACGTACACATACAAACCTATTTTAAATTCAGAAAAGTGCAGCTGATGTGTGCTGTTTTCATGTTCTTTTTTCTGATAGATTCAGCATAATAGACATTGCCTTTCCTGTTATTACACAAAGATTAAGTGCTATAGACTGATAGGGAGAATTTATGTACTTGTTTAACCGCACCTCCAACCACCTTCCTCCTTTCCCCTGCTTTTATTTGTCCTGAGTTAACTTTTATTTATCCCATCTTCATTCATCTGCTTCACTCCTCCTTAGTTCTCTGCAGGTTTTGGAAGAACACATAAATAATAAGATATTAAACACTACTCTTGGTCTGTTGTGACTTCTTCCTTTCATTTAAAGCACATTCTGGGACTTTCAAGAAGACTCCTGCTCACTGAATAAGACTTCTGAGTGTCTGAATCCTGAATAATTGAAGCCTTGAAAGTACAGTATCACACCGACTGAGGAAGACAGTTATGACTCAGAACTATGCCATCTTTCATTTTGATAACATAACAAAATCATAAACCAGAATATTAATATTGTCAAAATGATATTTCACTACAATATACAAATTAATATTTTATTTCCTAAAAACAAAGCACTGTAATGAAGCAAGAAAGCCAAAATGATTCAACATGTTCCTCTTAAAATGACATTAAAATTCATTCATTCCTCTGAAAAATTTTAATTCTGAAAAGATTTATTCCTACCAAAGGAGGCCAATCAGCTGTAAATCTAGCCCTAACTGATACATTTTGGGACTGAATGCAACCTTATTAAGTATGAAGAAGTCAGAATCTGAATCTTTACATGCATCTCACCCTAGTATTAAAGCCAATGAGCTTTACATGCTTTCAGAATCAATTTCCTAAGGTAACAGTAATTCTCTATTGTTTAATTTTGATGTATGCTCTAGCAGTTAATCTTCTGTTATTTTAGCTCATTAGGTTAAACCATAAAAAACTACCAAGATCATTGTATTTTCAAAAAAAATTAATCCCGAGTTAGCTAGGAGAATCTAGCTAAAAAGCCTCAGGAATCATGTCGAACAGCTCACATAGACCACATGCAGCCAGCCCATGCGAATGTGATCTTCATTAAAAAAAGATTATCTCACTGCTTAAAAAAGAAGATATGATACTATGTCGGCTCTTCATCTCTTATCATAACAATTTTCCTGTCATATTAAATGACAAATATATGATAATTAGATTTATTCACCTTCAGCTGGAACAGCACAGAACAGCCCTTAATTGCATCTCTGAGTTCATCGGAAAACAGTCAATCATGGTAAAGACTTGTTTGACTGCAAAACCAATAATGATTCAAACAATTAATACTATCACTAACTCTGTAATTCACAGATTCAGGATAGCAACTTCACTATTATACGAAACACTAAAACACCTTCTGGACAGCAGGAGGAGTTTGCAATTTCTAATTTCCTTGATTCTGTCAACTTTGCCAGACCATTAACATTAAAATAACTGCTGACATCTGATTCAAGCCTCGGCACCAGTTCTGCGGAAAGCTCCACTTTATCTCAGTAATGTCAGAAGACTGGTTTAGAGGTCGTGAAACACCAATTTGTTCTGTTTCCCCTCCTCACCTGGCAGCCCAAGTATATTCCTTAAAATGGTAATACAACTAATCAGTATGATGGCTTGGACACATAATGTAAAATGAATTAAAAAAATGCAATTTCAGAACTGCCACATTCATTTAACCCAAGCAATGGTTTAGCTTAAGCCCAGAGAACCCCAATCCTAACAGGAGTTTTATTCAAAACTACTGAAGCACATACAGAGCAAAACAAAAGTATGGCTTCTTTATAGAACATTAAGTGCTAAGCATTTCATAACAACAAAATTTTCAAAAGTACAGCTTAGGGTAAAGCTGTCAAGAACACTAGATTTTCAAACTAACCCCACTAATGGACAAGCGTATCTGCGGTTATATCCACTGCAGCTAAACAGAATCTGGCCTTCGTGCATTCTGAACTTGAAGGCTGGAGCTTCAAATAGTCCAACTTTTAAAAAAATTAATACATTTTTCATTTGAAATGACATTTTTATGACCTTAGCGTCTCATACATACCTAGATGTTTTACTTTCTTTCTGCAACACTGCTGCACCTGTTACCTGTGATAACATATGCATATCACAGACATTCCCCCTTTCGCCCCAGATGCTAATGCACTAACAGCAGCAAAACAACTATACAGAAAATAGAGAGTAATGTCAGCTACTCACGTCACAAATTTATAACAATCAATCATACATATCCTTAAGAACACACTGGTTTGCTTTTACAGGACTAATGCACTTTGATAATATCTACATCTTCAGCAAAATACTAATACTAAACAAGATTTGGAATTTTGTTTCTCAGAATTTCAACTGCTAGGGCAAAATTTAAGGAACAAAGACAAAAAATAAAAAAACCACTTCTACTGGTTTTTTAATTCAAAATAGGTATCACAAACATAGCACAAAACACTTTAAAATAGCACAGTGTTTCTCTGTGCCTGAAAATGGTGATGAAAAGGAAATTGTTTAAAATTAGCTTCTCTGTTCATTAATATTCCATGAGACATTTATGTCAGTCACAAAATAATTTATTTAAACTATAAAATAATTTTAGCAAATAATTTTGCTATGTAGAAAGTGCTGAAGCAATTTATTAACAGTATTTATTATCCTTAACAAGAGCAGCATCACTTAGTTTGATGTGGAGGCCATACCACACTGCTTTTTTTTTGCCCAAGTAGATGTGTATGGCTCTTAAAGTAAGATTTCCTAATTATAACACAGTCTCAAACATTTATTGAAGAAAATATGTTGCTGAAGATAGCCAAGCATAAACACAGTATTTGTTTGGCTGTCCAAGTGTCAAGTCAGCAAGAATAGCAATCTTGTGGGAAAACGCAAATTTCTCTCTTCTACTCCGCTCATGTTCCCAAAATACCAAAACCTGAAAGGACTGGGAATAACCCAAACCATAAACTGCTACTCTAATACCTTTTACATGACAACGGAAAGAAGTGGTATGGGAGCACCGTGCCTGCAAATTCTGGAATGCATTCAAGGTCTCCCAGCAGTGCCTGTGGCACAGTGTATTTTCTCGCCGTTCTCTACTGTGGAGCAGTAATAATTCCTTCAGGCCTGTAGGATGGCATGACAGAAACCAACATTTTGAAAAACTTGTGAACATTTTATCTTCAAGACTGTAAATATCATCAACAGCGTTCCAGAAGAAAAGATGTTTTATCTTCCAGTAGCTCTAGTCTTGAAACCAACTTCGTGTCAGCAACGTATTATAAATACTATCCTAGAAGTGTATCCTAGAATACATTCTGGATACTGACAGCCAAATGTGAATAATTTGTTCTATAACTCAATGTACAGGAAATTAAACACATGCATATATATATATATAAACATACACAGTGAGCACAGGTATAGTTTCTTGTAATATATGTCTATAACAAGATTATCATACATATATCTCTGACACACTCAATGTCTAAAGAATTTTAAAAGAACTTTCTGACTTCATTAGTTCACAGCACTGAGAATCATCTTAACCTAAAATAACTGCATGCTTAATATATGTTTTCTAGATTATATTCATAAATGCTTCATAAATGACAACTGTTTAACATCTCTAACAGAGAGAAGGCAACACTTCTACCTGTCTTGAAAAGAAAATTAAGAAATCACAGGACTACTGAACCACCTAGAAATGCCCGTAAATTACCTGGAAAATAACAATTTCTTGGGTCTTTTACCTTTCACTTGTAAATCAACATTCCCAAGTTATCTTACCGATTTCAAAATAATAACCAGGAATCTCTGACAAGAGCGCCAATTAAAAAAAAAAAAGAAAATGCATAATGGTATCACTAAAGCTATTCTGTACTGTATTTTATTACATTTCTATGGCTTGTGTATTTTAGCACTACTTTTTAAAAAATATTTTTATGGAATATCATTTAAATTGAATTATATATTAAAGGAGTCATTACCATGACAGTAGCTAGGAATAAATAACTTTATGCTAATTTCCAAGATTTCTGACCATTGATGGTTTAAAATATTTTCTGTTCTGTCATTTTATTCCTGATGGCTAAGACAGACAACACGTCAGTCACTTCAGGGTCAGTTCCTGCCTGTAATACTCACCCTGTACGGTATAACATCTTTTTAAGTTAATCTAAGGTCTAACCAGAGAGAGTACAGAGGAATAAGTTTGGAACAATCCAAGCCTGAAGCTAAATCAGATGATTGCAAAGGGATGGAACTGAGGTACCACCTTAAGCAGCAGGGAAGTTGTTAGCACCCCAGGCAACAACTGGCCGTATGAAGACCAAAATACAAAGCCAAGACCAAAATGCAACAAAAGATGTTCTCGTCAGGTAATGCAAAATGACAGGTGTTTTAAGAAGATTGACAGTAATATCAGCATCCCTCTGGTAACTTAGAGAATTATTTTCTACCTCCCCATACACCTTATAGATTTGAGGCAAAATACTCCACCATGCTTGTAGCTGTCCTGGGTTCAGCCAGGACAGGGTTAATTTTCACTGGACTCCAGGAAGGGGCACAGCCAGGTGGGCTGACCTCACCTGGCCGAACAGAGCAGGGTATTCCATACCATGTGCCGTCATGCTGGGTTCTGGTGAGGGCGGCGGCACGCAGGAACTCACTCGCAGCTCGGGTGGTCACAGCGGCGGTGCGATTCGGGAGAGAGGTTCTTTTCTGCTGGTTTGTTTTGTGTATTCCGCTTTTTCTGTATCGTTGTTGTTCCTTTTCCCTTTGTTTGCTGTTCTGTTAGACTGCCCTTATCCCACCCCATCAGTTTTCTGCCTGTTTCTTTCCATTCTCCTCCACACCCCGGCGGGGGGAGGGGCAGCCACATGGCGCTTTTGTTACCGACTGCAGCCGAACCAGAACAGAATCAAAACACATTTTAATGACAAACTGCTCCTGAATGCTATGATATGCTAAAAGGTATTGACTGGTTACTACAGGTGTTGTGGTTTGGTGGACTCTTTTGAACTAAATGGCATAACTGGGGACAGCCATATAATCATTCCTTATCTTTTAGTGACTATTACAATTGTTTTTTCAGCAAAATCTGGTTTTCCATGCCATACTTGTAGGCACAAGCAGCCTCTGGCATGGCAGATGGTCATTGACCTTTACCAGGAAACCAGTTCTTTATTTCTATGTGTATGTGTCTGTTGGGACAGACATCCAAACACTGTCATCAAGAGATGGTGAAGTCTTGAAAGAAAGTATATAAAGATCTTCTTGATGTCTATGCATCAGTTAGAAGCAGTCACCGAATTACCATTAAAGTTACAGATCGTTTATGTTGTGGGTCAGGAATAAAGGAGATTTAGCTGAAGAGTAAAGCAACAGGAAAACAACTGAAAAACTTTGTTGGAAAATCGTATGTCTTTTATCATAGCAAGGGTTCCTTTTTCCATGAAAGAGAGGAACAGTTCAGGAACAAAATTACAGAAACACACTTTTGGGAGCAGCTTACTTATAAGGATAGAGCAATACCTAATGCATAAACAACCTGTTAATTAGTGAATTATTGTGAGAATTGCAGACTGTGGTGATACTTCCAGAGGAGCGGATCAAGACCTCCAGCGATGGTAATAGACAGCTGTTAGCCAGTGAGGCTATTTGAAGAAGCCAAAGACGGATCAGATATGCTTTACCCAGTCCTGTAACTGATGGTGTCCAGGGTCACCTGAGGGTAGATGTCAGGGACTGAAAATGTATTCCAGGTATATGTGGGGGAGAGGGTGCAGAAACAGCCCAGAAAAGAATCCAGGAGATTCAAGAAGAGAGAAGTGAAGAAAGATAGATCCCAGGACCCTACACCCAGATAACTTTTTACTATGCATTAAGTCTCTGCACTGCCAATTTGGTCTTAAACCATGAGATAAAGGTCATCTCCCCTACCACTCAGTGAAACTTTCTGGGAAAAATCATGCAAAGGGACACATTGCATTGCAGAAACACGGGGTTCTGGCTACCTACCAAACAGGCAACAGATCCCCGGACTGTAGTGTGTTCCTGCTTGTCCCTTTCCTCAATGTGCTGTCCTTCTGGGTAACAGACTTACTTAGAGTCCACAAACCAGTGGCTCAGAGACACAATTTCACAGCTATTTCTTTTACTTAAATCACAGAATCAGACAATCACAGAATGGCAGCTTTTGGAAGGGACTTCATTGAATCATCTGGTCCAACCCATATGCCTAAGCAGGGTTACCTAGAGCAGATTGCACAGGACCTTGTCCAGGAGGGTTTTGAATATCTCCAGAGAAGGAGAATCTGCAGCCTCTCTGGGCAACCTGTTCCAGCGCTCCGTCAAACTCAGACTGAGGAAGCTCTTCCTCATGTTCAGCTGGAACTTCCTCTGTTTCAGTCTGTGCCCATTGCCCCCTGTCCTGTCACTGGGCACTGAAAAGAGCTTGGCCCCATCCTCTTGACACCCACCCTTCAGGTATTTGTAAGCATAAATAATGCTTAAATTTAAGGCTTAAAGCCAAGCCCCTAAAGCTGGGAGGAAGGCACGAAGCGGCCAGGGAAACGAAAGGGTT
>Ga0181612_149742_pt1 | contig 10985 bp, 11 predicted proteins | sample HoacroProtozoa21_FD_119630 | JGI IMG/M metagenome (GOLD analysis project Ga0181612, IMG submission 119630) | Hoatzin crop microbial communities from Cojedes, Venezuel. Combined Assembly of Gp0051906, Gp0051904, Gp0051908 | reverse complement strand
TGCCAGCAGGATCAGAGTCCAATATGCTAGAGGTTGCTTGAAACCCCAGGGAGGGATGGCTGCTTGCAGAAGAGTGGCTGTCCCTGCTGTGCAGGAGGCACTGTGCGAACAGGGGGTCGGGGGGGGGGGCCAGCCCCCGAGCCGGAGGGCAGCCAGGCTGTCCCCGTGCCCCGGGCTGACCGGCACTGTCAGCCGTGCTGCGCCCCGGCTAGGTGCCACGCAGGACGGAAAAGAACCTGACCCGTCAGAGCAATGTGCCGCTGTTGCTTTCCAGGTGATTCACGTCTTCGGGAGCTGGAGAAGTTTCTTCTGACGTGCACGCTCAGCTCTCCAAAGAATGTCACCCCTGATTAATGTCAGAAAGCAGAGTGTGCCATTTAAAGGATTTCAGAAAAATGGCACATGAAGCAGGTTTTAATGCTGATTTTTTGACAGCCCTCATGTTTGGCCCTGACATGTTGAAGGGTAGTCTCTGCCTTCCACTGGCCATTTATCAGAGGTATCGCAGGACAGAAGACGACATTAAAAGCTATTTTAAATGAGTCGAGGATGACCTCAGACTGGATTAATGTATTTGGGAGGATTGACCAATCTAACAATCTCACATTCATCAGTGTGATATCAATCTGAAAGGTACAGTGGGTTGCATCTACTTTGATGTTGATGGAGGATGCCAGAATTGACAAAATAACCTGACACTTGCTATTTATTGCGTAGGGAAACAGAGTACTTGTTTGTATATATAAACGTCTCTTCCCTCTTTTGCAACTTGTATGGCAAGAAAAAATAATGGCAGACTAGGATAACTGGGTGTTTTTTGACAGTCTCATACATCTCTTCAGTCATTGGGTAATTCCAATGAAGTGCATATTTCCATGCCATGCAGCAGAGGAAAGTCAAAGCTACAGTAATGGAATGTAACTCTCTTCCCAGTGTCATTTACATTTTGCTTTATTAGACAAAAGTCAAGTAATTAATCAGTTGATTGCTTAATTCAAATTCAGTCAGTTGCAATTTAGGCTTCATCACTATGCTTTCCACATGATAGAATCTGTTTGATAAATTTGATTCCTCTTTGGTTGCCTGGCTATGAATAAATAAAGCAAGTTTTGGGTAAAGACAAGCCAGAGGCTCCAGTTTTTTGCATGTGAGTAGGAATGGAACCACTGGGCTGTGAGCAGAATTCCACAGGGAGATTTTTACTTCAGCTGAGTTTGGGTGCATTTAACTTTGGAAAGTCAGATCCTGTGTTTCCAAATAGTGAAGCTGCCCTGCTCTAGGTGACCTGCACAAACTATAAAAGACATCAGAAGCCGACGTCAGCCCTGCGGTGGAGAGGCGGCGCGCTGGCCCGGCGCTGTGGAGAGCTGGGCGCAGAGCACTGTCCCACTGCTGTGCCAGCGCCCGGAGCCGCGGGACTTCACGTCGTGTCCAGCACGGAGAACGCTCTGCACAGGCCACGTGCGGTGGAGGGGAAGACTGAGAGCCAGCGGGCTGCGGGGCAGCAGCGGTGCGCGAGAGGGGCTGCGGGGGCGGGTGGTGGGCTTGTGGGGGCCCTCGCCCCGGGAGGGGTCTGCCGGCCGTGCCCAGCAGGCACCTCGGGGTGCGAGTGTGCCTCTGAGCAGCCTGGAGCGGGAGCTGTGCGGGAGAGAGTTAAACTCCGGCTGTTAAGTGACTTGAAGTACGAGTACAAAGAAAGAATAACCAAATATATGGTTTTAGAGATGCTTGCTTCCCCATGAAGAATATTCATTCAGTGGTCTCCTTACCTACAAAATAATAAATCTGTCCTCCATCCTGGATTTTCTGCTGTAAGCTATAAAAGATGCTGTCACTTCCTATTGTCTAAGCAATTTACAGCTGCCTTAGAGGGTGTCTCTCAGCAATCTTGACATCTCGATCATAAATTCGCAGCTATTGTTGAAGGAAATGCTTTTCCCTTTAGATAAGCACGCAAATGAAGAGCTCCCCCCGTTAGAGAGCCCTGGGAAGGTGGCTGTCTCCTGCGCCTGAATAGCAGGGCCCTGCAGTGCCGGTGAGGCGGGGTCGTGGTCCTCGTCACCTGACGTTGCCTGCTGCCGGCGGCAATTAGAAGAATGCTGCTTTTACCTGCGAGTGTTTTGTTATTAGCTTGTATTACTTTAAGAAGCTCTCTGCAGTGGAGTTGTAATCTGGTAAACCTGGAGCCCATGAAATGAGATTTTCAGTTCTGTGAGTTAGCAATAGGTATGATACATTAAAGCAGATTTACTCCCCACATGAGGGAGATTTTGATGAGAAATCTGATAAATTAACCACAAAGATTTCTGGTACAGAGCACAGCTTGCCTGCTGACCCACTATCCTCATTTCACTTTTTCATCTGCTTGCTGTGTTTGAATGAGTGCTCCCCAAATAAAATTATCCACGACATTATGCATACTTTTCTACAGTAGAAAGGCCAGGGAATTACTTCTTGCAGAAGACATGGGAGGTTGTAAGAAGGTGAAACTGCAAGGATTTGTTCACAGCATTCATTCCAGCGATAGAAAATGGGTCTGGAGCATCTCACTGTGACACCAGGAACATCTGCTGAGGCTGGGCTTCTTGGCGCTGGTTGTGCAATTCATTCTGGGTCCTCAGCAGCTCTGCCAACCCGCGCCTGCCTTCCCGGGAGCCCGGCCTGCGCAGCGGGGCGGCCGGGCGTGCCAGCTGTGCTGCAGAACCGCGGCCGTGCGGAGCAAGGCGCAGGTGTGACCCTCCTCTGGAGCTGCCGTGGGTGCAGCGGCACAGTGCTGGCGGGCGTGCTGCCAGGGGTGGAGATGTGCCCCCCGCTCCGTGCTGCTCGGTGCCACGGCAGCGTGGCGGAGAGCCCCTTCCCAGGGCGCGCGGGGCTGACGCATGGCAGGGCGGGCACTAACTCGGAGGAGATGAGCGTGTACGCCTTGGGACAGTATAAAGGGCTACAAACGACTTCAGTGAATTTCTGCTCTTTCTAAAAATCGTTGTGCTGTTTGGATTCCACCACTTTGATTTTCCTCCTTCCCTTGCGCTTACTAGAAATTTTCTTCTTTGTAACAGAAGCCTTTCGTTGTTTCCCGGGGGTCTTGTCCTCTTCCCCAGGCTGGCATCCCCGGCGCCTGGCAGCCCAGCTCCCCAGCAGCGCTGCTGCAGAGCTGGCCTCGGCGCTGGGGACAGAGGGCTGGTGGCTGGCAGCCCCGTGGCAGGGCCAGTCCGTTACTGCTGTACCTGCTGCCCGCACAGCACGCCGCGCATCCCTGGTGCGATGTTATCGAGGCAGCGCCGGTGTTTACCGGTCAGACTGCTCGTCCCTGCAATCACCCTAAATAATAGGACGGGAAGAAAGCAGCGGCTGTGTTCTGTTATCTGTGCTGACACACACGCCCGCGGGAAGGCCGCCATCCCCGCTGCGCTGGCCCCAGCGACGGCAGGGCGCACCTTTGTTGTGGAAGTGCTTGGCCGGCTCTCTGGGGCCATGCAGCTTGTACGGAGGGAACCCGTGGCGTGTGTCTAGCTGTGCTGCAGCCCCGCGCAGCTCAAAGCCATGTTTCTTACACAAAAAACTATACTTAAAAATTTTATTTTTACGAGAAGTTCTCAGTCTTGTGGGTGTGATTCACAGGTCACGTAACAGCAAACGCAGAAGGAAAGAAGATGGGGTAGTATCAGCCCCAGTGCCAAATGTCACTGGCGATGGCTGGCCGAGGTGGTAATTGAGGAGTTGTGGAGGTGGCTGGGCAGCGGGTCAGGGAGACTCCTTGCAAGCGCTTCTGTGTGAGACCGGAGGGGAGGAACGAGCTGCCTTGTGTGTGTGAGCTGGGTACTGCCGAGCGTGCAGTCAGTACATGTAATTACTCCATGCAGTTAGGGGTGTGTGTGGCACCGACACCAACAGCTAACTGGTGTGAGTCTTTGTATTTATATTCATTGGACGTAGCTGACTCCAGGTACATTTATTTATTCAGAGTTTTTAGTGAGATATAGTCAGAAAGGACTTATACAAAATCTGCATGTTGATTTGACATTTAAGTATATGATTAAGTAAAAGCTGCTGAGGTCATCACTTGACTAAATTGGCTTAATGAATGTTGATTGCACTGTACATGTTAATTTAGTGAGATCTTTATCTTCTGAATTGGGTATCACCTTCTGTTCAAGTATCGATTAGGATATGGGAGGATGCCAGATCTAGTTTGGTTCCTGAGTTGATAGGTCAGTGCATCCCGCACGCTGCGTCACCGGCTGAGCAGCATGCCTGGCAGCATCTGGCACGTGCCGTTTCCTGTGGCTCTTCCAGGACAGAGTCCTTTCCTCTCCACGGATGGCGAAAATCGTTCTGGGACAAGGAAGGGCTAATGTGATGTTCAGATCCTCAGGTTCTCATAGGAACTGCCCACGTGTATGTTGTTATACTGTGCTAAATGAGTGTATTATTGATGTACGTTGATGTACAGTTACGCATTTGTACAGTTGTGAGAACAGCATATAAGGAGATGCCTCTCCATATTTTTCTGGCTTGTGGACTGGAAATCTGCCTGTAGAAGTGGGTGAAGAGAATAAAGGTGCCTCCACTAAAAGGCCGTGGAAAACTTAAGTCATGAAGAGAATGTCTGGTCTGAGTGTGTCTTCTGCTAGGCTTTATGTGCTGCTCTGTTCAGGTTTTGGGATGATAAGGCCAGAGCTTTGCTGCTGCTACAGGTTGACACATGGTTCTCTGGTGTTCTGGGCGGGGGGTTAGGAGAGCTCTGTATCCCTCCATCCCTCTCCATTCCGGTGTTTGCTGCCCTGTCACTCCACCCTGGGATGGCCAAGGGCCCTGGCAAGCCCACAGCTTCATGGTTGCCACACTGCAGAGAAGCTGCTGCTGGCAGCACTCGCGTAGTGCATGGGGAGATGTGCTGTTGCCTTTGGAGAGAGCTGCTCCTGAGGGAGCCAGGTTCCATATGGAACGTGTTTCAGTGGCATATGCCATTAATCCTGCACGCTGAATTATTCAGCAGTTCAGAATAATGAATCATTGAACAAAGCCTGGCATTACGCAGCTCCGTAGTCCTCAGCTGCCTGGTGCAGCAAACCCAGCCAGCGTTCCCTGGGTGGGAGCACTGCAGCTTACTGTGTGACTTTGCCAGAGCCGTGATCCTGGGGAACTGTCTTTCAGGCTGTTTCTTGTGGTTGCATGAGCAGCACCTTCCACCTTGCTGCAAGTAAAACTCGGGGCTCAGCCAGCTGAGTAGCTCAGTCTGCTCTTCTCTACAAAACACAGAGCTGCGGCATCTCCCAGGGGAGCAGCATAAGGGATCACCCCCCTGAAAAAGCCCTTTCTCTACTGCTGGACTTGTAGCGGTGAGAAATACAAGCTGTTTTGTTAACTGGTTTAAATCACCTTCAATAGAGAAGTGCTGATTTCCATCTGTCATGGATCTGGTCCTTTATCTCCATTGCTGTTCTGCAAAGTGAAAACAGATGTGCCCATCTTCAAAAGCCTAAGAGGGATTTTTACGGAAGAAAAGGTGGTTTATGATGCTAGGTTTTAAGAATGCATGACTTTATGCTAGCAGGATCATATCTTAATTACTATGATCATTTAAAATTTCTGTAGCTGTAGGGCTTGTGAGCTCGGTTTAGAATTGGCTCTGAAACCCAAGCTCTGGCATGACAGGCATGGCCCTGTACGCAATATTGCCAGCAGTCTTTCTTGGGGGCTTAGAGGTGTAATGACTGGGTGGACAGGGAGGGAAGCCCGCGCCGCAGGGTCCCCTGCTGTGCCTCCGGGAGTCACACTGCTTCCCCAGGCTCCTTTTCCGACTGTAAAACACAAGTGCCCTCGTGGGAGGCAGGCAGGAGGGATGCCTGAGGAGCAGTCATCTGACAAATAAAAGCAGACCTGAACAGTGTGCTGGGCTTTGCATGCCACAGCAGTAGTTCAGTGCAAAAACCCAGATATATTAACATGCAAATAGAGGGTTTCTCTGGCAGCCCACTGACCAGACTGTGTGCAGCTGGGTAATATTATCCTAGATGTGTAAATACTATAATCTGAATGCCTTGAAGGAAAATTACCACCCACTTGTCCTCAAATCACAGCCTCAGTGGGTCTGCGACAGCCGTACCTTAGTAAGTTAAACCGTGACCTGACCCCGTGTTTGTCTGTCCCTCTTTCTTTCTCAATTCTGCTTCCATCACTCTTAGAAGTGATTAATATTCATGTTAAGAACTCCTTTTCTCGCTTCCAGCTGAGGTCCGACCTGTGGCTCCGGGTGAGGCCGATGCTCTGGCACCGAGGGGAGTGGAGCCTGGAGCTCTGCGTGCTGGGTGGCTGCGCAGGGTGGCAGGCGGCTGGGTGGGCGAGCGAGCGGGGAGCCCCGGGGTGCCGGCCCTGCACGCATGCGGGGCTCGCACGGGAGCCTGCACGCAGGAGCTGTGCACGCGGGCACGGTTCTTGCTGGTTTTGCTTCATACATACATGGCCAAATGAGTTACAGTAGTCAGGGGCATGGATTAAATTTAGATTTTTATCCAAGTGAAAGCTTTAAGTCATCTCAGCAGAACATTGCTCAGCTCTAAATAGAGTTCAGGATGTTCGTTTTCATCTACTTTCCTATGAACAAGCAGAGATGTTTACTGCTCTTGATCATACAATGTGTTTGGTTTTCAATTAATATTAGATGGGCTAACTTTCCAGGAAAAAACAAAACAAAGTTGGACTTGGCTAAAAGTTGACCTCAAATGTATGGAATTTCTTAAAGGTCAACCTATTTTGCTTTGCTTGCAAAATTAATTTTTAACCAGTAATTTGATTTTGACATTTTTAATACAAGATTCTCCATTTCTGAAAATGGATGTATTTTAATATTTCTGTATTTTTCCTTTTAATTTCAGTGGCATTTAAAGATTAATGTTTAAAAAGTAAAATTCTGCTTAATGTCAGTCCAGTTGATTTACAGATTCTTTAGTTCAACTCTGCAAAGCATCCATTGTTACCTAAGCGTTACCAATTTCTGACCATCAAATTTGGTCCCCATTAGAAACGTTGGAGCTCTCTGGGGTGCTTGAATCAAAACATGAATAATGCTTGAAATATTTAAAGACCAACCCTCCTTAACGTTCCTGGGGTGAATGCTTTGACAAAATGTTAACCAGTAGGTCTCATCAGCCACCAGAATCCATGACCTGGAGTCAAGGAGCGTGTATGAAATTGGGAGGAAAAAATCCAGAGAATGTAGGGCTGCAATTCATAATAAATAACAAAATAAGTTTAGGTCCCAGTGCAACCCATTTAATGAGCAAGTGAGCTAAAATACTTTGCAGCTGAACTGCTGACTTTGTCTGATGCTGTTCCCACAGAGCTCATTAAACCTTTTTATGTAACGTTGCTGCAGCCACACTTTCCAAAAGCTTTCCTCGTTGTGCATTTCAGTTGATGTTTTCGTGTATTTTAATAATTCTTCTTTTGTCCTTTCAATTTAAAAAAGAAAAATCATGGTTCAACAACCAAAATAGCTTAATAAGGAGCGAGTGAAATATCTCGTTTCTTTTGAAGTCTAGCTCTGGTGTTTCATGTTTTAGCAGCACGAATACATCCTGGAAAGAAAAAATGCTGTGTGTTCCCAGCTTTGAGAACCTGAGCGATAAGGAGCACTGTCAAGCCAAAAACATTCAGCACAAAACCCTCCAGCAAGTCAATAAAAACAGCCACAGCCGGCTTGTTGAAAACGAACGGGTTTGGCTTTGGGCTGTTGCATGGGGAACCTCCGGCCGTAGCTCTTTCAGAAGGCTCTGCAAAGCAGCAGCTGCACCAGCTTGGTACTGGTGCGTGATGCCTGGGAAGGCTGAAGGCAGAGCGGTGCGACGGCGGGTGCTGGGTTGCTCTGCTCTGCTGCCGGGACCCCAGCACGGGCAGCTCTGCTGCCTTCCCGCGCCTCTGACAGCGCTTCCGTGCTGCTGACCGAGCTTGGGACTGTACACAGGTTCTTAATCACTTGCTGGCAAACACTGTTAAGCCTCATTAATGCAAATTAACAGATGATCTATTTTTCCAGAGTCTCAGTCTCATCACATGAACTTACGTTATACAGCAACTTCAGAAAAATCAATTTTTAGTCCTTACTGCAAATTGATTTATGGCTTTTTCTGCTGGGGGAGCTGATGGGACCGCTCAGCCCTGACCAGCCGGGTTGCTCACTCCTCCTCGCTGCCTTGTCCACTGCTGGGGCAGAAGGTGGAACTCTGACGTCAGGAACATGTCTCGAACAAAAGAAATCAGTCTTGAGATTTCTTTCTGAGAAGGTGCGTAAAGTCGTATGTACGGAAAGAAGTTAAGTATGTGTAGTGACCATTTTTGGTTGCTTTGCATTCCCTTCTCTGATGCGTTACAGTAAAGCGTGCGCGTTACAGTGAGACCCTCGGCTACGCCCAGCGTCGCCTGTCGGCCGCTGTCGAGGGGCTGCCCCGGCCGGTGCGACGGGGCTGGGGCTCGGTTTTGCACCCGTGGTGAGTGCTGGAGCTGAAGGTGATCCCAGGGCAGGGACGCAGATCTGGCAGTCGGACACGGAGCGTACTTGCCTCCGTGTCTGAGGTAGGTGAGGAGAGGGGTCATGGGCGTGTAAGAGACTGAATCTGCCCTGCTTCCCCTTGCTGGGGCCGACGCTGAGACACCCCGGAGCACTCGGCATCTGCTGGGCTCAGCCAACCTGCTGCTGGCAACGGGCAGATCTCAGCAGCTCCGCAGGGGTACGTGAGGGCAGATCGCAGCGCACTGGGAAAGCCGGAGTGGGCTCTGGTTGGGCTCTAGCTTAGGTTGAGCTGGGTGTTTGCAAGGGCTTCTGCTCTTAAAATCTAAAGGTTATTGAATATCATGGTAAGATTTTGCTCGATTTGCCTCCCTTTGGAGGGGTAGCAGCAGAAGAGTGCTGAAGCTGGTGATGATGCGAGGGCAGAGGCGATGAGCTCCCACACCTGGAAAGCCTCAGCAGTGAGGGCCTCTCACTTCCCTGGTCCCTGCTGCCTCGTGGTTATCTCGAGGACAAGAATACTAAAGAGGGGGCTGGAAATCGTAATCACTTTACTTTAAAATGGCATGGTCTCCAGGGCTCTGACCAAGTAATTATATTTCAAACTTGAAATGAAATGTCTTGAAATGAGAATTTAAATGAATTAGCTGCATCTATCACTAGGCGCTGAAGGGGCTATTTTAATTTGAAAGCTAGGTATATTCCTGGCTTGGCACATACAGCTTAGTTACAGTCAGTTTTAACAATAAACAAAAACACAAGGGGAGAGCAGAGCCTGGCCTGGGCAGCTCTGGGATTTAAATTTTTTTTACAGGTATTGAAATTGCTTTCTAATTAATTTACTCTGACCTAATGGTATGCCTGTTGAAGGAAGTCGGTTAGCTCGATCGCTTAGCTGAGTCGTGTCATTTAACACTTAAATTTGAGGCCTGCACTGAGAGTTCAGCCCAAGCGGATGCTCCGGAGGAGGCTGTTCCTGGGCTGTGCGGCTTGGCTTTCCCCGTGTCGCGAGGCGGCCGGCCGTGCCCTGGGAGCCGGGCGCTGGGCAGGGTGGCTGGGGGGGTCTGGCCCGGGGAGTGCCCGGAGCGACTGGCAACGGCTGCTGTCGGGCTGGGTGGAGTGGCTGGCATCGCAGGAGCCCGCCTGAAAATAAGCCTACTGGAATATTGTAAATGCTTTTAAATGTGCTGGATTCCTAAACGAAAGGGATGAAGATTATACCTCTAGTGAAAAAGTTGTTCTTACAACTTCATGTTTCTACAACTAATATGAAATTGTTGGAGAAATACAACGGAACTTCCTGAAGAGGAGAAGAATTTTTTTAGCTGATCATGAAGCTGTGTTAAGCGTGCTAATTTTGCATCGAATATTTATTTAGCAGCCAAAAATGTTTTTGTCGTATTTTGAAAACCACATCATTACCTCTGTTATTTGTCCCGCTTAGAGCATGGACTGTCATGTGAAGACAGATGTGTATCTCAGGCCTGATTATAAGCTATAGCTGGCAAAACAGGGAGTGATTTAATGAAGTTTTGATACAGCTCATCAGATACTGAAATGGGAAGATGCAATATTAATTTAGAAACGCGTTATCATTTCAATTGTAGTCATTCTGAAGAGTATTAATAACAGGGGAGCTTGTGGCAGTTTGGAGAGATGATGTATTATTCTAAAGGCAAAAATATTCTTCAGAATTATGTTTCATTTGACACCTAAACATCTAGCATATTCCTATTACCACTGTGTAATCAATTTTTTGCTGTGTCTTCCATGCTTACAAAACATAATCGCTTTAGGCATTTCATGCGCTGTACTGCAGGCTTCTGAAGTGGGTAGGCAGGACAAGCTCAAAACACTAGGTTGACAACTTTTATCTTTTAATCCTCAATTCTTCTGTGGATTTAAATGTCTTGAAATTCCATTTGACAGCAGGACCTCCTTTTGCTGTGGCAAGCAAAAGAAAGATGCAAATGTCATCTAAAACTTGCTCCACCTGTGTCAGACTGTGACTTTTAATACGGATGACACTGACCACTGTTACTCTGAAAGCTGTAATCCTTTTTACACTACAGTTAGTGCCCCTGGGGAAAAAGGAGCGGCATGCTGTTCCGCATCAACAGCAGTGTAATTCTCAGCTAATATTAGAGTGGCATCTCTGCTGATGGTGGAAGATGCAGAAAGCATATATGCTGATTTTTATGACCCAGGTACAATTTAATAGAAAATTTGGCATTGGGCTTGTGCATTGATACTTGGTGATCGTGGGAAGCCACAGCCCTTGTTCCCATGACACGTGCTCAGGCTGTAGCTGCCCTGTAAGTGTGCAGCCTGAATTCCTCGTGTTGTGCAGGCGCCGAGTTTGGCCTCTGAAGAGCGGTCGGTAGGAGCTGGCAGGAAGGCAGGTGCTTGCTCTCAAAGTGTATTTGGGGCTGTCCCTGCAGCTCTGCTGCTCGAGGATTCCCCTGCTCCTCAGCCT
>Ga0181612_145609_pt1 | contig 10985 bp, 4 predicted proteins | sample HoacroProtozoa21_FD_119630 | JGI IMG/M metagenome (GOLD analysis project Ga0181612, IMG submission 119630) | Hoatzin crop microbial communities from Cojedes, Venezuel. Combined Assembly of Gp0051906, Gp0051904, Gp0051908 | reverse complement strand
GGGGACAAGGTAGTTTATAATGCTCGGGACGTTTGAATACAAAAAGAGGAACAGATATTTTTAAATACCCTTCTGCAGTCTTTAATACCTATTTATGAAATTCTGGGTTTTATTTTGAAATCAGTTTTTCCTAATTCACATCTAAGTTTGAATTTACATTTTGTTTAGTTAGAGCTATCAAATTGTGCACAAACACTGGAAAATTCCAATGTTCAAGGGTGGAAATCTTCTTTAAACACATGCGCCTTCAAGTTGTATATCATGCAAGGCATTCTGTTTTATCAGCATAAACAATTTATTAATTTTTAATGGTTGAAGAAAAAGTGTCAGTTGAATATTGTTTGGACAGTACTTGTACACTGCAAAAGTGTGTTTGAAACCCTGAATCAGACACCAAGCTTCTGACTTATGATTGAAAAAGAACGTAATTTTGAGGCAAGTCACTTTATCAACATGTACATGCCCTTCTTTTCAGTACTGCAGTGAATGGTGACTTAAAAATCCTTTTTGCCTTGTTCACATATGTAATTTGCATGTTGAAAATCTTGTCTCTGATCAAAAGTTTAAATAGCTATATGTGATTTTGAGTCTAAGAAGACACTATGCCTCTCACTTTGAAATAAAGTTTTTGAATATTTCAGTCCTTATTTTCTAAATCTGAGTTTCTGTAGTAAAAATGAAAATAAAGACTGCATTTCAATCATAAATTTAAATTAGTCTTGGGAGGCGAAGACAGTTTAATAAGTTCCCCTCCAACTATATTTCCCTGTGTTTAGACTAACAGTCATCGAGATCATATTGTACAATGGCTAATGGAATTGATCCACATTAAAAACAAAAAAACAAACAGCAAGCCAACCCCCCTAGTGTTCCCCTTCTTGCCCACAAACAACCCAACAAACAAAGAAGGAGCAGGATTAGCCTGTGGGAGGACAGGAACATCTTTCTGTATCTTGGAATTACAGCTCAAGGCTTGCTAATTAGTGGCATTCTAATTAAGGCATTAAGGCAGAGTGACGAATTTGTTGAGTTAATTGCAAGAAGTCTGCACCCCAGTTGTGTTTGATGCAGTCTTCAGCTTGCATTTAAGATCTGTGTTTGTCATTATGGTGTTCTGACAGAAAAATATACAAGCATTTTTTTTTTTCTTTTGCCTTTAATCACGTAACTCATAATGGAAGGCTAACTGAGGATTTTTATTCATTAAGAGGTGCTTGGAATCAACACGACCTTACTGGATCTCTAAGGAGGGATTACATAAACGAGGTTATTAACTTTTCCTTAAAGTGCCAAGCACATATTTTTATTTCAGTAACAGCCATCAATAGCAAGAGTAAAGATTAGTGTCCTTTTTATTAGGATTTTCTCCCTTTGCTTCCTTTTAAAGCCTTTTATGTATTGTAACCTTGCAAAACTTGGGAATTAGCTCCAGTGCCAAAATTATCCCAAAAGAATATACTCTCTAAGTAGAAAAAAAGAAAGCAGTGCTTGAAAGATAATTTTTCTTTTTTTTTTTTTTTTTTTGAAAATGCTGTGAAGAATTGATTACTAGCATTCTCAGTGATGTTAGGCAGTACAACCGGTTTCAGGAATCCTTTGCTCCTGTTCTTTCTGGCCACCTTTCCCCAATTTTTCCCCTGTATTTTAAATATATTATCCATTCATGTAACCTTATTTCCCATGAGGTGGAGAAGAGGATTTTTGTTTGTTTATTTCTTCTTAAGAAATTCAAACATTATGGACCATATTAGCCATCACTGATGTAACAGTACTGAGTTACAGGAATCACATGTATCGTACAATGATTTGTGTGTGTTAGAAGGCACTTTTAAAGATCACATAATCCAACCCCACTGCTGTGGGCAGGGACATCTTTCACCACATCAGGTTGCTCAAAGCACCATCCAGCCTGTCTATGAACACTTCCAATGGTGGAGATTCCACAACTTCTCTGGACAAACGGTTCCAGAGAACAGTTGAGCTGAGATATGGTCTCACTGGAGCCGTCTCTTCTTCAGACTGGACAACCTCAACTATCTCAGCTTTTCTTCATAGGAGAGGTCTTCCAGCCCTCTGATCATTTTTGTGGTGCTTCTCTGGACTTTCTCCAACACGTCCATGTCCTTCTTGTATTGTGGGCCCCAGAACTGAACACATTAATTCAGGTGGGGTCTCACAGGAGCAGGCTAGTGGGGCAGAATCACCTCCCTCACCCTGCTGGCCAAGCTTCTTTTGACACAGCCCAGGATGCCATTGGATTTCTGGGCTATGAGTGCATGTTGCTGGCTCATGTTCAATTTTTCATCCACCAGTGTCCCCAAGTGCTTCTCTGCAGGGCTGCTTTTAATCATTCTCTATTCTGTATAGATACTAGGAGTGTCCCCAACCCATGTGCAAGACCTTCCACATGGCTTGTTGAACCTCACGAGCTTTACATGGGCCCAATCCTCCAGCCTGTGAAGATCCCGCTGGACAGTATTTCTTCCCTCTGGCAAATCAATGGCTCCATTCAGCTTGATGTCATCTGCAAACTTGCTGAGAATGTACTCAATCTCACTAGCTGTGTCATTGATGAAGATATTAAATAGTATTAGGCTCGTAACGGACCTTTGAGGGACACTATTAATTTTTCATTTCCACTTGGACATTGAGCCATTGATTGCAACTCTTTGGACATTGCCATCCAGCCACTTCCTTACCCATCTAACAGTCAATCCATCAAACCCACATCTCTGCAATTTAGAAGAAAGAATGTTGTGAGAACCACGAATGAAATTGGACCATAAATGAGTGCCAACACTCTACATTTTAGTAAATAAAGGATTTATTATAACATCCCCATTACAAGCTTCTGGCCATCTGTTCTGCTTAACTGATTTTGCAGGATTCAGACTCAGTCGGTTACAGTGACACCCCTATTCTTGTACTTGTAGAAGGTTAACAAATAACATCTACCTGAAATCTGGTGAAATAAATGAAGAGAAATTCCTCATGTCTTCCTTTTTTAGGACACAAACCTGCAATTTTATGTATGATCTCCACTCTGAGTTAAATTCTAAAGTAATTTTTTATTGTTGGAAAGTGTGATTGTGTGTTGTTCATTATTCAGATCCTGTAAGAGGAAACTCATCCACATAAACCTGCCGACCTCACTTGGAAAACTGTCATATGGAATTAGTTGGAAGCATTTGGGTAAGCAAGGACAGTGTGTTTTGGCTTTCAAGGTTTGAATTTTTAGTGTCTTTTCTCAGGTGCTGAGTTAAGATATGGTGGAGCCTGCCTGTGCTGCTTGAAGCATGTGGTATTTCAGGATATAGAGTGGTTTGTACCTACATTTAACTTTTCACTTTGCCAGCTCACTGTCTGTTATTATTGGCTAGTACAAGATGTGTCTGTCTTCTTGCACTGTCTAGTTCTTAATACGAGAAGACTGCTTCCCTAACACTCCTAGTACAGGCAACAAAACTTTCATGTTATACTTTGGTTGCATTTTCTTTTCGTAACACAGAATTTAATTTGTTTAACCTTTTTCTATTCTTAATAACTTTCAAAATTTTACTTCAAATGAAGAAACAAATAATGTTGTTAACTCTCAGGAGACTACAAACCAAAGCATAGGACATTTTTTCCAAACAAAGCCAATGTCTTTTTCTCATTAGCTGCTCTTGGTTTCCACCACAAAATATTCTTGCTGGTCAAACTGTCTGGCAATCTGACTGTTTTTGATGTGCATATAGGGCCAAATTAATCTCTGGTTTAACTTTGTAATCTTCAAAGGATTTCCACCAGGCATGAGTCTGATGTATAATAATTTCTCTTTTCAAGGCACTGCATTCATTTACTCAACAGGAAAAAAGTTCATAAAGAAATAAAGTATGTATTTCCTATGTTAATATGGAAATATTATGTCACTTTTAACAACAGAGAAGATCATGATTTTAAAAAACAGAATGAAAGTACACTTTTCATTCTATATCAGCTTAGTATTTGTACAAAGTTTTTATGACAGAAAGTCTAGTTAAGATGAAATAAAATGTACTGTTATGTCATAATGACAGAATGACTGAAAAATTACACTGCTGGAAAACAGCAGAAGTTATACAATATCTTGTGCTAACTTCAGTACTTGATAGTTAAACTTAGTTTAACAACTGGAATATAAAATTGAAATTCTGGTGAGATTGATCAAATACAATGAAGTTGCTTAAAACAAAATAGTCTGCAAGAAGACCCGTTCTGTTGTGTTGCCATGAGAGGATTTTAATTCCCCAAAGATATGGACCAGATGCACAGAAAGTTGAAGGAGAAGAACAGAAGACAAGGGAAAAGTTCTTGGAAAGGAAATCACTGCATTTAGGAGATGATGGAAACAACAGACTCTTGTGATCTGAGCTGGATGATCCATCAAATAATTTGGCACCTTTGAAGGAAAAAAATGTTCTTAGCTTGTTGAGCTGAGGTGAATTGTTTTCATTGCCAGAGGAAAAAATGTTGTTAAGAACACAGGTAAGAATAAATGAGAAGTGTGTGAATTTAATAGGAGCTTGAATGCAGGTTGGGAGGGAGCAATATGTACCTCTTAAAAACCTGGAAGAGTCTCTCCTCAAAATAATCAAGCATATCTCCATGATATATTTTGGACCCAGCTGTCTATCTGGAATGTCACTGTGATTACAGGCAGCACAATTATGAAACTGTATCTGTAACTTCTGGATTTATTCAAGGGAATGAATTCCTCAGCCTTGAAAGAGAGCTGTCACTTATCTCTGTGGTCTAATGTAAATTCTCCATCAAAAATCATCATCCTGTTAAGTCTTTAACATTTAGCTGATTTACCTCATTAAAGGGAAGTCTGAGGGCTTGAGCCTGTTCCTAACAGAAGAAACCTGCTGGATGGGGAGGAACTGAGTAAGGCAAAATTCACCTTAAGTGAGCCAAAATAGTATAGCTGTGTTACTTTAATGGGGAAAGAGAATAGTTAAATAATCTCTTTGATGTCTTTTGCTCCCTCTAAATTCCTTGTAGAATTTTTCCACAAGAAAAGAGTTTATCCTTGGAAAAAAGTTGCCAAGAAGGCAATTGCTAAAACAAAGTGGCTGAGCTAGGTTCTACCCTAAGGACATAGTCTGCAATGCTTTGCCGCACCCCAGGGGAACTGCAAAGAAGAAATTGCAGCCCAGTGACCTGCCACTCCTTCCTCTCACTGGTAATAGCATTGTGTGAAGAGGAGCCAAAGAAGCAACACTTTTCTCTCTGCTGCTCTGTGTGTGTCTTCTGTCTTTCTGTGACTAGGAAGGAGGAAACAGAGGCCTTAGGTTGCTCCCCAGCATAATCACATTTTATGAGTTTACAGAGAAGTACACACAGCCTTCTTCTCATTGTTTACAGCATACATCACACCCTCTGCTCTCAATGTCAAAAGGAGAGAAGCTTTAATTTACAGGGGAATACAAGAGGCCAAACACCTTTCATATTATATGCAGTCCCCTTCTACTGTTTTGGAGGGAGACGTGACCACTGGACTATTTCATTGACTTCAAATTATGTATTAAGGGAAAATATAACTTATGGATGACCACACCCATCTCTCTCTAGACGACTTGAGTTGTTGCAACCAGTGCTATCACAGTTGGGCCTACAGCTCACTGAATTAAGAGATATCCTTGTATGTAGTCTGACCTCAAATTCATTGAGTTTATAGCTATACTGCACCCGGTATAGCATAATATTTGACCCACTGTGGGATATGGAACATTTTAGATGTCAACTATTGCTTCCTATATTTTTGACTAGCAAAGTTTTAATGATAAAAACCTAATTATTTATGAAGAGAAAAACATTAGGTTTGGTTGTTAGGCATTCAAAGATAGTCCTAGAGATATTTTTATGCATATTTTTTTTGTTTTCCATACTTCTAGCGTTTTTATTTTTCCCTCCTGCCCATCACCTTTCAGCAACAGCTCTATTACTTTATACGTTTGCTGGTGGCTTTACTATGTCCATGCATTCCTTTACACCTTGCAAGATTGTAAATGTAATCCAATGCCAGGCTGTCAGAGGAAGCTGTGGAAGTGGAATACTGCAAATCAGAGGTGTGGTAGCAGAGATGAGTATGTGCAGCAGATAACTATACTTGATTAGCTAGATTTAAATAGTGTTGGATGAATTTGACAGGTGAAAATAAAAATTGTCGATTCAGTTTAATTTCATGGTGAATCAAACAAGGAAATTAGATTCTGCTACTCTGTTAGTTTGACATCTACAGCAAGTGACAATTAGAGATGATGAGAAGACTTACATTTATTCCAAAACTCTTGATTTCTTTTTTCTGATGGGCATGTAACTTTTATTTACCCTTGTTCTCCAGAAATATCTAAGATATTATTATTTGAATGATAACTTATGGATTTCAGGAATTCATTATTTTGTTAAGTTCTTTTTGACAGAGTATTGCAGTTAGGTTTAGAGATAACTTGGCAATTTCTGAAGTCTACAACTCATTGAAATCACTTCTTGGGATCAGGCATTTCAGTCACAGGTACTCTGCATGGAATAAATGTGGTAACAGAAGAGTCATGCTAATGACTCAGACATTGAAAGGTTACAATTTAATGAAGTAAGGATGAAGGCAATGAAGAAATTATTTTTTGCTATATCTGATCACTCAGTCCAGTCCTGATCTTCTTCATTACCCTTGGAAGAAATGATTAAATAACATATCAAAACACAAACATGTTCTTTAAAAGCAGTCCCAAAGTCCAAATTCAAATTAACTGTACTTCACGCATAAATTGGGGTTTGAACAGCATGAAAAATCAAGCAGAATTGAGGCATGAAATGATTGCAGATGAGGTTGTATTCACTTCCCAGCCTATGCAGTGAAGTTTGTATCTAGGAAGCCTTGGCTTTAAAAGCAATGCAGAAATAGTGTCAGGAAATTATTTCCCACCTTATTTTGCTGCTTCAGATTGAAAAGCATTGTTGTCCAGCAACTGCGAGGAAGTTGTCAAATAAAAATAAAAAATGGAGAAAAAATTCATTATGACACATTCTAAAAGAAAAACACATCTTGTATCCTGCAGTAGCTTGCCTTACATTGTAATATGCTGTGAAAAAAATGTGTGTATTTTTGCTGCAGTTCCCCAGCTGTTAAATGAAGAAAATATTTATTTTATTTCATCGTTTGCCTTGTCTCTATCTTCTTGAAGATCTTGAAGGCAGGACTAAAATGTCTTTACATACCACTAGTTGGGTATCAAACAGTATCAGTGTAAGCAGTCTGGGAGCTTTGCTTTGCCCCCACTGTACTCTGTTTTTCAAATGCTAGTCTCAAAGTGCCTGTTTTCATACGGAGTTGGTTTTCTCTTGTTGTGTGGAGCTGCTCAAATACTCATGTGGCCTTGATGTGCTCTGCAATTCTACTGTATTTCATTCATTTGTGAAGAAAAGGAGATATGCACGAGTTCTCCCATATGGGCCATCTTCTAATGCCTTCACCCTCACTCTCAAATGCAAACTCTTTAATATGAAGCCTCACGATGGTTCTTAAAATGGCAGTGATCTGACATGTCCTACATAACTGATGTCTGGGAGGAAACTCTCCACGATGATCATCCCCGTAAGAGAGCTTTTTCTTAAGGGTTTCCTTTAAAAATGGCTTAAAAGTGGAATTTAAACATATAGCACTGAAAAATAATCTTTATATAACTGCATTGTAAAGTTTTGTATAATTACAAAACCCCCTAGAAAGTCCAACAAAAGAAACAGACTGGCTTCTATTTCACATCCACTAAGGTACTCTTTGTGTCCCAGGGTGTCTAATTTAACCAATTTTTCACAGCCCTTCACTGTGGGGTACCTTAGTGTTTGTGTTAGCAAAGTAAGTTACATAGTTTTTGATAATTTTGTTTAGTTTTGTTCTGAATTTATATCTGCACAGTCTCACCATTTTTTGTAGAAATTTGGGGATTACAAAACAGACAGCACAGGTTTGAAAGAAAATTTAGGAAAAAGTGGAGCGTCACCTAAAAAGACTTGCTTCAGTGGTTTTTAATCTATGTGGAGTGCTTGAATTTACACTGCATCTGGTTTGCCAGGAGAAAAAACAACCAAAGAGAAGGTTTTAGGAGAAGTATGAGGCATATCTTCACAGTGAGACAGTAAGCCCATCAGTTTTGTTTCTGGGGGGTTCATGTATACAAGAGATTGCATGCACTGTTGCTGAGATGTTCCTGAGTTGAGGAAGTGTTTGCAAAAACATGGCCTGTTTGTTGAAACTACCCTGGTTCATAAAATCTCTAGAAATTAAATCAAACTAAGATACTACAGTAAAAATTCAGCTAAAATCACTGCATTTGTTCTGATGTTATCTGAAGATTTTTCTGGGAAAACACATGATTTTAACAATAATCGCTCTTCTCCCAATTTAGCATTGTTGGTCCTGGAAAAAAGATACAGTTCTTCTGGAGATAATAGAGTTTATGAAAATATTGTTAACTTTTTATATCAAAACCAAATGAGTGTTTAAGTGACTCTAATCTTTACACAGAAACCTGATTTTTTTTTTTGTAGTGAGTATTTAAAACAACACACAAACTTTTGAAAGCCTCATAGAGCTTTGTAGTTGCTGACTGATGCCAGGGCTCAAAGCAGAAATAATAAATTCCATAAGAAAAGTTTTTTTCTTCTTTGTAATTAAGACCCAGCTAAAACCAGAAAGCACTGAATATCCCACAAAAAACATGTTATTTTAGTCTTTCTGCCTAATTTCCAAACCAAGAAATTTGGATAACTTCTGATTTTTCATTCTGGAGCCAATCTGAACCTCATTTGTCCATCATTATCATAGAAACCACCTCCTACAGTATGCTTGTCTTTAGTCCAAATTTATTTGTGCCTGATATTTATGTCTTGGAACGTCTGGGGAACTAGAACTGCACGAAACCAAATGGTTTCATGTGCCAGTAATGTTCATTTTAATACATGCAACTGCATTGAAATGTCATTTGAAATTATAGTTTCAAACAAATGCCAGATTTCAAAATGGATTTTAGCTTTTTGGTTCAGGCCAAAATGTGATTTTGAAGCTAATGCCCCAGCTGCTACCACACAATCTAGATTTCCTTCAGAGGAAAGCTAAATCGGTAGCTCAGCTCCGTGTGCTCACCAAAGGTTCTGCAGCCTCTAATGGTGATGCAAAGCCCAAGCTAACAGATCTTCCTTAGACAGCTTTGAACTGTGTGCTTTGTGGGGACGTTCAGTCCAGAGGAACAAACTAAATTTTGTCCAGAATAAGTCCCTGAATGACTTGCAGCAGACATAGTGCCCTCAATATCAACTGCCTTAATGTAATAATTGCTCCTACTGGTCCAAATAATAGTGTAGACATAGCCAGTTTTAGTAACTGAGATACATTTTCTACACCATACCAAAATATTAAAAAACCCTCATGCAGTACATAAAAACCAGAGGCAGGCTTAAAGTCTATGTCCATCCCTGGATGTCAGACACAAAACAGTAAGTGGCCGCAATTAAACCTTTGATCTAATAACTTTTACAGTTTAGTTTTAATATGAGATTCCTAACCAATGAAAACCCATTTTCAAAACTACTTTAGATAGTGTCTAAGATGGTTACAATTAAAATCCATTGTACCATTAAGACAGTTCAGCAGATTTTCTTTTATATGTAATGAAGGTCTTACAGTGGAGCTAAGTATGAATGGTAGGCTTGATATCTGTATATGATTATGTAGCATGAAAATAATATACCAGGGTTGCTTCTATCTCCATTTTGTATGTTGTGCTTGGATAAAACCTGAAATTGGTGAGTGTGAAGCTGCCTTATTCTCAGTTCATTAGACAGCTTAAAGGCAGAGATTTTTATCAGTAAAAAAATAACTTGTTGAGCCTGATGTGCCCTGTTGAAACCATATGTTTACTGAATTGCTGGAGAACCATCTGGGTTTCCATCAGATTATGTAGGCCAGGACAGTGTTGAAGACTGTGGCCTTGAAATTGATCTGGCTTTCCAGTAGGGCCTTCTCCTTTGAGGAACAGAGAGCAAGGGTAGAACTGGTGGGCCACCGACCAGGAGACTGGCACTCCTGAGTGAGCTGCTGGGAAGATTTGCAATATTGGCACCTCTAGCTGGTTCTTATTCAACGTGCCCCCAAATCCTGTCTGTGCTGGTCCCACTGGGGAGGAGGAGGGTGGTTTCTCTAACTTGCTGAGTGGCCTGTCTGTTCCTTTGGAGATCACACCAAAACTTGTAGTATTTCCCAGCAGGATTTAGACTTTAAATGTAATTTCAAAAAAATAGAAATAGATTAAATTAGCCCAGTGTTTCTGTTTGCATAGTATATAACTTTATTTCAGTGAAATTCACACTGAAAATAAAAGAAGTGAAATTTCTTCCAAAAGGAAAATAAAATGGAAAATTTGCTTCACTAATTCAAGGATGAATGTAAAAAAGACCTGTATATATAAACACACACATACGTACATATGTATATAACCATATTCTAGCACTTCAAAGGATATTACCAATAAAAAGAGAAAAGCAACAAAGCCTTAGAATCTAATTGGTGGATGTTATATGATTTTGTTAACAAATGTAATAACAAATGCAAAAATAAGGTTAGTGTTACAATGCATTTTGGATATAAATAAAGGAACATGAAAAGCGACTGGAATAACAGGACAGGAACATTAGCCCTGAGAAAAGGCAGAGGAGGAAAGCTGGGACTTTGGGCGGTGAGGTGTAATATTCTTGAAACTGTAAGCAGACATTTATTTCTTCTGTTTCAGGGAAATAGAATTATTTACATAGTTATGAAGTGCGGAAAGCAGACTCCACAATCTGTAAGACTGTAGAGTAGGTATGTTTATTGGGCGCCGGGCAGCACGGGGGGTAGTCCCACCAAAGTCGTGCGCGCGGAGCAGCAACGTGTCTCTTCAATTTATACAATCAAATATTACATATGC
>Ga0181612_149325_pt1 | contig 10986 bp, 15 predicted proteins | sample HoacroProtozoa21_FD_119630 | JGI IMG/M metagenome (GOLD analysis project Ga0181612, IMG submission 119630) | Hoatzin crop microbial communities from Cojedes, Venezuel. Combined Assembly of Gp0051906, Gp0051904, Gp0051908 | reverse complement strand
GTGGTAGATACACCAGCAGGCTGTGCTGCCATTCAGCGAGACCTGGACAGGCTGGAGAGTTGGGCAGAAAGGAACCTGATGAGGTTCAGCAAGGGCAAGTGCAGGGTCCTGCAGCTGGGGAGGAACAACCCCATGCACCAGTATAGGCTGGGGCTGACCTGCTGGCGGGCAGCTCGGCGGAGAGGGATGACCCACAGAGGTCCCTTCCAAACCCAAACATTCTGTGATTCTATGATTCTGTCTATCAGCTGAAGGACAAATAAAACCTGGGCAGAGACGGTAAGCCAAGTGACAGATGAGAATGACACCATGGAAGGTGAAACTCAACTCAGGTGTGAAGGGGAGGAGAAGCCCTGCCTGACATGTGGTCTCTTCCCTCTTGGGCAGATGTTGGGAAGGGCGGTTCTGCTGCTTGGCTCTGGGTCCCCGCTGCAGAAACGGGGGTCACAGCAGCCAGCCCCAAGCAATGCCAGCAGGCTCAGAGCAAGAGCAAATGGCTTTTTGCCATGGATTAACTGTTAAACTCTTTGCTGGATGTTGCATATACTAGAAGTTTCACAGGTTCAAAAAGCATCTGGTTTCTCTTACTTCCCTGCTGAGTTGGAAGGATTTTACCACTTTCCTCTGGTTTTTGGCCCATTTCTTCTGCTGAGATGAAACCTTGGAAGCTGTTGGGATGAGGCTCTGCTAAGCGCACTGGTCAGTCAGCCGGGGAAGCCTTCGTGAGGCCATTTAGAGGAGGAGCAGGCCAGTGCCGAGACATTTCTATGTGAACAGCGATGGAGAAGGTGACCTGCCAGTGTCCTGAAAAGAGTCAGCCTGTGGGTCTCAGCAGAAGCTGCCAGGCATTCATCACTCAGCTCTCTCTGCTTAAAGGGGAAACAGCCCGCAGTGATGACGTGCCCTCCGGCATTGCGGGAAGCTAGCACAGTCTGGCATTCCCTTTGCAGCATTTGGCTGCAGCTGCTTCTTCCAGGCAGGAGGAGGCATGGAGGAAGCAGCCCTCGAAGCTGCTCAGCCGCCTTCCCGAGAGCGGAACGTGCCCTCTGATACCTGCCCTGTCTGCTCGCCGAACCAGGGGGGGACGGGGACTCCCCCACTGCCCCGCCTGCAGGGATTCAGGAAGATGCAGGGATCTGGGGAGATGATGCCCACACCAAGCTGTGGTATCGGCGTCCCCGTAACCAACTGCTCTTTCCACGCAGATATCCGGGTGGCCAGCTTTGCCCGTGGCAGAAGCATTAACCTGGCCCTGTCCCACAGAGGACGCCAAGCCCTCCAAGCCGTGGGGATGGAAGAGCAGGTACCCTGGCAGCTTCTGTCGGTGGTGGGGTCTCTGTGGTTAAAACGCTGTTGACTTCACCTGGTGATGGACGGGCTCTTTTCCGCTCCCCAAGCATGCAGAGGCCACTGCAGCAGCAGCTCCACTTCTGTGAGCGTGCAGGTAGACCTCTCCCCCTGCATGCCAGCAGCCTGGCTGTTTTCCCCACTGATGTGCCCAGATTTGTATTTTCCCACAAAACCTTGAGCTTTGGGCTGACGCCTGAAATTCATGCACACCGACTTCTGCACGGCACGCCGGCGTCAGAGCCCAGCACTCCTCTGCAGGGTTCTCACTGCCGTTTAACATCCAGTGGTTGGCAGTGGTGGCATCTCCCGGCCAGTGTCTCCCTGCAGAGGAGGAGCCCAGGCTTTGACAAGTCATATGCCAGCACCGAGACGTAATTTGGTTGTCATCCCCTCCCCTGCCCAGCACCGTGTGGCTTTTCATGTCCCTTCTACCAAAAAATATTTGTGCACTCATTTTTGTGAGAAGGAGTGGAGTGATCTCAGTAAAATGTAGTGACTTGGTGTTGACAGCCCTGTAAAATTTTCCCCAGTAACCTGGGTAGCCACGCGGAAATGTATGAGCCGAGAGCATCCCATTCTGCCCGGGGTGCAGTGCGCGGGGGGAATGGCGCTCGGCATCTTGTGCCCTGCCCCTCAGGAGCTCAGTTTTGGCCAGAAGGCTGGGTTTCCTTGCCTTCCTCTTCAGATTGTGTCCAAAGGCATTCCCATGCGGGCAAGGAGGATACACACGCCTTCGGGGAAGAAGTACTCTATCCCTTACGGGAAGAAGAACCAGGTACGGGGCTCGTGCTGCCGCCCAGAGATTTTTCGCAGAGCGCGAGGGGTCTTTGCTAGCGTTTGTAGCGCTGTGTGGTGGGCAGCCTGGGGCTCACGCTCTTAGGAAGGATGCTGTGAGCGGGAGGGGGATTGCGTGACACCCCCGCCCCGGGTTCGGCAGGGCTCTTTGGAGGGGGCGGCGATTCTCGTCCGGCCGCGCAGAGCATCCTTCAGCAACGCCTCCTGAACTCCGTGCTTCTTTGCCTTGCAGTACATCCTCTCTGTGGACAGAGCAAACTTAAACAGAGAGCTGCTGACAGGTAGGTTGCCAGGGCTGGTCGCAAACACTTTTACACCCCGTTCACCAAGGATTTAGGGTTTGCCCCATGAACAGGAGGCTTTGGGCCCCAGGCTCTCTTCACCCGTGAGTTCGGCGTAACCTGGCTCTCAGAAAGTGGAAACGTGAACTAGATGGGTTTTTTTAAGATGATCTGTGCTGTTTCCCTGCGGTTTGTCTGATGCAAAAGGATATTAAAGCAACTCCCCCCAAGCCCTTTCTGTGTGTGCAGAAACCCCTGAGGAGCAGCTCTGCTGCATTTGCCCTCAAGTGGGAGCTGCCTCAGCTCCCCGGCTCCCGGCACCAGTATCTGCTGCCAGAACTTCACCAGCCAAAGCCAGAGATACCTCCTCAGCCTTGCCACAGTTTGTGACATCCTCCATGACCCCTGACTGTACAGAGACAAATAGAAATCAGAGCACTGTGGCAAAGCGCGTAATCAGGCCAGGCCAAATTTCCCCAAATTTCCCACTGACTCCCACATCCCACCTTGAAAAACAATGTAGTGATGGTGGAAACAGATCAATGACTCATGTTACTGAGGCAAAGAAAGAAGTCTTTGTAGGATTCCTTGCACTTTTTAAACATCTTTCACCAGAGTTGACCAAAGGCAGCCCTAGCGTGCCCTGCCTGCCGGCCATCACCCAACACAGCAATCTTATTTGCTGTAATGGCAAATATCCCTATAATTTAGGGAACCCTTGGAAATGTTTTTGGGGTTGCAATACAAGCCTCCACATTTAGTTGTCATTCCTTTTCACAGCTGCTGAGAGGTACTCCAACGCTAAGCTGTACTTTGGACACAAGCTCCTGGGGTGCAACGCAGAGTCGGGGACATTAACCATAAAAAGGTAATCCCTGTGCAAGCCTGGGATCAGCTGCTGCCTTCGGTTAGGCTCTGCTTAATCATTCATTAAACCTCAAACAATTGGGCAACCTCAGTTTGAAACTGAGTGGTTGTTCCTGAGTGGGTGTCAGCTTTGGGAAGGAGAGACATCAACGCAGGGTTCATGGGGAGGCTGAAAAGAATCTCAGCAACTCACTAACCCCCCAGAAGCCTGGCAGGAGGCTGGGCACACGCTTGCTGACCTGTGCAGGGAATACACGTGCCAGCCTCCGTAGTGACGGTTTTCAGGGACAGATTGCTCGTCAGGGAGGGCAGCTAACGACCTTATTTCAGAGTTCTGTTAAGTTCTGGTCATGCCCCCATCCACCTGGGGACACAGGCTCTACCAAATACCACCATTATCCCAACAGTGCCTGTTGCGTTCTTGGGTAGGTCTGGCAGAGTTAGGCTTCTGATAACCTACAGGATAATTACTTCTCCTAATCCTGAGCTTCCCAGTCAGTGACAGCCGATCTTCCCTCACCCTAGAAGATTAATAACGCTGGAGGTGATGCTGGCTTTTTGCATAAAGCAGATCCACTGTGCCCAGCGGTGCTGAACTGGCCTGGAGTTACAGCAGGATTGGTCCAAGGGACTCTCTTGCTTTCAGATCTGACCAACAGTCATTGGAAGTCACCTACGATCTCATCGTGGGATGCGATGGAGCCTTCTCAACAGTCAGAAAGCAGTTCATGAGGCAAACGCGCTTTAACTACAGTCAAGAGTACATTCCTCATGGCTATATGGAGCTGACCATCCCTCCCAAGGATGGAGATGTAAGTGTGCCTGTCCTGGGGACTCCTAGCACCTTTGCAGATGGGACACCCCGCTCCCCTCTTATGGTTGCTCTGCTGCAGCAGTTCTAGAGAAACTGATCTCTCACTTGGGGGTCAGCCAAGAGATTAAAACTTTCCTAGGAGAAGGTAGGCATCTCTTCCTCTTCCAGTGGTGGGGCCAATGTCTTGGTACCTGGCTGCAAAAATCCTAGAGAGCCTGCCCCAGAGCGGTGGGGCTAACTCTAGCTCTGAGATGTCCCAGGGATACGGGAATGTGTCTGTGAGGACACCAGGGACTACAAACCAGCAGATTTTTGCCCATCTTTCCTACCCTTTCTGCTTGCTCTTGCTCTGTGTCTTCCTGAAGCACCAGGTACCAGAAAGGGGCCCTGTGACCACTGTGTCTTCTCATGGTGCACAGGATGGGAACAGGTCTGCTGCTGCGGAGGGGAACCAGAGGCTGGGCTGGGCAAGCTGAGCGGCGCAGGGACACAAGACAATTTTCTTTCTCTTTCAGTTTGCCATGGAACCAAACTACCTCCATATCTGGCCGAGAAACACCTTCATGATGATTGCACTGCCCAACATGGTGATAACCCAAAGCCATGCTCCCTTGGGGGATGGGATGGAGCTTGTGGGGATGAACTGGCTGTAGTGGCAGGCATGTGGCAGGGGCTAAGAGGGCTGATGAGGTGCCAGGAGGGACCCCCAGCCTGTGCCAGGCATCCCACTGCGTGGCGGTGTGCAGGGCAGGACCCCAATCACTGGCCCTGCCTCACCTGTGCTGCTTCTTTCTGCACAAACATCCGAGCCCCCCAAAAACCAGCTCCCTGCAGCTGGATGTTCTAAACCAGGTATGGCAGTGCCAGGGCAGTGTGCTGGGCCCTTGCTGGCAGACCACACACTGCCCATTTCTACCTCCCCCCTGCCTGCCCCCAGCATGTGCAAGCCCACCATGAGAAACGGTGCGGCTCACTGTCATTGCCAGGTGACAGGCTGGGCACTGAGCTGCTGCTCCAGGTGCTCTCTATGGCCTCTGGGCTTCTTTCTGACCTTCCTCCCCGGCCGGCAGGACAAATCCTTCACCTGCACGCTCTTCATGCCCTTCGAGGAATTCGAGAAGCTCACGACGGGCGAGCAAGTGCTGGGTTTTTTCCAGACCTACTTCCCAGATGCCATCCCCCTCATCGGAGAGTAAGTGTTCCCACCTGCCCTTCTCGCTCATCAACGTGGTGTCACCAAGCCCGGGGATGCATCCCCAACCCAGCCTCGGGGTCCTGGTGATGGAGGCTCTGCTGAAGCTGGCTGAAGGGGTTGTGAGCGCTGCTGGGGTGAATCCCCATGGCCTGTAGGTCTGAAGGAGGGGGGAGAGAACCGGCCAAGGTTTGACACCCTGTCAGAGGTGTTGAACTCAGCGGATGGATCAGCTGTTCATAGGCCAAGGGTTTTTGATGTTAGAGGTGGGCGAGCAGCGACTCCACTAGAGCAAAGGTAAGGGTTGCACGCTGAAACCGGCAGCACGCAGGTAGTCCTGCTGTTCAGATAGCTGAGTTGCACAAATGTTGAGATTTTAGCTAACAGACTGAGAAAAGCTGGGCTTGGCAAAAAAAAAAAACACCAGACCACTGTGCTGACTAAACAAAGGCTGTCACTGATCGATCGTATGGCTAAAAGGAGTGCCAGGGCTGTGAGATACGGGAGCAGGCAGCTCGCAGCAGGGACCCTCTCGCTGCTGGGCAAACAGCACAAGGGCAGCAGCACGAGGCCGGAGCATCCCACTCCACCTGGGGACCCTGGTGGCAGTGGGGACCAAGGCCAGCCTTTCCACAACACGTCCTCACGGCTTTGACTCTTTTCAGCGCGTCCTCCTTTTCTCGCAAAGAGGGAAGCTCCCAGTGGGAGCTCCAGCCCATGCTATTAATACTTCTGCTTTGCAACGTAGTTATCTGTTCTGGGCTTTTTGGGCTGATAGGAAGGGTCTCAGCTGTGTTAGACGATTTTCCTTCCCTTAAGGAGGCTGTATCACAGGAATTTGTATGAACTTAGAAGCTCAGATATCCTCTAGTATATCCTTCCTACAGTGACTGCCATCCACCACTGCTCATGGTAAGAGGACTGAGATGTCAATGGCGCTTTTACTCACGGTCTGGTTGTGTGCTGAGCTTAAGACCTGCAGACAATGTATTTGGTCCCTAGGGGGAAGTTAATGAAACAGGTTTTCTGGTCTCCATGTTTTTCCTTGCACAAATATCCCAGTGAACAGGCTTGGGTTTTGCATCCTAACGCTGACAGTGCGCGTGGCCCTGGCTTCCTGAGCTTGGACGTGGCATAACTTGCTCTTCTTGTCTCTCGTGGTCCTACAAGTGAAGTATCTGTTGTTTTGCCTGAAGGCGAGAGCTGAAGCGCGATTACTTTTTGCTGCCAGCCCAGGCCATGATATCTGTGAAGTGCTCCTCCTACCACCTTGCTTCCCGGTGCGTGCTGATGGGAGATGCTGCGCATGCTGTTGTGCCCTTCTACGGACAGGGCATGAATGCAGTAAGTCACAGGGCCGTGTTGGTCGGGCCTCCACTCTTTTCACCCAGAAATGCCTGGTTTTAGAGTGTAGTTCCGCAGAGCTCATGGGCTGGCCTGTCTCTCTCACGGGCTGATGGCATCTGCATTGTGTTGAACTTCCCTCAGGCACCTGGAGGAGATGGGACAGGGTGGTGCTGCCTTTCCATGGGGCAGAGGGCTGCGTGGGAGGGCGATCCAGCCGGGCAGCCTCAGGCTGCCCATAAAGGCAACATCCTGGATTTCTCTGCGAGACCCCTGGCAGAGTGGTCTGGAGTAAGAATCCTGCTCTGAAGCTGTGGTCAGTGGGACCCTGCACGTGTGAACCGCTACACTAGCTAAGGATCCATGAGAATATTTCTAGTGAGCACGTGGTTCCTTCTGCCTGTTTACCCTCTAATTTTCTTCCCAGGGCTTTGAGGATTGTTTGGTCTTTGATGAATTAATGGACCAGTTCCACAATGACCTTGGTGAGTGAGGTGGCTGGGGAAGAGCAAGAGCAGAGGAGGATCTCTCTGCAGCTGAAGGTGGCTGGATGCCCTGCTGGGGAGCTGCCTGGGAGCTGCCACTCTCTTATCCCAGGTGCCTGCCTCCCCGAGTTCTCCAGGCTGAGGGTGCCAGATGACAACGCGATCTCGGATTTAGCCATGTACAACTATGTAGAGGTAGGCGAGCTGCACATGGACTTGTGGTCATGTGGGCCGTGCACACAGCGGCACCCCCGTAGGATGCACACAGCAGACAGGGGCTCTGCAAAGGCTCTGGTTGGGCTCTCACCCTGGCAGACTTTAGCTTAAAAGCTCCTTGGGAATGCCCCTGGGGCTGGGGAGGTTCAGCTCGGCTCCCCACGGTGACCCCCAGGACAGGCAGCAGGAGAGCTAGCAAAACGCAGCGGAGCCCTGCCAAGAAGCTCTGCAAAGGGGTGATGGTTGCTCTGTTGCAGATGCGTGAGCACGTGAATTCAACGTGGTTCATTTTCCGGAAGCAAGTAGACAACTTCCTCCACACCCTCATGCCTTCCACCATCGTTCCGCTGTACACCATGGTAAGGCCAGCACCTTGGTCCCCACTTCCTGAGCCACCATGAGCTCCTCCTGGCTGGCTTTGAGGTGGTGACGTGCTCCTGCAACCCTCCCAGGTGACCTTCACCAGAATTCGCTACCATGAGGCTCTTCAGCGCTGGAGATGGCAGAAAAAGGTTGGTCGGTGGTGGTTCCTGTCCTCCCCATGCCACAAGCCTCGTGAGCTCCACATCCTGCGTGCCAGCACTGGTCAGCTGCAGCGGGGGAGCTTTGGTGGTGGGATCTTGCCAGGTGTGAAGACTTCACTTGGTGCCGCAGGGTAGGAGCAAGCCTCTGATGATGCCGGGGTTTCTCTTTGGCACTTGCAGATAATTAATCGAGGGCTGTTTGTCATGGGGGCAGCAGGACTGGGTGGCACCTACCTGCTCGTAAAGCGGCTGGCACGGGACTTGAACTTCTGCATGGAAGACTTGTGGGGCTGGTCCCATTATCTGAAGAATGTTGGAAATTTTCCCTTTGGCACACAAGTGGCTTGAGTGCAAGGGGAGCTTCTGGTTGCAATAAAAGTGAAGGCACGGGCTGTTGGCTCAGCTGGACGATGCTGCTTCTTGGGCCCCTCTGCCTCCCGGCCCCTTAGGAGCTGTGGTGGTCCCTTTCCCTGGGCAAAAGGAGTCCATCAGTGTGCAAGGTGCCCAGGGAGCCTCTGCACGGGCTCGGGGTATCTCTGCCTCACGTCAGCAGCCTTGGCTCGAGTGATGCGGTGTGTCGTGGGCTGGGTGCAGGTTTTGTGTGCAGCCATGTGGGGAGCACGAGCCCCCCCGGCCAGCAGGACAGCCACTTGAACCGGTGACTTCTGCTCTTACCAAAATCAAGTCAACATCTTGATTTGAAAATCAGCTGGTTTCCTCCCCACCCCAAGTCAAAGAAAATACGGTTCAGTTATTCTTGGTGGAAATGAAATAACTTTAAGAAAGGATGTCCTGGGGCAGTGCTTGAAGCCTGGAGAAAGGGCAATTTTCAAGCAGGTCTCCCCAGAGGGACCACCAAGCCTTTGAGCTAAAGCAAGACCAGGGGCCTGAAGGACCCTCCTGTCTTGCTGTTTTCCCTCTGGGCTTTTGCATGTGCCCTAGCATACACTTCTGTCTAACGCAATTACCGATCATAGTTCTTTTTGAAAAAATCTGGATCCCTCATCGACTTTAATTGTGCTCTGAACCACATAAGTGGTTGCACACTCTACACCAGCAGTAGGACCTGCAGCTGGTGATGGGGGGGATAGATAGTCTCTTCACGTCCAAGTAACAACCACCTCTGCCTGGGCCCCTGTCCATGGGCATTGCACCCGAGACCCAGAGCCCCAGTGCTGGTGTCTTTGTGCAGCCAGGACCTACACTGAGTTGGGGGTCCTCCAGTCAAAAATAACTGCAAGTACTGGGATAGTACTGGGGGGAGTATCAGACACACTTTCCCCCTCCTTACCTTGCGCTACAGCCTCACAGTCACTGCTGAAGCACAGCAAAACGGCTCAAACCTGATCTGATGTGGTCCAGCCACTCTCGTTTCAGGAGGTTTACAGATAGCTGCCAGCAGATGGGCAGGGACAAGAACTGTCTTGCATCATTTAACGAGTCGTTTTTGGCTTGCGGGGGAGCACCTTTCAGGATGTAGATGGCAAATCAGTGTAGAAGACAGTTTGTTTCTCCGGCCAGCATCTTTCCCAGGCACTGTACCTATGGGAGGTGCTGGCAGCAAGGACAGGATTTTCTGTAGTTTCTCCGATGAATGCTTCAGCTACTGCCCTTGCACCAGCTTCTTAGCAGGACAAATGTATTTACTTTATATATTATTTTTTATTACCATTAAACCTCTTCAGAGAGCAAACGAAGATGTGACATAAAACAGCTGTGCACAAATTATTCCCAAACTTAAAGCAAATGTGGAACTGTACCGCTATTTCGCAGGAATGACCCCGCAACGTAAGAGCAATTAGCTGCTGAGCGTGGTTTGGAAAAGTGCTGAGCTGGAGATGCTCCGGGTACCGCAATGTCTTTTGCAGGCCTGGCCCTTGGCACGTCTGACGCGCTCACAGAGCAGGGAAAAGACCTCGCCCCAGGGTTGGTGGAAGAAGCTGTGGCCGAGCTCTGAGCTGCAGACAATGTTCCATGTGCTTGGTGCCAACATTTCATAGTTCAAACAGTTGCTCCTTGGCTTCCTTGTCGTGCAAAGGGCTCAAGGCCTGGCGGAGCTAAACCAAGCTTGCAAAAGCCCAGGTAGAACCTTGCCCGAGGTAGGTCTGAGAGGGGACCAACACCAGGGAGAAGCTGATGATCTGGAAAAAAAGATTCAGTGCTTGTTCCCTGGTTGCTCCTCACCTCCGGATACAGGTGCTCACTAGCCCTTAGGGCCCACCACCTCACTGCAACCTCCAGAGCAGACTGCCAGCCTGGAGGACCCTCCACGTCCAACCCAGCAGTGAGCGCTTTAGAAACTAGAGCAAACGTGGCGCTGGAGACCAGCGTAGCAGAGGCACAGAGCAGTCCGGCGGCAGATCCTCCTAGAGCAGAAGGGAAATGGAAGCTTTGAAATCCCAGCTCCAAATCGAAGCTGGAAGGCACTCTGTGCACTCAGGTGGTTTGGGGGCTTGGTGTCCAGGACTCCTGCCAGAAGCCAAAGTTAGCATCAAGAGCCGAGACAGTTGGTAACCGGTACAGGAGCCGTTGCGTGTGCCCGCTGGTGAGATCTGCAGTCCCATCCACGGCGAAGCGGTGTCTGTTCCCTTCTCCCAGCTCTGCTAACGCAACCATCGAGCGCTGTGCCAGGAGACAGGTGTGGTGCAGCCCCTTGACCGGCACCTGACAGACCGGTGGCGTCTTGGAAGAAGGGAAAAAAACAACAGGACAAAGAAGAGGAGGTGGGAGACTTAGTCTGAGATTTCTTTAGCTTGGCGTTTCCTTATTTAACGGTGGGTCCTAGCGCTGCTGGGCGTTTCTCCGCTTCATTCCCCGTCAAACCTGGGGTTCACGACCGTGGTGGTGGCACTCTTGAAGAGGGGGTTATCAGCCTGGAAGGAGAGAGATGAGAGGCCCGCGTTGTTGTGCCATATCGGACTTTCAGCGGAGCATTACCCACCCCTCCCAGCCTCAACAGTGCAGGCAGCGTTGGCAGAAAGATCCCACAGGCTGCTTTAGCCTCCCCGCAAAACCCTGCTGGGCTGCGAAACCATCTGGTGGGGAGTGCTCAGGTCTGCCACGGCTGCCTCTGGAGAGGGTGTCCCCTCCACCTGTCCCCACCACATGTCCATGAGCG
>Ga0181612_134438_pt1 | contig 10986 bp, 6 predicted proteins | sample HoacroProtozoa21_FD_119630 | JGI IMG/M metagenome (GOLD analysis project Ga0181612, IMG submission 119630) | Hoatzin crop microbial communities from Cojedes, Venezuel. Combined Assembly of Gp0051906, Gp0051904, Gp0051908 | reverse complement strand
TAATTCCAGCTTGTAATGATTTGTTTATTTTCCTTTTTTTAATCACATGAAAGGGTCTCAAAGAGCGTTCCCCCACCCCACTCAGTGCAAGGAAAAAGCACTTCGACTCCTTTCTGCTAGGAAGTGGTAGTTCCCACCTTTCACAGAAATAAAAATGCAGGATATGGCAGTCCCAGGCTGTCAGTTATTAATGGTAGAAAGGTGATTTACATAGCAGCTTACATCGTTAGCATAATATTATCATGAAGGTACTTTTTCACTTTTTCTTTCACTCTCTCACTCTCATGCCCTGCAGTACATTATGGTGACCATTCCTGGCCAGTTTTCTCCCCAGTCCCCTCCGTGCAGGGGTAGCTGTAACCTTTAATGACTCTTTTCTTTCACAATCCTCCTGTTAGAAGCTGACGCCGGCTGTGAGTTTCCTTGGACACGTTATAGCTTGTACCTCCAGGGACCACAGTGGAGCTGGTGGTTTTGGAGAGCATCCTTGCAGAGGAAAAACGGGATATTTATAGCTTCAGTGCCGCGTGCCAAGCTGGAGCCTGGGGACGCTGCCTAAACCTAAAGCCATTTACTCAGGATTCAACATGCTGCTTGGTTTATGGTAGTCTTTGCTTGCGTGCCAGCGTCTGCAACAGTAACAGGCCTCTGGGCCTCTTCCCAAGGCAGCGGGGAGAAATTCCCTAGTGTATTTAGAGAAACCTGAATATTGCCCTGAAGTACTATTCCAGCAAATGTACAATGTCTTTTAAGCCTAAATGGAACAACAGGGCTAACTTGTTTCTCTGCAAGAAGGTGGTGGAAATGGGTAAAGGTGAGCAAGACAGGGGGCATCTGACCTAAAGCAAGCAGTTTAGGCATAATGCAGACTAGAGACTGGTCCCAGTAAGTAATGTGGGCAAAGGCACCCTTTTCTGGGAGAAAGGTGGAAAAGTTATCTGTATGGCTATAAGCTGTGCCATGCCACTTGCCCTTACAAGCAGAAAATGGTCAGGTTTTCTTGCCATAAAACCCCACCTGAAGCTCTCCATGGAGGATGCCATGGAGGCTTGTGGCCCTGGGTTTGCCCCCAGACACGTTCCCAAAGGCTGGCTGTGGGGATGGCAGGACTGCAGGCGGGAGAGGATGCTCCGGGAAAGGAACTCTGCTCAGTGAAATTTGATAAGGGGCCCAGCCTCTGGTCAAGTCCTCTCTTTCCCCTTAATGAGATATTAATGAGCTTCTGGCATTGCTGGAAGAAGGAGAAAATGCAGAGACTGAATTTCTAGGTATTCACGCATTTTTTTGCCCATCATATAATGTTCTTTGCTCCTTCCCCTGCTGTTTGGTACTGTGTCATTGGAAAGCAGAATCCTGTCCACCTTTTTTTTTTTTTTTAGGTTTCCTTTAAACCGGATGGGTTTTGGGGCCCCTACCAAGGCCAATGCCTTGTCCCTATAGTAGCAGTTAAAGTCCTAACGATAGAGTTAAACTGCAAGGTGGAGAATGACATCAGGAAGCTCTGGTGTCTGTAGCTCCTGATCCTGAGTAAAAAGGAGGATGAAATGAGATATAATTAAGGGACTTTAATACAGATCTCTGGGGTAATTATTTTTATTTTAGGATTAATGTGATGATTAAAAATCCCCTGCATTGATCTGCCAAAGTAGGTTAAATGCTGTGGACTTCTGCTTAAATCCAGAGCTGCCACTTGCTTTTGTATTCACTCTTCTTTCCAGTGCTCAGCTTTTGGCTGAATTTTCTTTTGAATCAGATGCTCAGCTGAGGGCTGGCCTTTTTTTGTGAGCTCTTGTTTGACCAGCAGGGAATAATCCTGGATTACATCAGGAAACTGCCCCTACATTAAAAAACGTTGAAGTGGTGCCTGTCTTCATCTCCCAACCTTTAGCATGGGAGTGATCAGTAGGACGGTCCTTGCCTGACAAATATCAGAGGAACAGTTTGTTATACACCTATATTCTATTGGCAGGGAATTCACTAAATACTGTGTTTTTTTTCAAAAGCCTGGCTTGTGCACAGAGTGAGAGTCAAGTGAAGAGGGGAATCTGCCCCTTTGAAAATATTTGTTTTCAGCCAGGTGAGGATAACACATTTTCAAAGCTGTTAGAGACTCTAAACAAAGATTACCCTGGGGTCTGTCAGAGGGGGCACGTACAGTATCTCAAAGAATCACACAGCAAGAAACAGCAAACCTTCCCGTGCAGGCAGCCTGCATTATTTGAAAGGAGCCTGCATTATTTAAAAGCTTTACATCTTTTAAAAGAGAGTAAAACATCACTCTTCTGTGTGCGTACCCTATAATTAATATCAGGCTCTCATAATTCTAGGTTATACCATCTTTTTGGGCTTTCTGAAGCAGCTTTTATTCAACAATTGCAAATCAATCCCTAGACATCTTTACCCTCTTCCTTACCCTCGTAAGAAAGGTAGCTTATGATCATTTTTTGCACAGCCTGGGCAAATAAGGAAAAAACCCACAGAAAATAAACCTGGACTACACTTGAGGGATCATTTAGTCTGTACTGTGCTATAAGACAGGATCAGATCTTATACCAACAACAGCAGTAGCTGTGATGTGGATGTAAAGGCTGCCGGAGTGGTGTTTTGTCCTAAGCTGGGCTCTTCAGAAACTACAGCCAGCTCATGTCAGTTGAGAGCTCCTGTCCCATACCTGGCATGTGCTCCTCTGCCCTTTTCAAAACAGCCTGAGAAGATGTTAAACATCACCTAAGACCACCTATTCCAGTGTTTAGTCTTTTTCCATTTAAATATTTCTCCCAAGAGACGTGAGCTGAAGGTCACCTAACGAGTCATCTCTCTGACACACAGCCCTGTGCCCCCTCCATTTCTACCCGGAGTGAAATATTATCCCAGTGAAATGACATGCGACCCGTGAGTCACCTTGCTGAATCCCTGATGGGGCTGCAAGAGCGGTTTTTGGTTTTGGTTGGTTTTCTTCAGAGGAGAAGAGCACTGGAAACTTCCAGAGAGAGCAAAGTCTTGAAGGAATATGCACCACGATGTGTAAGTGTGGGATATGGCCATCAGCTTAAAGTGACCGGATCTAGCCTGGCACAGCAGAAACTGAGACTACAGCTGTGCTGCTCTTGTTACAGGATATTCCCAAGCACATTTCAAGGGGATGGGGACCGAGGGGCTGGCATCCCCACCGTGCCTAATTAACCTTGCAAAGCCAAGGAGCTGAACCAGCTACCCGAGAGGTCAGAGGAGCACTGGAGCCTGTGCTGGGGGAGAGGTGGCAATGGGACGGAGGAGGCAGAATGAACAGGGAGCTGATGGATTAACTCAGCTGCCTGCAAAGCCATCCACCGCTGGTCATCCCATTCCCTTTCTCATTGCCGCTGTTGGCTGCTTAACATAGTGCTCCTGTCTCCCCACATCAAATAAAAGGGGAGAGCTAACAAGTACGTGGCTTGGGAATTAAAGCTCTGCAAAGCTTTGCAAACAACTGCAGCTCTATCACAAGCTGCAACAGAGACTTTTATTGTAAAATGTGTCCTGAAACCAAAATCTTACCTTCTGCTTCTTGGAGGTTTTTCCTAACTCATAATTTTCATTTGCTTTTAAAGAAAAGCATCAAGTGGCTGAAGTTTTAGTACCAGAGCATGAGGGTGTGTTATTTCCTCGCTGGTACTCCCTAGCAGTGCTCTTTATGGCTCCGATGCAGAAAACAGGCAGGGTTTGTATCTCTGCTCCCTCTTAGATTTGCTTTATTTCTAGCATTGTTCTGTTATACCTCTACTGTTAAGATGGCAAAACCACTTGCGGATCTAGTCTGTGAATTGACAGTCCTCCATTCCCCAGATGACAGTAAATTAAGGTAATGAAAGTCAGTTATTTCGATATTTTACATGTGCAGATTGCTTCATTCTGAGTGTGTCATTCCCTGGTGTGTTACACTGCGGTCCCTCCTGAGCTCGAACCAGGGGGGATGTGAGCCACTACAAAGCGACCTACTGGTGCTTGCCCCTTTTGCCGCGGCTGGGGCCACCCAGCAGTCACTAATCCAGTTCCCTCAAGCCCACTCTGCACAGGAGTTGTTGGTTTGCCTGGGGTTTTAAGCATGTTGGGCTGTAGGAGATCTTCAGAAGCTTCTTGCCCTGGAGTGGTGAATTATAGGTGTCCCGTTTACCAGCCTGAAGGTGGCCATCACCCTCACTGATTAATACAGAGACAATTAAATCCTAATTCTAATCCACATGATATTCAGTAGGAGCTTGCTTCAGTCTCTAACTTTGCTCTGTGGATATCTAGGCCTACGTTTGTCCATGCAAACAGCTCTTTTTGAATATTTGACTGAATATCTAGGCTAACTCCGCTTTCTGCACTTGACACAGATCTGTTGCCTCCGTGTGACAAAGCAGTGGCTGACTTTTGCCAATGCCCAGCGTTCAACACCAAATATTCTTTCATCAAAAGTGGTTTAAAACCTGGGACATTTCTTTCAAAAGCATCTCTGTTATGACCTGTCATCAAGTCGCTTTACGTCACTTTGAAAACATTAGCTGCCATCCCTCTAGGTGTATGGGCAGGTACGAAGTTCAGTCTCACCTATGTTTGCAGAAAGCCAAGCCCAGAACCCAGTCTTCCTGTTCTGAGTTGTGCTACACCCATGTGCCCCACATCCCCAGCTGTGAGCAATCGCATCGGTGGCCACTGACCTCTGTGGCCAGCGTTGCAGACCTCCTGGTAATTTAGTCTTTTATTTTTGACCTGTTTGGAGTTTCCTGCTCGTTCTTACACTACTGAATTAGGTTCAGACATAATTGCGGTGCAAATCTTTGCGTTTTCTTACTTTCGCTGTGCCTCATTCTTACGCTTCATTGCTTTTTCATTTCATTTCTCATTTTTTAATTCAAGTGTATTCATTGCTCAGCAGTCCATACGTCCTTTGGGAAAATTATGGACTTCACCTCTCATTTCTTTGAGGCATCCTTGCCCTCTGTTGCTTGCGTCCATTTTGCCTGTTCTTCAGCCCTGCAAACAGTCACTGTCCTTCCATGTCCCCTTTATTTCATTAGTTTTATGCTTTTGTTCTCATGATGAAAACCTGAAAAACAATCTCTGTCACTTGTGGTTTCGTGGCACTTTCCATAAGAACGAACACAGCCAAAGCTAGGCTTTTCACAATCCCAGCTGAAAATCTTGGGCAGTCAACAGTTTGGAGGGCTTGCGCAATGCTAGAAGGAGGTTGTACCTTCCACTGCTGTGCATGGAGAGAGGGAATATTGCCTGTTCCTGTGGCTGATACTACAGACACATTTACTTTAAATGACATTTTGCTCATTGTCTTTAGTGCGAGTCCTCAGTGCAAATGGGGCTTTGAGGGTATGTTTACACTGAAGAATATAGTGAAGTGTAGGGACACTCGACCTGGTGCTAATATATTAGTTTTGGAAACATGAGATACAAAGCAATTAGCTCAGTCGGATCTCTAATGCTGTGGTGAGGTCGCTTGCGGTGCCCGTGCTGCATCAGGTGTCTGCACTGAGCTGCCATCTCAAATGTCAGAATTTCCTGGTGTATTAAGATATTTGGGATTTCCTGTGAGTCTCTGTGCTTGGGACTCAGCTGGCCTTTTATCTTGAAAAGAAAACAACCTGCCTCGCTGTCAGCTTGTTCTGTTGTGAGTTGATTACAAATGATAATATTTTAATTGTGAATAGTTATTAAAAATTATTTGATACTGATTACCTATTACTCCTTGGATGTTTATCTTCCAGCCACAGATCAGAAAAGGAAAGATTGTATTGTTTTGAAAGGTATCCTCTGACGTCCTTGATGTCCTAGCCAACATTTTATCCCGTTTAAGCAGACTAGTTGAATGTTCGTGTTGACTCTGTTTTATCTTTCTTGGGAAGTGATTTTAGATCAGGATTTTCAGACGTTGAATGTGAATATCTTATAGAAGGTTTAACCCACGTGTGAAATGTGCTATGTGAAACAAAACCTTTTTTCCTGTGTAATAACGGTTATAATCCAGAAACTTCCCACCTATGTTTCCAATTTTGCTCTTTGTGCTAGTCAAAATATACTCCTCCGCCGCTTTATTAATACCATTTCCCTCTAACATGTAGAGACAATCTTGTCCCTGGTATAATACTGCATGGCCAAGTGTGTGGTGTAACACATCCTCCATCCATATTTTGCTTTTCATGGGACATGTATGATTTCATTTCTCTGTTTTGCTATGAATATGCCATTCCTGCTCTCCCACATGTTTTCATACATTTTTCAAAACCTTTTCTAAGGGTTTTGTCCTGATAAGGTAGCAAGCAATCAGCTCAGCAGTTACCCAGTGTCAGTCAAATTGCAAAGGAGTAGGTCACTGAGACAAAGATTGGTCTCTATTAATGCACTGAGCAGAAGTATGGATGTGTGTGTATCCAGACTAAAACTTGCATTTTGCTAATTTTACTGGAGAAATAAGTATTTTTCTAAAATGGACTGGCCAGATTCAACTCTGCTTCCGCTGAATTTAAATGTGAGTTTTATTATGGACTCACATGAGAAGAGGAGCATCCTGCTCAAGTGCATGAGTTGGCACCAGAAATATTTTATTTCTTTGTGCTATATCTGGTAGGGTTATACCCATGGATTCTCCACTGAAAGAAGCCAAAGCACACGTGGTTGTTTTTCTGGTATTGTAGCACAGGTGACTTGGACCTGGACTGCTATGGGCAGATTTATGTTTCTTTCTTTCATCTGTGCTTTGTCTTTCTAGATTGCTGTGCCTTGAATATTGATTTCCAAATAGTTTGGAGTGTTTGAAGTGATATTAAACTATTCAAGTAAACATTTGCCTCTCTCTTGTCATCTAACTTCATCGTCTTCAGGGACTGAGTCTGGCTCTTCAATCAGCAAAGGGGAGATTCTGGACACAGAAGCTAGTTTGCCTTGACTCTGCCGGGCTGGGTTTGATCTCAGAGTCTCATTGTTACCTGGTGGATGCTTTACTCCTTTCGAGCCCCTCTGATGTCTTTCCAAGTGCAGTGTCAATAAACTTACTGTTTCTGTCATGCATGAAAAAAAATGGATCATTGTTTTTTCTCCAAAACTCCTCTTATTGTTATCTGTCTCGGCTCCTATGCTTGTCTGCACTTGTGCAGCAGTCTGTCAGATTGGAGACTCCTGATATTCCTCTTCCTTATCCAGCCTCCTCTTACTCTCTGATCCATTTTAGTGAATGTTTCAATCACTCTCATCTGGAGGTTATTCATGCGTACCATGGTTTTCATTTTATTTTCCGTACACACTGTGGACACAGTGAGTCATATTTGCCTTATTTTGCAGAAGGAAGGAACTGAATCTTCGGCAAGATTAACCATCTGACTTTCCTATACCTCTGTGGCATCCCTGTTAGTAGGTTAGGGGCATCACTTTCCGTTTTCAAAGAGAGTAGAGTGATCATTTAACACTGAAGTCTTTAATTCCTCCTCTCAAGGGCACAAGAATTATGAAATGGGGAAACTGAGACAAGGTGAAAGTAAGTGATTTTCGAGTGACTTTAGGAAGCCTTTACATGGCCTGGACTGTGTGTTTGTCAGGACAGGGAGTGTATATGGCTTCTGTGTTTGGGTAATACATAACAGCGTAGTGCAGCACCATGACCAGGCCTGTAGAAATGTGATTATAAAATTATTAATGATGTATATGAAATGAATGTATATACTATTAGCTTATACCTTAAACAGGAGCTGGAGTCACAAAAGCTGGGCTTGCTGTCACCTCCTAATGGCCTCTTTGCTAGAGAGAATGTATATAGGGAAGGAACATCAGAACTGCTAGAAAGAAAGAGCAGGATAAGTGAAGGCAAATAAGAGGGGGAGCTTAGAAAGAAAATGAAGTAATTTGCCTTGCTCTTGGGGACATTCCTGTCTTCCTTTCACCCCTTTGAAGAAGGAGTCTGTAGACTCCTCTGCTTCTTATTCCTTGACCATCTGTGGTGGACCAGCAAGCTGAGTCAGATTTTGGCTTAGATTCACCGATATAAAATGATGTTGGTTTCTGTCTGGTTTTGCTTGCGTTTGGGTTTAGTCTGGCTCTGGCAGATGCAGGATGGCAGTAGTGGTAGCTGTCACCTTGAAAGGTGAATGGAAAGAGCCTGCTGGCTGGGATTAAATGAGATGAGCTGGTGGCTTTTGGGCGATGAGTTGGAACTGGAGTGGCAGGTGTTCTTCCATCCCCTCTCCTCACACCAGCTGCGTGAGGCCCCTGTTACCATTCAGTCCTTGTTACTCAGAGGTGCCAATCACTGTGTTACTCAGCCACTTGCACCAAGCTGCTCTTATGCCTTGAAAGCACATGGGTGTCTCCTGAATAAATTCTGCTGCATACATAGTCATGGCCTGCTCTCTGGTCAGAGCCCAAACAGGACCACCAGCGGTGCTTAAAGTCTTTTAGGTCTTTATTTATTAGCTGTAGAATAGCTCCCTTTTGAAAGCCTTGCCTTCTTCTCTCAGCTCAATTTTCACCTTGCCTTCATGCTTTAGAAAGGCAAAGAGACATCCCTGAGGTGGGATCTCAATGTGATGGCAGCATTGATATGAAACTTCTTGCTGCAGTCTATCCGCTTGGTCATTCTCACCTTATGGTTCAAAAACCTCATAACTGTTTGACATCCTCTGCTATTAAAACCTGTGCTTGTGCAGGAGCCGTTTCTTGTTTGGATCATGGCAACAGGCTTTTTGTTTTGTTTCCTGCTGCTTCCTGACAGCTGGGCTTGACAAGCCCTTCAGAATTACTGCTGCTTTGTTAATTTTCTGGGTGTTTTTTTCACTACCTCCTGCTATTCTTACGTTACGCCAGTGTTTGTGTGACCATGTACTGATTCAATGTTTACAGTTACCAATTAGGGTCAAAATATTGCTTTGACATTTACCTGAAACTCAAGGTCTTTATTGCTAAGACATCCAACTTAACTGAGTTTCTCTAGCGCAAGGCACAACATCGCTCATACTCTTGTTTATTAGGGGTAGGTCCTGTGATTAATGATGACAGTAAACCTTGAGGAGAAATTTCCTTACAGTGAATGGGCAAAACATAGCATTTCTGCACTAAGAGTGTTTCTGGTTATTACATCTTTTGTAAAGTCTTCCCTTGTCATCGTCAGCATCACCCGTTGGGGAAATGTACTAATTTTAGAAAGGAAGAACATTAGGGCAAATTGAGGAAACGGCGAAGTTCAACCATTGGTAATCATTGGTAATGATCCCAGGCTTAAAATTAGCTTTTCTTTTTTTTATAAACTCTTTGACATGAACTGTCTAAATTGATAGGAGACCTCTACGTCTACCTCATTTCCTTTGCTTTCCTTCCCTTCTTTTAATCTTTCCTTCCCCACTTTTTTGTTCTACTTCTTTTTCTCTTCCTTTTCTGTGTTTCCATCCTACGTGTGCTTTTCTATTGCAATTCTGATTCACAGAAGCTTAACTTACCTCTTCTTTGTTTACCTGTTGAAATATAGTTAGTGCTGACAGTGAACGGGTTAGAATAATACCATAATAAACCAAATTAATATACTGATGGAGCAGTTCATGTCTCTGTTCTGTTTTCATAGGCTGTTCACAAATTTGGCCAGACAGATTCTATAAGCACTTAAAACTCACAACTGAGAGGATGAGAAAATTTTATATTTTTAAAATTGAAATCTCCCAACTCAAGGCTGGGTGAAATCAATGGTAAAATTCTGAATAATCTTGTTAGGAACAGAATTAATTCAGGTCAGCATTTTTAAATGTCTCATCCTTGATTTCTACTCAGTCTTAATACTGCAAACCATTGTTCATGGGAGTTATTCTTACTAGTAGGAAGAGGTCTATTGTACCAGAAAATGCAGAGCAGCAGCTTGGTCTCAGTCTTGCAGTGAGACACACAGCCCCATAAGCTGTGTAATGTTTCTTCAGTAGCGCATTTTGTGTATATATAAGCCTATGTGTTGTTAACCTCTGGAGTAGCTGTGGGAAGAGCACTGTGTGGACCCCTGTCTTAGGGGTCAGACAGTTAGCTTGCTGCTGATCCTAAGCTCAGCTCACAACTTTGTCCTTACCATGTAGAAGTGTCTTACCTAGACCCTTGCTTGCTCCCGTTAGGTATTTTTGTACCTCAATTAGATCCCTCGTTCTGCTGTTTCAAAGCTAACTATTTTAAGCTGTTCATGATAAGACATATCAACCATTCCTCAGTGTTAGTCTTCCTGATCTCCTTTTGGATCTTACCCAAAATGTGCATGTCCTCCTTTAAACTTGGTGCCTCAGCTGCAGTACACACTGTTCCCAAAAAAGGCTTGATGAGAGGAAGACCTTAAAGAGTGCTTTTATCATTTCTTTTGCTTTGTGGTCAGGTTCACCCTCCTCTGCCTTTGAGCATTTACTTAGCTTTCCTTCCAGCTGTTACATGTGGAGTGTGGGTGTACAAGAGGAAAGGACTTCACTGAACGTTTTAATTCTTCATTTCATCTGCCTGAATATTGGCTAGGCTTTAGGAGAGATCACCTCTGAGGACACACTAACACCAGCTATTTATCTAGATTAATGCTCTCTATTTCAGTTGACGAGTAAGTATCTAAGCCCCAAATATCTCATTTAAATCCAATTTAAAAATACAATTCCAGCTTGGTTTTCCCACACTTCTACTCTCTCTCCCCATGTCTCATTGCCTTTAGCAATTAAAACATATTTTTAAGGTCATATGCTTAGATGCCTTTTACAAAGACACACACGTTCAAAAGAAACATGTTTCCATACCAGTTACAGGGTGGCAAAAAGATGTGTTAGACTCTGGTACATGGGAGAGAATCAGCAGTGTTTATTTCAACAACCCTAAAAGTGAAGGTGTCTTAGTAAAGTAAGAATTTTCTCATGTTTTCTTCACACCAATATTCTACTCGGAAGTCGTACCTTGGGCAGCCTCAGCTGATTAAAAACTGTCAGAGCAATGTAGAAGGTATGGGACTCCCTGACAAGT
>Ga0181612_170128_pt1 | contig 10987 bp, 7 predicted proteins | sample HoacroProtozoa21_FD_119630 | JGI IMG/M metagenome (GOLD analysis project Ga0181612, IMG submission 119630) | Hoatzin crop microbial communities from Cojedes, Venezuel. Combined Assembly of Gp0051906, Gp0051904, Gp0051908 | reverse complement strand
GCATGCTCATCTTCTCTCTCAATATCTACTATGATTTTGCGATGAGCCTTATAGACATGAATGGCCTGTAAAATCTGGCTACCATAACCATGGTCACGCAAGTTAGGGTCCACTGCCAAGAAGATGATGTGTGAAATAGGCACCTCGCTGTTGAGCACACAGGCAAATCCCACAAACGTGTTGTCATCAAAGAATGCCAACGTTTCACCCGCTTGAGCATCGCCATCTAATAGTTCATTCAGAGAGATGCGCTCGTTGCGTGGAAAAGCGTCTTCATACAAGGCTAACATTTGCCGATAGGTTGCACTCTGCTTGGTGATTCTCTCTATCCGTAACATGTTTTTATGCAATTAATTTATTCTATTTGACTGCAAAAGCAACCATTTGCTTCTACCTAATTTTACCTTTGCTGTTAAATGCTAAAATACAAATTTTGCAAAAATAAGCATATTTTTTATTGCTTATTTGTTCGATTTTGTAAAGATAAGACATACTGCCCAGAAATAAGTTGCTTATTTGGAAAAAATTTATGAAACCGCTAAATCGTAGGAACCGACAAGCAACATCCAATGATCGCTACACATCGTATGCAAAAGAGATATGCTGAACTACTGAAATTGCCAAAAATTAAACTATTTTAAGGTTTGGGAGTCTAATAGATAGCGAGGAGGAACAGCGATGAGCAAGGCTAAAATAAATCCATACGATAATGTGTTGGCATTATGCTATCTGGCTGCTATCATAACTGCCATTATTGTTGGTTTTGCGACTGAATGGAGCGCATGGTTCCTTGTTTGTATCATGTTTTGCCCCGCATTGTTTCGTCTTGTAGCACTGTGTGTGAGCAAGCGTTATAGGACATGGTGCGAGGAGCAAGAAGAGCAAGAGCGTGCAGAATTACGAGCCTTAAATGAGAATTTTTTGGAATTGCATGGCAAAGAGGTTGAACGTGACTTCAATAAGGAGTTTAAAAAATACATGAGAGACCTAGAAAATCCGCCAGATTCTCCAACTGGATGGATTCCTTTCGACAACTCATCATCATTTTTTTAATTATTTTAGCATCTCTCAACTGGTGCTTTTTTATTCGTCTTTTGTAACAAAAAGTTTACCCTATAATTTTGCCATAAAAAATGAAGATTTATGGCACGAAAATTATTACCAAATTCTATTGAATGGGAGCTGAAACTGAATGCGACACAGGCTCAAAAAGAGATTCACAAATTGACTAAGAAAAACAAAGCAAAAACCGAACAGGCAGCTCGTCAAGAGATGGCCCGTCTTGAATCAGAAGGTAAGAAGGGTTCCCAAGGCGTGGAAGGACCTGAGCGAAAACCCTCAGGATTATCAGTTGCATTTGCTGTTGGACTCTACAACAACTCTACACATTTGCAGAAATTGCAAAAAAAATTCCAAAAAATTTGCGAGGTTCAAAACTTTGGCCTACCTTTGCAGTCGCATTTCGCGATGGTACCTTAGCTCAGTGGTAGAGCAGTGGACTGAAAATCCGCGTGTCGCTGGTTCGACTCCCGCAGGTACCACTTAGATGTCAAAAGTAGTGAAAACCGCTTTTGACATTTTAAATTAAAGTACTGTTTATCAGTATTTTCACTTCGCATAATCAATGCTAATAAACGTTAATTTTGTCGGCACAAAACCGTCAAACGGGGCTATGTCGGCGCAAAAAAGGCACGAAGAAATGACAACGATTAGCATCAAAAGACGAGGCGAAGAACGTAAAGACGGCAAAGCTGCCCTCTACGTAGTGTTTTACATCCAACGGAAAAAAATCCGCATGCCACTCAACATCTCCGTTTCTCAAAAGGAATGGGATGAGAAGAATGGTGTTGTTAAAGGACGCTCTGCCGAAGTTGCAGACCAGAATTTAATTATCAATAACACCAAGGCGCGTGTTAGCGATGTGTTCGTTAGGGCACGACTCTCTGGTGAGATTTTAACCAAGAAACGGTTCTTTGAGTTGTATAAGCGTGTGACTATCGGCAGCACGCAGACGTTCAAAGAATTTGCACACCAGCATTTGAGGGGACTGTTCAAGGCACTCAGCTTTAACACCATCAAAGGGCATCGCTCGGTGTTGAAGAAACTAGACACGTATAAATCAGCTATTGAGTTCAGCGATTTAACCACTACATTCATTCGCAACTACGAAGCACATCTGCGCAAAATTGGGAATTGCGAGAATACTATATCCAAGAATTTGAAAATCATCAAGACTTATGTGCTGGCAGCCAAACGAGCTGGGCTACTGGCATGCAACCCTTTTGATGACTACCGCATTCGCAAGAGCAAACCCAATATCATGTTCCTCACCGAAGAGGAATTAGGGCGAATCATCAAGCTCTACAAATCCGACACATTATCGGATGCTGAGCAAACTGTGTTGCGGTTTTTCTTGTTCATGTGCTTCACCTCGCTCCACATTGGTGACGCACGCGCATTGACCATTAAACAAATCTATGCTGGAGAAATCCACTATGTTCGCAAGAAAACCCATCTGCCTGTCGCTATCCCTATTTCTGCAGCCGCACAAAAATTGATTGACTTTTATCGTGGAGACCGCACGCAAGGCACACTGATCACATCACTACCCAGCGACCAGAAAATCAATCACACCCTAAAACAGATTGCCGTCATGGCCAATGTTGACAAAAGCATCAGTGCCAAAGCTGCCAGACACACGTTTGCCACATTGTATTATAAGAAGAACGAGGGCGACCTTGCCACGCTATCAAATATTCTTGGACATAGCAACATCGCGATGACGATGGTCTATGCCCACATCACCCAAGAGAACCGCGAGCGAGGCATCCAGGTATTTAATAGCCTGCTATAAACAGCAGCCCCCACACCATGAGGTGCAGGGGCTTTTCGACGTTAGCAGCGGAAGTTGGTGGTTGTCATCCCAAAACAGAGGGCTCTCATGACTCACCCCCTCCTTCCTCCTGCGATAAGGCAAACCAGGTGCAGAAACCTGCTAGCGATGCAGCAAGGCTCACCAGGGTGAAGCTCGCTCCCTCGCCAGTTAATTATTTACTTGCTATCTCTTTTAAAACTTGTTCCTCTATTTCAACATTCAATTGGTGAATACGCCTAAAATTATAGACTTCATATAAAAGAGAGATGGAAATAACACACATCCCAAATATAGAAATATCAAATTTAAAATGCCAAATATTTATTGGAGAACAGCTTATAATCAAAGCCAAAGCAAAAATCACACAGGATACAATAAAATCGATAACTAACATTCGCATCGAAGTGCTTATTGCCTGCCTGATTTTTAGCCTTATACGTTTATTTAATATCTGCGAAAGGTTGAACGAAACGAGCAAACTCATCGCTATTGAAAATACAATGCCAAGAATAGTAAATAACGTCTGAGTGAGACCAACATTTGCTCTCACATCAAACGAAGACAAAATCACAGATAGAACTCCTGCGAATATCAGTCTTAATATCAGATTTTTGAACTTAGCCATTGTCTTTTTGTGCATTCAATTCTCGCAAGAAAGACTCCATTTTTTGTTTCAATTGCTCTTCAACAATTCGACCACCTTTCGTCATCTCTACATTTACCTCTTTTACAACTTTTATTGCCCTACCGTCATATCTTTTTTTATCTTTCGTTACTATCGAGATACCGCTGTCGTTGGTTATTTGACGTGTCATCGCACTCATGATTTTTTTATAATCATCTTCAGCCATTGACTCTGGTTTAGCTTTAATTTTTAGCAATAATTTAGCTGACACTAAATCTTCCTCCTGAATATTCTCAAGAAGTGCTGTGTCGCTCATCAATGATTTTAAACATTCTCTTGCAATCTCCGTTATTTTAGTGAATGTCCTCCCTTCATTACTCGGTGACATATTTGTGCTAACCTTGACCCCGCCAAACTCAATGCTACTAATATCCGACACTTTGACTCCTTCGGGGATAGTTGTCAATGGGTTCGCTTCAAAATAATTATCACCCCTCACATCACTAAGAAGCCAGTTGATATAAGTTTGAAATCTATCAATGCTGTATGTTCCTGGAAGATTAGTAACCAAGAAATTATTGTTTAAGGCAAAGTAGTAGTGATCTTTATATTGCCTTTCTCCAACGTTTCCTATTTTAAGATCATTTATTTTAAGAATCTCTCGATCGAACAACGCATCAGGTATTACGCCTCCGTTTTCTGCTGGTATAATACGCAGCATCATACCAAAAAGATATGATGGTTGTTGCCAGGCAAAAAATGACAACACATCTTCATCATTATCTTGCTCATTCAACTTCATCCTACGATCTTGAACTTTGATTTTCTGCTTCAATGCTTTCTCAAGAAGAGATAGCACAGCAAAATCAGGCATTGTTAAGCTCTGATTGACATTGACAATGTTAAAGGCTCTTAATTTTATTGTTTTATTTTTCATTACAATTCTTATTTCTATAATAAAGAAACGATAATTGTTGCTTTTTATTTCATTAACATCATTCTTTGCTCTTTTAGACACATCACTCTTATTCCTATTCTATGATATTCTCGTAATTATTTACTTTACTTTTAAACACAGTTACATCACATTACAAAGAACCTATCACCGCTTTCGGGTAAATGGTGCTCGAGCCTGCGTCAGCACCTCGCCAGCATGCTCGATGTCTTGATAGACCACGTATGAGCGGATATTCTTCATAGCCTCGGTGGTAGCTCGCAATTCGGCTGCCACAGTCGCCAGATCAGCCACACCAACACCACTACCGCTACCTGCCGATGCCACACTAGTATAGCCACCCTGAGCATAACCTATTGAATCGCCAATTGACGTGTTGCTAATATAGCCACCACGGCGATGCCGCCTGATGGCCTCAATCATCGACACTGCATCCACCACACGCGGGTCGCCCATGATGGGCTGAGGCACCACATACTCTCCCCTATGCACAACGCCAGCCACCTCATAGCGACCGCCAGCACCTGTGTAGCCTCCTTGGGCATAACCTGTCAGCACACGTTGCGCACTGGTGTTGCTCGTGGTGTTGTTGCTGGAGTTTGGCGACAGATTCTTAATCTTGTCGCGCTCAGCCTTGGCCTGCATCAGCTGTGCAGCTCCTGTGACACCAAGCATCGCTGCTGCAATGGCACCAGGGATAGGGCCTAACTGAGCAAATGCTTTCATGATAGCCACTGCGGTGTCGGCAATAATCTGACCACACTTGATGGCAAAATCCACATCAGCATACTTCTTCTGAATCTCTAGCTTGGCGTTTTCCTTTTCTTCTTCCAAAGCAGCCGTGTCCTTGCCGTTATTTTCTGCCTGTCTAATCAGTACATCATACTTCGCCTCACTTGCAGCAATCTCAGCCTCTTGGATTGCGCTAAACATCGTTGAGGACAATCCGCTATAGTAGTCATAGTACTGTTTCGTGGCATTCACTAGCAACTCGCGTTTTTTGCGTGCAAACTCGCGCTCACTGATAAGTTTCTGGTCGAGCATGTGCTTATATTGCGACAGCTCATGCGCATTGGCATCAGCCCACGTCACCCCTATCTTCTCTTTCAACTGATACACATCTTCCGCATGCTGCCAATCCAATTCACGCAATTTATCTAGTTTCGCCTGCTCCAGACCAGTTGTTTCGATGCCTGCCTCACGTGCTACCGCAATCATCGCATCATAGGCCGTCTCCACACCAGTTTTCTGTTTATCTAGTGCCTGACGCATACCTTCAATGCCCACAGCATCGTTCGTCATCTCACGCACCTTCTGTGCTATCGCACCCGTATCATTCAACAACTCACGGTTCTTCGCTACCATCTGCTGATTTAGCTTTTCCTGTATCTTCACACGCTCGCTAACGCTATACCAATCGGCATCTTTCACCGCATCATAATGCCGCTGCAATTCATTCAGTTCTTCTGAGTGATGCTTCTTCGCTGTCAGCAGGCCATAGATGCTGGCTGCTTCTTCTGTCACCTGACCTTTCGCCACAGCCTCGGTCATCGCATCCTCCTGCGATTGATAAAACGCATCCACAGCCACCATCCGCTTGGCATAGTACTCTTCGCTCTGAGTCACGCGAGCAGCATTTATCGCCTGTTCCGCTACCACCATGTTCTTTTGTGCCTCAGCCTGCTTTTGCGCTATCTTGTCTAGCGTCTTTTGCTCGGTTGCTGGCACCTTCGCTTCCAGTTCTTCTAGTGCACTTATCAGCGCACCCTCATAACGGATAATTTCCTCGTTCTTCTTGATGATATACTCTGCTTCAGTCAGCGCATCCTTACTACTCTCAATGGCAGCTAACTTTTCTTCATGTGCCGATTTCAACGGATTCACCACCTCAGCCACCTTGTCGCCCTCTCCGTATGCGCCAGGGGCCCCTTTACCACTAGGTGTATTCTTGCCTCCGCCTTTTTTATTGTTCTTGCCTCCTCGTTTTTTATTGTTCTCATCAACGGCAGCGCTGTTGGCTTTCACAGCATCAGTGTTTTCATCTGTTTTTTCGGTAAGGAGTTCGGTATAATAGCTACGAACTTCGGTATCCTTATTCAGACGTTCCTGTAAAGCATCAATGCTGTTTGTAATTTGGCGTTGTTTTTTCCAAGCGGCTTCATAGGCTTCTTTGGCTTTACGCTCAGCACGAACACGTTTATCATTAGACTCATAGACGTTGCCATACTGGTCCATGCGCTTCTCGCTTTTCAAATTGTGGTCAACTTCAATCCCCATATACCGATTTCGCTTTTTATCCAAATCTTCATTCGCATCAAGGAGTTCATCTTGAAGCTCAACCATCTTATTGAAATAGGCTTGTGCCAGGGCAGCATTCTTCAACTGGGTGATGTAGCCTGACAGTGCATCGGTATTGTCGTTAATCAACTTGCCCTCAGCAGTGAGTTCAGCATGATATTCGGGGACAATCTTCTTCAACTCGTCTAGCGCCTTTTTGCGCTCATCATACGTCTTGTTATTGTCATGCAGAATGGCATCTAGCTGCTGAACCTTGGTGATTTGCTCGGCAGTGGTAGAATTAGCTTCTTGCTGCACATCATTCAAGTGCTCTTGGGTAGTCTTGAGTTTCTCGACTTCTTCAGTAGCGCTCTCGGTAGCGGAACTGAAAGCCCATATAGCAGCGACAACAGCCGATATAATTGATAGGATAGCGCCCCATGGTGAGGTCTTCATCACCGTACTAAGCGCTTGGGTTGCAGCAGTAGCTGATTTCGTACTTGCTGAGTAAGCAGCGATGATGGCACGACCTTTTACTAGCATGGCCTGATATGCACTTTGTATTGCTTTACCCGCACCAGCAGCTTTATTAGCAGTCAATATTGCGATCTTATAGGCTACCCATGCAGCAACACCAGCATATATCACCTTAGAGCATGCCGATATCACCTTGAGGACCTTTCCGACTATTGTGAAGATGCCTGTAAGACCCTTGAAAAGCAAATTAATTGGGGAATCAGCCCGCCCCACACTATCGCTGATACCTTGAACCAGCTGGGAAAGCATCTCAATGAATGATTTAAATGCGCCCTTGCTCTCATAGAATTTCAAGAACAACCCTTCCACTGTCGATGACAAAATGGCTATTGCTTGTGAAGTGTTGTCGCTCATCTCGTCATACATCGCATTAAATGCATCGGTACAGCCTGTTACACCGTTGCGCAGCTGCACCAGCGTGTCCGTATTCGAGAGAAATGTTTGGAACGCTGCCACACTACGCTTATCAGTCAAGTCCAATGCCTTCGCCAAATCAATGCCCTCATCATTCAGCTTGTGCAGACCTGCTGCCAAGTCATCTAGGTTGGTCACAGGACGTCCCAGTGCCGTTGCCAGCTTGCCACTACTGTCCGCCATATTCAGCAAGATGTTGCGACAGGCAGTTGCCGCACTACTAGCGTCAAATCCTGCATTTGCCAAGCCACCAAGCAGTGCCGTTACTTCTTCAACCGTGAAGCCAAACGCATTCGCCACAGGACCCACAATGCTCATAGCTGTTGCCAGATATGAGAAATCTAGCGCACTACTGGTCGTGCCTATCGCCAATGTCGCCAGCACACTCTCGGCATCGGTCGCCTCCTTGCCAAAGATGCGCAACGTAGCACCAGCCAGTGATGCCGCACTCGCTAGGTCGGTATCCACCGCCAGCGAGAAGCGCAGCACGGCTTCTTCCATGCCTTTGATTTGCTCCTTGTTAAAACCCAACTTTGCCAGCTCAATCTGTAGGCTCGTCACCTCGGCAGCCGTGTAGCTCGTCGTTGCACCCAGCCGTCGTGCCTCATCGGTCATATCCTTGATGCCAGCCTTGGTGCTCTGCAAGATACTCGCCAGCTTAGAATTCTGTTTCTCAAACTCGATAATGGTGTTCACCGACCCTCGCAGCGCCCCCATTACCGAGTTCAGCAAGCCCTGTCCTATCCCCCAAAAGAAACCTTGCATCACATTTTTCATCTTTGCCAGATCGAAGAAGGTCTCTCGCAATGTCCTCGTAGATGCATTTGCTCTATCTATAGCAGTCTGGACTTGACCGATTGATCGCTGTAACTCCTTATATCGCTCTGGCTCTGTAGCCCTGGATGTATCCCTGAACTCACGCTTCAAGTCCTTCAGTCGCTTGGACAACTGCGCGACAGTCATGCTGTTTAGATCAAGGCGTTTAGTCAGTTCATTAATTTTTAATTTATTCAGGCTTAAATTCTGACTATTTTTTTCGTACTCTTTGCTTAGTTCTTTCCACGTTTCGCTATTTCTCAATCCCAGCTTTTCCAAATCACTCAATGATTTGCTAAGCCGTTTTTGTTCCGCCTCCAAGCGTTTGCTATCTTCTTTTATCTCATGAATCTCCTGCTGAGCTTGTGTCGCATTCAGCTTTAGAACCCACTCAATGTAATCTGATGATAAGTGTTGTGCCATAAATCTTCAATTTTTATGGCAAAATTAAATCTATCAGATTTCAATCAAAAAGACACAAAAAAAGACTCTTTACTGGAGTCTTTTTAATCTTCAACATATTTATAAAACTCATGCAGTATTGAATCAGGAGGCGGTGGAGAGTCAAATGGGCCCAAATGAATTGTTGTTTTATAATCATCTTCCGTGAGCTTGATATGCTCTAAGTCCACATCCATCTGCTCCTTCAATCGTATAGCCTCTGCACGCTCTTGCTCTTCTTGCTCCTCGCACCATGTCCTATAACGCTTGCTCACGCACAGTGCTACAAGACGAAACAATGCGGGGCAAAACATGATACAAACAAGGAACCATGCGCTCCATTCAGTCGCAAAACCAACAATAATGGCAGTTATAATAGCAGCCAGATAGCATAATGCCAACACATTATCGTATGGATTTATTTTAGCCTTGCTCATCGCTGTTCCTCCTCGTTATTTATTAGACTCCCAAACCTTAAAATAGTTTAATACATTTAAATACTTTGCTATATTTAGCGAGTTTTCATAGCTAGCTCACCGTTCTGCCATCCAAGCATCCACAAACGGATCGACAGGGACATTCCTCGATGTGCCATGCAGTTGTTTGAGCCAATCACGGCGCATCATCAGGTACTTGAAGGCATCGCTCATGTTCGTTGAGAGCATCGGTAGCTTGCGTGGCTCCAATCGCTCACTCTTCTTCACTTTCGCCACCACCTTCACATTGGCACGATAGCGCACCTCTGCTTTCGCTCCCTCGATGCTGCTTACCAACTCACGACAGTTCACCGCATCCACCAGCAAGCGAGGCAAGCCTTTATTCTCTCCAGACATCAACTCTTGCATGAAGTTATACTCCGCTGCCTGCTTGATTGTCGCTTGACGACGGCTCATCAAGTTCACCACCCAACCTGTGCGATGGCCTGATCCATCTTTTTCAATCGCATCCTTTAGTGCACTGGCAAAATCCTGACCTTGCCGTTGATAGTTGTTACCAGCACGGTCATAGTAAAGATTCAACTCACGCTTGACCTGGCTCTGGAAAAACTCCAGAAACTCATCGGCAAGCTCTCGAAACCATCCAGGGGGTATCTGGTACAATGACTTGTGTACTCTATAACAGCCACGGTCGCTCTGTGCCACCACCAGACTCAGCATATTGCCGAAATCCACGCCTCCATCCAACGGACGCTCAGCATCCAGATAGCGTAGCTCTCGGCTGTAATATGCCGCTTCGCCACTGACTGTGCCGTCCATATACTTGTGCTGCTCACCCCAACGGGCATAAAAACGCAAATCCTTGCGCAATCCTGGACGCATACCCACCACGCTCTTCAAGAACTCATGTAGCTCCAGTGTGCCATTATACAATCGCTCAATATATTCCACCGTTAGGATGTCCACATTGATCAGCGAACTGGTGTTGATAAAGAACGTCTGTCCCTTGCGCAGCTTCAGTAGCGCATTGTCATAATATTTCACCTGCTTGCCCAATCGTTTGATTTTGGTGCTGTCTTGATGGGGACGGCGCAACTCATTCGTCAAAGCAATCAGCAAGTCATTGCGCACACTAGCGGCTTGACAAATCTTCACTATGCGGTCGGGGTCCATCTCACTCGCATAACGAAAGTACCAATCATCCTCACCCTCGTTGATATCGGGCATATCGGTCGTTATAGTGATGCCTAGGAATAGGTGTGAGCGACCATAACTGATAGCGTCACCACGCAGGATAGGCATCGCGCGATTCACCTTGCTCTCACGAGCATATTTCGCCTCGTCAAAAAACAAATGTATCACCGATTTACCTGCCAACAGCGATGGATTGTCCAAACTACCCATAAACAGCACACAGCCATTATAAAACGAATAGGCATGCCGATAATCATCCACAATCACACTGCATCGCCTGCGCCACGCTTCGGGTGGGCGGACACCTTTGATGAAGTGCACGCCCTCCACCATGCCCATCAGCTTCAAACCGTTTTGCACAGCGGGCATGATATTGTCCTGTAAGTTAGCATAGGTGTTAGCGACAAAGGCAAACG
>Ga0181612_166512_pt1 | contig 10987 bp, 6 predicted proteins | sample HoacroProtozoa21_FD_119630 | JGI IMG/M metagenome (GOLD analysis project Ga0181612, IMG submission 119630) | Hoatzin crop microbial communities from Cojedes, Venezuel. Combined Assembly of Gp0051906, Gp0051904, Gp0051908 | reverse complement strand
CTGTAATACAAACCTTGATGCTGAATAATCCACCGAGGTTTGCACATTTGTTAGATCTCTGTTTCATTAAATTACCAAATTTTACTGGCAGCAGAGCAGGGTGGCAAAATGTCAACATGGCTTTGCAAAGCCAGCGGTTGCTTATTTCTAAAGATGAATGTGATCTCTATTAATGCCTGTTTACTACATTTCAGCACTAACCTTTATAAAATGATATAGGGCTGTGAGGAACTCCAGGGCAGGCTTTTAAAGTGCAATAACATGTATTTTTCTCAATCAACGCTTGATTGAATCAAGAAATCAGGGGGTATGGGTTTACAAGGACATGAAGTCTGAACTCTGTTGCCAGACATTTTGGGTTTTGTTCGGTTTGCACTGTGTTAATGATATCATATGGTCTTTGAACATTCATCAGTATTGTGGCATTTGATACTGCAAACACATGCCAAAAAATCCAAGAAGTCCGACATGAAATAGCGGGATCAAGTTGCATATGTTTTCTAGTGGCTGATGAAAGCCACCGATAAAACGTCTTCCCCCAGACATTTGAGTGTCTGATCTGCAGATGCTAATCTCTGGAATTTGTGGTGATGCTCCTGATCACTAATCAGTGTTATATTTCATGTACATTGTGCTGGGACTTTCTTGGGTTAAGGAGGAAGGAAACTATTATTCAGTGAAATATGATGTCAATAGCAGTGTCGAGGATGCTGATATTTATTTAGATTTAGCCCTGAGGGGCGTTGGTGTAATTCCAACACTGGATGTAGATCATCTGAATTCTTGATTCAAAGCGTTTGCCACTTTTTCTGGCTGAAATGCCTTAAAGTTTATGCCCACTGTTTCAGTGCGATACACAGTTGGTCATGTCAAAAGGACTCTGACCTGAGGAAGGAAAACAGACATTTTTCCTTAGGGCAAACAGCCCCCACAACGGATTGTACTAAACAAAACCGCATGCTGGGAAGTACAAAAGACAAGAGTTATTAAGGTGTCCATTAAAATCAATACGAGACCTAACCCCCCATGTTGAGACAAGATTTTTCTGTCGCTAGAATAACTAAAGGCAGTCTAATTTTTAACTGTGCTGGAGAGGTGCTGGAGACAAGGATTTAGTCACACTTCACTTGGATTCCTCAGGAATGTCTTTGTTTAATTTAATACAACTGATTTCAGTTGTGAAGAGGCAGAACCCATACCTGAATGGGACAAAAGAAGTCTCAACAGCAACCTGAAACACGCTTTACATTTTACGGTTTTTGACCTTATGGCTCCTAGGAAGAATGAATCATGCTCCTGTGGGGAATGACCTAAGCTGATCTCTTCTTTGACTGTAACTGCAGAGCTGGAAAGGTATGCTGTGGATGCAAAACATAGTCTTTTCAAGTGTATTTTTTAAAAAATCTATATACATAGATGTAAAACTGTATATAGAGTTTTCTTTGAGCTTTTTTCTTGAACAGTTTATTCCCCGTTTACCAGCGCTCCAGTGCCGCTGTTTGGTGAGAGCTACTAGACTGATCTACCATTTTCAAATGCCAATGTGTAAGTAAAGAGCAGCATACAGAGCTGGGGAAACGCACAGAAGACTGCTGTGCAAATTGGCATCAGCTGTGCGGAGATATTCAAGATAAATTCTGTAAACTGTATGTTGGCAGGATAAACACCAGGAATGTGAACTGTTAGGTGTGGGTTAAAAAGGAGTTTCTGCTAGAAGGAAAATTGGGTGAATGGATGCTTTCAATATTAAGATGATTATTTTTAATAGTGATGTATGATAGACTGTAGATTCCTAGAGACTTAGGCTACATAAGTTATGACACATACATAAAATGCCACTATAATGAGGGACAGTACTGCACAAATGGAAGGATAGATTAGGTGACCTAAATTATGTATAATTCATCTTACCTTGGAAGGAGATATGAACTAGATGAGTTTTTGAAGTCCAAACTATTTCTGTCTTTAGTGAGCCTATGAATATCCATTATTTTAGGTGTTTTTTTATGGGGAAGGATAGAAAAGTGCTTTAACTGCAAACTTCTATTTTTGACTGTGCATATTATCTCTGAGGAAACCTAATGCTTTCACTGGAGATAACATCTATCATCTGTTGTTGCTAATACTTTATGAAGTTCTGAACATCAATGACACTAATGAGATTGCATGGGATATTATTCATTAATAAATTCAGTAGTAAAGTGGGTATCACAACTTTATATAGTGAAAATAACATAACTTCAACAAGGCAAGATAAATGTAGTGGTACTTTTATCCAGTTCGGTGTGATCCAAATGCAATGTCCCTATTCCTGGTCACACCTTGTTAAATCTGGAAGACTTCTACTCAAGACTCTTAAATTATCTGTGTGACTCCCTCCATTTCACAAGTGGATCTCATCTAAAACCACATGGGATTTTCCTGCATTCTGTTTTTCTTTTTTTATTAGAAGTCAGGAGGGTAGTTCACCAGAAAACTGTACCAAGGTGCAAGTAATAGAGGTGAATTATCTTGGGCAATTTCAATGTTTTTAAATGTCAATACAAAACACAATGTTACTACATTTGACATTGTCTTTCCAGGCAGCGTGTGGTTCCATCTCCGCAGTGTCCCATTCATACCTATAAGAAGGCATGGTCTCTGGGCCAAAAAAACCCCAAGGTCTGAAGAGCTCTACAGCTGAGACAGTGAATTTAGTACCACAGAAATGAGGATTCAGCGTTGGATGTGACAAATAGAAATATCTTCCGTTTTGCTAGTTAGGGTAAAAATTCATAAGGGAGACGAGTCCATTAGCTCCAAGGGCATAAGTCAGTCACTGGCTGGCCGAAATTGGCAAAAGATTGCCCACAGTGGGATAGTTCTGCCTAATTATCCACTGAAGGGCTTTCATCCTTTCCTTGGAAGCCCTAAATTCTGTTTACTCTCCGAGTTGGGATAGAAGTCTGTGCTGACCATTGATTTCATCCGCTCTGGCAACTTTTGTGTGGGAGCCATATCTGCTAAAACAATGACACTGTGTTTTCAGAGCACGTCAGCTGATATATGATTTGACTGTGGGAGCTGAGAAGTACCCTGAGTGATTCATACAAGATCGGACAGTAAGCTGTAAAAATAGCCAGGGCTGGGAATAGCCCTAACAAGGAGCAGTTTCTGGATATGGAGTCACAGGGCACAAACCACAAACTCATGGCAGGTGAGGGGTACGTGTAGGACTCTTAGCTCCTCTGTCCCATGTTTTCCTTCCACTTAACCATGCATGCATATAACTCCTAGTACTTTGACCATTGGAACAGGTTGGCCCAAGAGATGGTGGAGTCTCTGTCCTTCAAGATATTCAAAAACTATCTGGTTGATTGTTGAGGATAGGCAACCAGTTCTAGGTGACCCTGCTGGAGCCAGGGAGGGCTGGACAAGATGATCTCTGGACATCCCTTCCAACTTGAACCAGTCTGTGATTCTGTGCTTACATCCAGCCCAGCACAGCAATAGAAGGTGAAATTTGGAACACAGTAGAAATTCAGAGCTGGCTTTCATTTACAGCCTCTCAAATTTAAAAATAGTCATCAGAAATCTTAACGTGGTAAGTTCCCCTACTAGTAAGGGATCTGGCATTAAAACTGACTCCAATTAAGGGGTATTTACCTAATCACATCCTCCTGGGAGTAGAAAAGAGACAAAACTGGGAAACTTGGGTTTGCTTCCCAATATCATCACAGTCTGTGGAGACAGTATGCAGCTTGAGGTCAAAATCAGCAGCTGGCTCTATGCTGGCTCACTTGTGGTGGCTGATCACCAAGTGTGCAAAGAGGTGGGATCACATATGTGTTCCATTGTCCTGTGCTTTTGTTTCTCGTGGCCTCTGTCAATTTAGAACTGCTCCCTTTTGGAGGCTTCCTCTGTGACAGGAGAAGGTATCTCAGGTCCTCTGCCACCACCCCTGCCTCCCAGCTTATCCCTGCTTGGCAGAGGGCATGAATCCTGCTCTAAAGTGGGGTCTCTTGTCCAGAGATAAATTTAGCTCCTGCCCTTCTGTGCACTGTTTATTAAACTCTCTACAGCCTGATCTTGTCTCTGGATTTACATCAGTAAAAAAACAGTGCTAAGTGATATCAGATCAGGACAAACCATGCTGTATGCTTGGGAGTCATAGACGGAAGGGACCTTAAAACAATTGTTATCATGGGAAAGAATAAAGTAAAATAAATATGTGCTTGCACTACTGTTAGATGCTTTTGGTTTCATGGTGTTTGGGGTGGGGTGTTTTTTTCTAGTTTTACTGTCATAAGAGACAAGGTGCTGGGTTGGCTGGATTTTTTGGTCTGACATGATTCTAACCATTTTCAGTAATGTTCGTAATATTGCAAAAATACAGGGATACAAAGAAAAAATAGTGTTTGGTTCAGCAGTAGCATTTCCTAGCTGTGGTGATCAGCGCTAGACAATTTATAGTTCACAGATTTCTAAAATCTTAGAGGCAATTTCACATTGTTTGTGGCGGTAGGAGATGCTCCCCGTTTTCAGGGGAAGAGGGGAATACATGGGCCCAGCTCTTGATTGCTCTTGTGCTAATGTGGGCTTGGAAAAAAACTTTACACATAAATCTTAGGTGAAGATTTGATCACTAGAAGGAAATTATGCACGTTTACTGCTGTCCAGGTTTAAACTGATGGTTTTATTTGTGTGTGTGAGGTTAAATACACATGCTACTGCCAAGGTTTAAATTTACTCCACTTAATATGCATGTGGGGTATTACATGCATGTATATATACATTTATGGTCTCGTAGATATGTAGTGTGTGTATCTGTACTGTATATATGCGTGCATACATTTCTACAATCTACATATACAGACCCTATATATGCATGTGTGTGTAAAGCAATAAACTGTCACTGCAAGCATATGCAATGCTTAAAAACACATCCATCAATACAGGTATTTGACTTTTTTTATCAGTCCTGCCACAGACCTCTTTCCTGGGTGGGAGGAATAATGAGGGAGAAAAAGGTGCTATTCATAGAAAATGGCTCACCAAAATGATGTTTCATAAGACATTTTTTCCCACTTTTCATTAAACTTCTACCATTTTAAAATATACACATTTTTTTCCCCAGAAAAAGGTGTATATTTCTAAAAGTCCTTTCCAAGCTTCTTAAATGCTACTCTTTCTTATTCCACTCTTCAAAGAGCAGCAGCTACGCTGTCCCTCTTTTCAACTTCAAACTGTGCTGCTCCGTTGGTCCAGCACAGCGAGGGTGCTTTGAACCGGAGAAGAGAATCTAGCTCCTTTTTTTGGAACCTTGAGAAGGACTTTTTGAGACTGCTGCAATTAGCATTTCCCTTTTGGCCATATTATCTTTCTTGATTTTTGTAAAAGTAAAGCAAATAATAATAAAGCTGTATTTATACATATGTGGTTGCCTAGGGACCAGCAGAGATACCCTTTGTTCATACTTTCCAGGGTTTTTTGGATCCTGTTATATGGACGTTTAGACAGACATTGTGATATCTGTGAAACTCTGCACAGGCTGCTGACTTTGAGTGGAACAAGCATGAATTTACTTTGGTTTCCTCTCAGGGGTAACTTTATTCTGCACAGAGTGAAAAGATTCACTGAATGTCAAAGGCAGGAGCCACAAGTCATTGATCTTGCTCGCTAGACAACTAACCCCTCAGTGGCTTTTACTCTTGGTGGCCCACCTTGGCTGCAGCAGTATGAACTCTGAATGCCAACAAGGCAACGTATGAATTCAAGCAAAGTTGAGCTCTACAGCTGCTTCCTGCTCTATACTTGCACTTTGCCCCGGGTGATTTGATGGTGAGGGATCAATGGCTGTAATCTGGATATGTTCCTAAATGAGGCCTGAAAGGATGTATGTGTTGGAGTGGAAAGCAGAGGAAGTGTGCTGCTGCTTTGACTATAAATAGACAGGTCATCAGTACAAACGCTGTGGCTGTCTGACATCAGCATTTCTAACTGATTTTGTGGAACACACCACTGAGCATCCCTAAGAGCGCTATTTTTTCTTTTTTTTTTGTGCTAGAAATTCACCCATGCCAGCTCCATGTGAAATGTGGCACACCTTGCAGGCAACTTCAACGCCACTGTATTGGTTTCAATTATCTGAAGTATTTGGTGGTCAGAGCTTCTGCTCACAGAGAAGCCCTTGCACTGCCTCTATGGGAGGGGAGCCCTGGGGGCTACAATGACTGTTTGGCGGGTGTGGGAAACCACTGCTGAGGTCTCATGTGTGTCCTGTGGGATGCTTAGACCCGGAACCACTGGGACAGCAGAAGGAAGGAGGTGCTGCTTTTGGTGTAAGCGTGGATGTCTGACACCAGTCAGCCTAAATGGGATGAGGATGTGCTGTGATATTGTGGTGCCCCTGTGACTTGTGGCAACATCTGTAGGAAAGAAAGTCACTTAAAATGACAATGTCAAGGGAATGTCTGTAAATGTAAAAGCCTTAAGGAACAGACAATTGTAAAGTAAACATCACCTTCACTTTCCTTGAAACTGTATCTTTTTATCTGTGTTTCTCCCAGCAATTAAATATTTCCTGGTCTATAAACACCTTTGTGTTTACAACACACTTTTTAAGCAGTAACTTGTCCACATATCCTTTGGTAAGAGAAAACCCTACGAGCGTAAAGGATTTGTTCACAGAAATTCGTCCAGTAAAGCTTTCCTTTCCACTCTTGTCTCCCTCCCCCACAGCACGTGCACCGACAAAGCAGAGGCTTGCTGCGTCTCTGTAGTAATGTGGATTGGAGTTGTTGATAAATAGAAGCAGGTGAACAACTAATATCAAAGTTTTACCAGATTAAAGTCAAAGGAAGATGAGATTTTCAAGGGCTTGGGTAAATAACAAGGTTGAGATTCTCAATTACCTTTAAAAGCTCTTTAATACAGGCCTCAAGAGGCTTAAATGAACAGAGGAACAAACGTGTCCGTGCTGTGTGCTAACCACAACGCTACTGCCTTGCTTACTGTAACTCAGTTAAAGGCTACATAAGGAAGAAGAGATAAGACAAATAAGTTTGCCCGTAGAATGAGATCGTTAAGAAAAGGTGGCTGTTGTGTTTTATGTAGTGAGAGGGGGGAGGGAAAACAAGCCATAGCTTAATGTGCATAGCAGATTCTGAGACGTACATGGCAGCTATTTGTCATAATATTTGAATCCAAAAGGGCACTGGTTCAAAGGACTGCTTAGAGAGGCTCAGGCTGGGGAGAGGAAACTATTAAATCAGCTCTGCTTCTCTGAATATGTGGGTATATGTTTTTTTGTTTTTTTTTTTTTTTGTTTTTTCACCTTTTCCTGAAAATCTGAGGATACTTCTGGAGAAGAGGAGAAGGATAAAAGTTCACAGGTGTTGCAAGAAGGATAAGATTTGTATGTATTATTGTTTTAGAGATTTTTTTTAAGTCCTCTTTAAAAAGCCTAATTAACCTGCTGTTAGTATGGTCAGATTGACAATAGGACTAATGTACCACATGCTTCTATGAGATTAAGATAGTTTAAACAAAACCACACAGAATGTGTCCTAGATATTTATGAAGTGCATAATTTCCAATCTTCTATCCACTGCTGTGCTGCCTCTGAGTAACACAAAGAGTAGCCATAAGAAATTAGAGATGAAGTCAAAAAAGCCGAAGTCCTGAATTTAACCCATCATGACACATTGCCCATACTTGAGTTGAAAACACTAAATGAGGAAAACTGTAATTGTCTTTGCAATTATACATAAGGTGTAAAATACATAGATACCTTTTAAAAAAAAACCACAATGAAACAAAACAAGAAAGCTCTTCTTCAGTTCAAGTTCTGAGTCCTTCATCTAGTTTCTGTGACTGAAAGTGTAACTAGAAATTTCTTTTTTTATGAATCCTTCATACTTCTTGTGTTAAGAATACCCAAGGACATCTTTTATTTCTGTGTCAATGGAATAAGTGCATGTTGGGTGCAAGCTTAGTGTGTATACTCATAAAAAAAATTAATAAATATTTAAAGTCACATACCATTCAAGATGTAATGCTCTATTGTTACAGAATAGTTAGAAGTAAACAGGTGTGAGCACCTAATATTGACTGTGTTATCACAGACCATAAAGAAGTTATTTTATTGAGATAAAATGGCTTTCCCTGGCACTGTCTTTATTGTACGTGAGGTCAGTGGAATTCAGTATAAATTGAATGTGGAATGGTGTAAGTACTGGGTATAAAGCAATTGCTTTGAAGCAAAAATTTCAAGTTTTTCCACTTCCAAGTGTCTCGCATGTTACTGAGGTATTTCACTTACCTGCTCAGAGCTGTACTTAGTTTGTTTTATGATATTACATTTATTTTCATTTTTTTCCCCCCACTCTTTAATTTGTTTGAGTTTTGATTTGGTCATCATATTGCTGCCTGTCTCCCCAGTTAGTTGAGCATGATGAGGGATCTCATACCACTGTGATGGACTGATCTGTTCAGTGACTTAACATTCTGTATCAGTTTATGGTACGATCTTACAGTGTTATGGGTTCTGAAAGTATATTTTAAGGCATACAGTTTTATAAAAAATAGCACTTTGTTACTGAGGAATAGAAAAAGGGTTTTTTTGGGGGTGAGACAGAGAGGGTAGAATGTTCTGAGTACTAAATATTTAAAGTGACAGCCTGGTACCATTCCAGTGTAAAGGGCTTGTAACCTGGAATTTCTTCCAGATTTTATATTCACTTTGTTCAAGTGGTGTAAACAGGGTTCCATGATTATGTCCGTGTGAGAGCACACAACCTCGGAGACAGATGTGCACCATGCAAAATGGAGCATGCAGATGAATGTAACGAAGCATACAATCTTCTGAGATATTTCATAGAGGACTAGATTTTGGCCAGCTTCTATTTTGTACTGCCATCCTCCATATTAGTATGAAATCAACTTTTCCATAGCTTTGCTTTCATTCGTAAGGCTTTTTTTGGTTTATCATCTTCATAGATTCTACCCTAAATAACAGTAAGTAACAGCTCACTATGAGCTCTGTTACCTAGGTCTCTGGCTGCTTTTGGAGCTAATAAAATGTATTAACTTCTTTTTCTTGATTCTCTATTTTACATCTTAAGAAAATACAGGACTCCACAATTTATTGGTCTCATAACAGACTGCAGTACTATCTCCAGTTAGGATTTTGAAATGCTAAATATTTCACCTCGAGGGCAACTGTAGCACTCTTGAGAGCTGCAAGAACGTGTTGTGTACTTCTCTTGGGTAGTTAGAGGACACTGCCGCATACCACATCTTCTTGACTTTTATCTTTTGCTAATCTTGCACTGACCACTAGCGAAGTTCTACATGCAACAAATGCAAACTGTAAGCTGTTGTCTGCTTCTTCTACCATCCTCAACACATGGTCTGCTTTACCAGGCTGTTTTCACTCCTTTGCCATTCTATCGTTGTTGCTATGGCGAGTTAGGAAAATGCTGGCTATTAATTTGATGCTGAAAGAGGCATACTCTTATCTCGAAGAGTGAAGATTTACCCACATAACTTCTAATAATGTGAAGGTATAGACTTCTTTTTCTCCATGCAGAAAGCTCTGTAGTTTCCAGCAGCCTTTGAAACATCTGTTGAGAGATTCTGTGTCACTGTCATGCAAAGCAAACAGAAGATTTTTTTAGTTAACGAGGAGAAATAATTCAGAGACTTGCCCACTTGGAAGAGGAGCGAAAAATTCTGTATTTTCATGGTCGCTGGGGTTCCATACAATTACTAATGAGAAATGAAATAAAATTACAAAATAAACAAGTAAAGTGGCAGCAATTTGGTTTCCATATGAGCCTATTTCTTTAGCATTTCCATTGCCAAATCAGTAAAATAAAGCTAAAACCCCCCCTAGCCTTTTTTCCACTTCTCATGGAGAACTCTTGAAAGTACCTAGAATTTCATGTCAGTCACGTGCTAATGAGGGCAGCATGCAAGCAGTGACGAAATGTGAGGATTCTTTCACAATTTTTGCAGATAAGCCATCCTTCCACATGTGCCTCTGTGTTTTGTGGAAAAGCAGCTCAGTTATTTCTACACCTCTGTTCTTTGCTTACTGCTGATCACAGGACTCTGGGCATGAAAAGGAGGAGACAACTGGATAGATGGGTGCTATTCCACTTCCTGGGAGAAGGAAATCGTGAAGAGATGATGTAGCCCAAGATCATGTTGTATTTTCAGAGGAGCCTTGCCTACAAGGGGCAGAATATGACTGGGACAGTGGAGACCAGCTGTGACAGAAATAGGTTTTGGGACACACTTGGGAATCCAGGCTGGGCAGAAGGGGCAGCTTTTTGTCCATGGGTTTTTTTGAAGTTTGGGGAATGTGACGGTGGAATCTACATTCAGCAGCTCTGTGCAAGGGCTCAGACGTGATCCTCCACTATATTTCTGAGTGTGCATCTCCATAGAGGGACAATCACAGCAATCCTCTCATTTTGCAAGAGAAGGGATGATCTATTCTGAAAGAAAGAGTTTTATCTGTTGCAGTGGTTACAACGTCTGTTATGACCCACACACTTCAGATAAGAGCTGTGATAAGCTGAGTGTGTTTAACAGTAACGACTAATAATATTTGGAGGAAAGCTACCAATAAACAAAGTTAAAACAGAAGAGAAGACGCTGTCTGTTTCTACACAAGTCCAGCGTGTAAACTGTGAGTATTAATTATGTCTGCCAATATGACTATTGCCCAAGTTAACAGGAGGTGGAAGGAGCATCTGCCTATCTTGCTCTAACTGACACAATGGATATGTTACACTGCAAAAAAGACACTGCAGATGCTTGAAGTTACAGAGCAGAATCTGCCACTCAGACAGATGTCACCCTTCAGGAAAAGAGAAACTTCATACGTGCCTTTTCTTATAATTGAAAAGCATTGTCAGCCTGGCAGCTTCTGGGACACTGTATGTGTAAATGACAGATACTCATACTAGTTGAAAATGTACCCTGCTCAGCAGACATT
>Ga0181612_164670_pt1 | contig 10987 bp, 8 predicted proteins | sample HoacroProtozoa21_FD_119630 | JGI IMG/M metagenome (GOLD analysis project Ga0181612, IMG submission 119630) | Hoatzin crop microbial communities from Cojedes, Venezuel. Combined Assembly of Gp0051906, Gp0051904, Gp0051908 | reverse complement strand
TGTATCCAGCATCTTCCTGTTAGCACTGACCAGTACAGATGCTTTGGAAGAAAATGGCAAAACTACATAGCACATCGGAGTAGTGAGTAGTGCTTTACCATAGTAAAAGACTCCTTTGCTATACCTGCTACTGATCCTGTACCTCCAAAAGTCCAGCTTTTGGTCACCTTAATTTAGTAAGCGTTTGCTGCAATCCTGGAGTTCTTCATCACTGGAGCACCACTCCCTCAGCTCAGCAGCACACCTTGCCAGTCACTGGGATATGGAGCATACTTAGAGAGAGTTATTCAACTGCAGTAGGAAAGACAAGAAATACGTAGTGGCGTCTACTAGTGCTAGAGTGAAATCAGGCAGCTTTCCTTCCATTTATCTGAGAACTTGGTGTTCCTGTCGCAGGGCAGCTGAAACGGTAATGACTATTCAATACTGGAATCATCTCTGACAAATAACCAAAATGTTAATCTGCATCCCTGTGCGTTGATAAAGAAATGTCAGAATCTGCGCAGACTGTGATGTTGTCTAGAACAGCTTATTTCAGCAAGAGTCAAAGGAGGGAAGGGAAAGCGAGCAAGAGAGAGCGAGAATATAATTGGGAAGTTGCTTCCTACACCCTAAAGAGGCAACAAAGAGCAGTTCACACAGAGGAAAGGTGCAAGTGAGTTTAAGCCATTCTAAACTTACCTGTTAGGAAAAAACACAACTGTAAGCTTTTATTGCTTAACTTCAGAGATATAAAACCCTTGCTGTCTAAAAAGATACATTTTCCCCAAATTTCATGCTGTACTTCACATGTGTTCCTATATAGGCACTGTAACTACTTTTTACATAACATTTTATGCCATTCTCTGCCTTTGCTAAGGATCTACTGAACTCTCAGAGAAATGAATACAAACCCTGTATCCCATTGATTTCTTGTGAGAACGCGTCAGGCTCTGAATACTGATCCTTTCAGTAGGAAACAGTAATGAACTTAATGATAATGTAATTAGCTGTTTGTAATAACACAGCATCTTTCCCCTACACATCTACAAGTGCTGGCTGGTCACTGCAGACCTCACTGCTGCCCTTATCCAGAGAAGCCCTTGTTACAATGAGCAACTTCACTGAAATTAATGCAGCTTCTTGCTGAGGAAGGCACGAAGAAGAAAGGCAGAATTGGTGGCTGGCTTTAAGTGTCACAGAAAACCTAGTGTGAGTCAGGGGATGTTTATTATATGAGTTTCAGGGCTGGGAAACAAGGTCTCAGTGTAATTATAGGACTTGCCCAAGCCCACACAACGAGGCAGTGGCGGAGGGTAGAGCTCCCACAGCTCGAGTCAGACGCTCACACTTTTTGGCCAACAAATGCTTTTAGAAACAGGAACAACGGTAGTGATAGTCACATCCCAGGGCACACTTTTAAATTATGACTTATTCGGACTCTATGAATGCAAAGATGTTCTTCAGTAAGCTCCAATCCAGGACAGCACTGAAGGACACCTATTCCCCACAAGATACTTCTTTGGAATTCCTGCTGCTAGAGGTACTCCTTGAAGAGACGTCTTGCTATAGAAGCTGTCCGTAACAGAACAACCCTTTCCTAACAAGCAGCTTTTCTGAGTCAGTTGTGCTGTGATCTTCACTGCAGTCAGACTTGTTTCAGCATATTGTCAATGAGGCCTTAAATATGATGAAAATATAGTTATTTTTAATGCAGAAGCCAATCTGCAGTGAAACTTGGTAGGAACAAGCTCAAAACTGTGGAAGGAGCACCACTTCCAGGCTGTTTTTCCTCCTCACATACAGAAATCGGATTTCAGCAGGTTGCTAAGGAATAGCCCCACGGAATTGCCCTGCAGAACCATCAGCGTGGCAATGTCCCAGCATGACTCCCCAGCGCTATGCTGTCTACACCAACTGTCCCCTCCAGCAGCCACTACTGCTTTGCACTTGGTGGGTAGGCTGTGAGCAGGCAAAGGTCCCAGCCTGCAGCTTTGGCACCTCTTATCCAAATCCCATTTCACCAAAGCATTTCTCAGATCTTGTGCTTATCCCCAAAAGTAAACACACAAAATGTCAAATAAAGATCTAGCAAAGACAAGTGGATTCTCCTGATAGCAAACCCATTAGCATAAAATCATGCAGGCATGGAAATCATGCAGAGATTTGTGTTACAGCTTGAGCATGAGAAAGCACAGGTTGTGTCTGCACTGGATAGCAAAGCCTCCTGCTTCACAGCCTGAGGCCAGTTAGGAAAGCTTCCGTCTTGGTTTTCAGCAGATCCTGCTCTGTGAATTACATGCAGAAGAGGGTGAAATCACAGACCAATAGCTTGAGGATAGGGCCAAAAAAATACTACACAATGGGACACTGAAAAGGCTAAATCCCCATTATGGGCCCCACAACATCATGGTTCAGGGAGGTTTCAAATAACCCCAGCAGAAAAGCATGGAAATATGCTTACCCAGCAAGCCATCCCATGCTCACGTAATTTTAAGACCCATGAAAAGCTGTGAGAAAGTTCTAGGTTAGGAACCACCATGGAAAGATTTGTTGCAGCTTGGTAGCAAGGACATCTCAAAGTCTATTTTTCAAGGACTGTGTTTAGCCACCGAGTGTTGCTGTCCTACCTTTCTGGGTTTGAATCTTCACACCCACAGCAAGTCTCAAAGATGCGTGTTGGGCTCTCACCTCTCTAAACGTTCCCTTCTTGTTTAGGCACATAGAACTGTTAAGTACATTTTAAAAACAAGAGAAAAAGCGAGCTTCATCTTGGAGGATGGAGCCAGTGTTTCCCCAAGGGGTGCATGTGTATGGGTGGGTGCAAGTATACCAAGTAACGCACCAGTGAAGCCTGAAGAATAAAATTTAGCTGCTAGAGAGATGAGAAATAACTGCATTGTGGTAGTTGAGATAAATGTGAGATCAATGGCACAAAGAAAAAGGTCTGTTTGGATTCAGGCAGATCAGTAGTTCCCAAATCGTGTATGAATAACAACTGTGTGGTCCACCAAGCTGGATCCCTTGGAAGGTTTCCAAGAAAAACTTTGATGCTATCAGTACGTGCTGGTCTGTGGCAGTTGCCCGTGGGGAAACAGAGTTTGGGAAAAACCATGAGACCTCGAGAACAAGCCTTTGTTGTAGTGAGTGGGAAGTGAGAAAAGGGCCTGTTTCCTCTCCTGTGCAGATGGCCTGGCGCAAGGCACGTCACTGCGCTCTCAGGGCTGGGGCGAGCAGCACCGCGCTGACCTCGGCCGCGGAGCAGGGGCAAAGAGAACAGCCTAATCCGCCCCTGCAAACCCCCAGACCACAGCACACCCACCTTTGCCAAAAAACCCCAGCTGAAATCAGAGACGTGCTGTACACAGCGACCCGAGCAGGGGGGTCCCGGTAGCTCATGGAATCGTGAGCCGCTTTAACAGGTTAATTTCCCAGAAGGAAAATTCAATCTAGGATAACATCACAGGTACCATCTTTACCTGAACCCAGAAAGCAGGGAAATGGCACCCGCAGAGCCTCTGCGCCCTCCTGCCAGAAGGAGAAGGTGCCAGGCATGAGGTGGAAGAGGAAGCAGATGTGGGAGAGGAGACCAAGCGTGTGACTTAACTGAGCCGCAGCCAGACAAATCCCCAGGCGTCTCACGGCAGGCAACTTCCCTCCGAGAGCAAAGCTGGAGCGTTCTGCGAGTCTGCTAGAAAATGAAGCCTGATAAAGAGTCTGTTTGTTCTGGTTCGCTTCCTATAACCGACTTGGTGACCTTTGGAGCTCGCCTGTTTGCAGTTTGAGTGGCAGGCTGTCAGCACAAGCGCCTGCCCTACAGACACCTACAAAACACACAGCCCTCAGGAAAGGGGAACTTGGCCAAGTGTTTATCTTGCTGCAAGTGGCTGAGACAGGCTGCTCTGCCGGATTGCGCTCCTCAGGAGCTTCACTGAAAGAATATGCTTTGGTCCCCGTGGGCTTGGTCGGGAAGGAAGCAGTCCCTGAACAGAACAGCTTTGCTTTCTCAATTTTGCCCTGCAGCCGAAGGGCAGACTGGAGATCCAGGTCTCAAAAAAAGGCTAAATGCAGCTGGTAAAGCCTGTCCCAAAACAGCCCAGGAGCTGGCATTGCTTTTTAGTGAGGGGAAAGGCATCGATAGGATTTGCTGTTCTCCTACAAAAGGACTATTATCTTCAGTAAAACATTGGTAGCAAATAGAAGGCCACCTTCTGCCCAGCGTGCAATCTCCTCCAGACAAAAGCAGCACTTGGAGAACGGGACATCCTTCTGGATGAACCCTCTGCCTATTGGGATCACCATGAGCCAGCTCTGTCCTTGCTTAAGGCTACAAAACCAACTGCAAATCCTGCTCTTTTAATCATGAAACACCAGACTACTTGTTATCAGAGACCTTATCTTTTGCCTTTTTGTAGGGGCATGGGTCTAGGTTCACATTTCAGCTGTTAGTAGGCCTAACTACTATGCATCTAGTATCTGTCCTTGGTCCCAGGATTATCAGCATCCCACTTGTACAATCATACATTGCAGCAAATCACACATGCCCTTGTCTGCTAATTTTTTAAAAAATTATTGTTTATCTAAAAGCAGACAACCCATTGTTAGCAAACAGAAGTGGTGAAGAGAAGCAGAGTAATTCTTCTAACTGAGCTGCATTCTGAATTATTTTCCTTTAAAAGGTCAACATATCCTGACAAGCAACAAACAACAGCCTGTATGATGTCCTGAAGTGCTCCTTGGAGAAGGTGAGCAGTCCTTCCTGCTCAGTACATGATGAGGATCCACAAATGTATGATCAAACAGGTTGTTTTCCAAGATGCTCAGATCTTCTGCCCAGTAAAGGGGCAACAGATGGAAGGACTGAGAGGAAAGGTGCAGCAAAAATGTGGTTCTGCAGATGTCTCTGGTTTTGCACAGGCTGTGGGCACCATATGACACCATCAGAAAGCAGTTTACTTTTCTGTTCTGAACCTTTCTAGTGCTGAGCATCCACCTCACACAATGAGGGAGATTTCAGAGACTCAGCGAGTGCATCAAGACCATGCTAGGGAATGCTGCAGCCTTAGCTGGACACAGCGTTTTCCCTTGTAGAGGAGAGACTCTTAATGCCTGAACTGCGAAGGAGCTGTAAAGCTGCTCTTTGGACTGCTCCTGACACATAGGACCCTGTGGATAAATCTGAGCACGGGGAAACCACATCAAATGAGGAAGCTGGCTAGAAAGAAGTGTCTCAGAGAAGTTCCTACAGATGCTTTAGTTTCCCTATTGCAGCTACTGTGGAGAGATGGGTAGATGACACAGGGCTTAGGCTCGCTCTCTGTACCAGCAGATGTGGACGGGCTGCAAGTGAAGCCTTCCAAGTGTCCAGTGATGCAATCTGTGCTCTCCGTGCCAAAATGGGTCTCATATCTTGTTTAACTGGTGTACATAACTGCCGCGTAGAGCAAAGGAGATCAACCCCGGGTGACCAACTGCCCGATCCCAAGGAGTGCTGGGAGGGGGCCAGCACTTTCAGGCTAGCTCTTTCTCTCCAAATATTTTATTGATATCCACTCAAACTTCCTTAGCATCCCCAGGCTGGTTCGGTGGCTGCCTTTCAGCGATTCCCAATACAAATCTCTGAGCAGTGTTTCCAGAATTACTTCTCTCTCCTAACTTGCTCATTAAAATCACTTCAGAAGGGTAATATATTTCCCTTAAAGCCATAATAATAAATTATCAACATTTCTCGTCTCTTATTTAATAGCCTGCCTGCTTTCCATTCTTTCCGTAGCCTATACTGAGCTGCCTGTCTTCTATTTGCATTTGTGCAAGACTGCAATTTTTTTGCAGTAAACTAAGCAGTAATAAATTCTGGAGGCCTTTTCTGGCTGTCCCCACTGCTCAGCTTCCTCTGGCTCTCAGTGATATTATTCTTTCTTGTAGGGACACAGGAACTGCCATCTCTGGGTCTAACCCATTCATCCATGAGCTGTCCTGCATCCTGCCTCCAAAGCTGAATTTTCCTGGATTTGTAAGCAGCGTCCCCAGGAGGAATACTTTTACTTCTTTTGATGTTACTCTGACCATGGACTTAGTTGCTCGAAATCTCAGCTCTAGGTGTAATTCCTTTCTTCCCAGAAAGACACTGCAGCTGAAAAGTCTTCAAAGGATGGAATTCCACCTTTGCTTTCAGTACCCTTTGCTTGTTGTTGTCTGTCCTTGGCTCTAAGTGAGCTCAGCTGCTCACAAACACTGTGCCAACAGGTGAGCAACACCAACAGAAGTAGCCATGGCTGATGCAGATGACTTTTCCAAAGAAGACAGCATGTCTCAGTCAGCTGGACCCAAGCACAGAGCACACGGCTCAGTGATGGGTGACACACTGTGATCACACTAATACAATGGTATGAAGGTGCCCCCAATTCCAGACAAGATCAAGATCACCAAGTGCTGCTGTGATATCTTAGGTACTAATTTTTGTATCTCTCACCCCTTTCCTCCCTGCCATGCACAGCTCTGCCCGGAGCACCAAAGCCCCGACTGCACCATCTCCCACCTCCATCCTCCCATGACGGAGGCCCTTGTAGCCTGTCTCCTCCTGCTGCAGGACCAGAAAGGGCAGAAGTAGGTCCTGGGAGGTCGGTGGGTGTGGAGGAAGAACATCAAGTAGTTTTGCCCATCACTAGTCGTTATATTAGTATATTCAAGCGAAATTAAGTCTCTGTCAGCAGGAACAGCCTTATGTAGGGTGGGGCGGGGGGTATCCTGTCATTTGACTCCCCTTGTCAATACGAGACTTCCAGCACTAGCACCTTGTCTCCTGCTACACTTTGAAGTATTACTCTGTGCTACTGCATCTTCACCAAGCTAAGAGAGCACGAATGCCTGAGGTTGAGCACAAAGTGCAGAGTTGTAACCCCCCCCCAGGGCACTGCAACCTGGGGACATCATCAGGACATGGGGTTCGTGCCCAGAAAACAAGCCTGACATCCACACGATGACTGGACTTAGGCTTCACCTCCCCTGTTTTGCTCCCAGAGAAAATTCTCTTTTCCTGACCCCCAAGCCACTGTTCCCACCTAAGCAGGCAATACTCAACCTGGAGATACAATGGCTGGGGACTGCTGATAACGTGCTCTCATAGGCTGATGGGGTTTCAGACACTTGCTCCCTTATTCCCCTGTTTCTAAGCAGAAACTCATCCTTTCACGCTCAAACACGAGTCAATGCAATGTATGGAACAAACCTTGCAGCCCATTTGTAAAAAAATAATTACAAGAGCAGCCCACATTCCCCACAACCCTGATTACATTAGTGCAGAGGAAAGCAGTTTCATCTCTATCAGAAAGGATGCTGCTCAGAAATATGTCCCACAAAAGACTAAAAGGCTGAACTATCTCAAGGGAAGTGGCAGTAGCTCCATCAACAAAGTAATGGGGTTCACTGAAGCCCCATTAGGGGTACTCTGGGACCAGTCCCATGCTGGTGTAGTGGGTTCATTCCAAGCAAAGGAGCTTGGGCAGTGCCTGCAGTGAAGGGAGTAAGCCATCAGCCCTTTGGAACGGGTCAGCTGAGACCCACTTGTTGGTAAAACACCCTCTGTCAGAAGTCCTCTGGCCACAGCCTGGCCGGGGAGCCGTGCTTGCTGCTGGCCCCAAGCCCACCCTGCGCTTGGCCAGGGACGCGCTTCTCCTGCTGCTGCGCGTGTGGAGGAGTGAGGGGGAGAGCCTGCCAAGTCATGACTCACCTAAGAACAAAATGGGGCGAATATCAGCATTAGGGAAGCCTCTGACGCTGGAAGGGACTTGGTTGTGGCAAAGTTGATTTATCGCCTGATGCAGTGGTTTTATAGCTGCTGTTTCACCCACTCATTAGACTTTATGCAAACTGATGCTTCATGGTTAAAAGCATATGGGTTTATTTTTCCCCCCCTACAATTCAGTGTGCTTGAAGATCCTGTGATTTTGCAGGTTTTTCTTCCTGCTAGAAGTGTGTGTTTATAACAAGGGCTAAACTGTCCTTGAAGAAACTGTCATGACCTTGACTGCAGTTCCATTCACATTTAAAAATCCTAAAAAAACCCCAACAAGCTAGTCCTTTTCCTCCCTTAGCTTCTGTTTTCTGAAGGCACATGCTCGTTTGTTTTTTTTCCACTGAAAATAAGGAATACAGGGGATTTTACTCACCAACGTTCTTTTTTCCATCCCGAACAGCCCCAGTCTATTTGCTGAAGTGTTTGGCAGCAAGTTGCTTGAAAATTAAGCAATTTGTATGAGATAGCTGCTTGCTTTCCCACCGGAATTCAGAGCATTCCCTGCTCTTCAGGGGGTTATCAGGTAATCTTTTTGCACAAGATAACTCCAGAAAAAGAGGAGGAAAGGAAAGTGTTGCTTGCCAGGTGTTATTTGGCAGCGATGGGCGATCTAAGCATCTGTCCTTGGAGCCAGACAAGAGCTGCAGAAAAGCCCTGAGCTTGTGGACCTGCCCCTGCCACAGACACAGAGGGAAGCATTAACTTCTGTCCAGAGCCACGTAGGAGTGGTATTTTAGGGCAAAGAAGTAGCGCTCCTCTGAGCATTTTACACCATACACTTCAAAAATCAATTTGCTTTGCAAAGTAGTAGAAAATCCCTGTCCCCTAGGATTTCTGGCCTCGGTGGATTCAGCTCTGCCTTTGTTCCTTGAATAGGAAACCCGGACTTCAAGCATATAGCAGTGGAAAGAGGGCCTTTGGCATCCCAGCCCACAGCTCCCTTGAACGGTACTGATGGAGCATGGCACGCCTTCAGCAAAACAACTCTCTTCACATTGCCCTGCCCTCCGGGAGCACCTTTCCTCAGCAAAGCGGGGTGCTTTGCAGGGGCTAACTGGGGCTCGCAGTTCCCCTGCAAGGCAGATGAAGGTCACCAGGCAAGCAGGTCAGGCTACTTGTTGCAAATCATTTTGTGTACAAAATTCTGCTTTCTTTAACTATTGATCTGCAGCAGTATCCTGAGCTCTTGTGTTGTTGTTGCTCTTTTTTATCCTCTCCCCCCCTGCCCCTTTTTTTTTTTTCTTTCTGCTCACTAGTTGTTTCTGGTAAGTGCCAGCCAGTGTCTGGGTTGTGCACAGCTCCTGCCACAACTTCTGCCTCTCACAGGAACCGTACAGTGACACAGAGCAAATAACACTGCTCTGCAGCCTGAATTTTGAGTGGAAACTTAGTCTGGTCATACCCTTTCCGAGGCACACCTTCAAAAAGTGCAGAGCTCCCAAGTGCTGGAAAATCATGTTCCCACATAGCAGCCCTAGCCCCGTGCACACTCACGTTGACAGCCTCGATATCAGATGTTATTTTAGAAAAAAAAAATCTATACCTTCATGTGATCAACCACACACCAGGAAGGAGATTCATGTGGTTGGAACTGAGCGAGCCCCTCAAAGCCCAGAGATAGGTTTAAGGAGGGATTTCATCTCACCTCTTCTCTTTCCCTTGCAGCAAATGTACCTCTGCCAGCAGCTGCTGCTTAAAAGCAGCATCCCAGCCTTCCCCACCTGGGAGACACACAGGCGAGTTCAATTGTTTAATTAAAATGGCTTCAACAGTCAAGCGGTGTATGGATTTTTTTTCTCATTTGTTGTAAAGGGTCATTTTGCACACAAGGAAAATGTTTTGAAAGGTTTCAAATCAACTCTAGTTGAAGCCATATGGGAAATGTTAAATGACATGTCAAAATATCACTCCTGTTCATTTAAGCGAAGTCAGTTTGTGCTTCAATTTCCTTTATGCCTTAAACCCCTCTGATGATCAGTTTTCCTCAGTGCCCAGTCCCTTCTACATTTTGACTGCATTTCATATTAACTGTGAAATACTGCAGGACAAGCTCACGGGTTACTCTCTGCTCTGCTGTCATTCAGCTCTTGGGTAACCAAACATCTATGAACTGCAAGCACTACATTTTAAAAACGGTTCGCAAAAAATGTCAGTGACAGGACACAGCTGGCTGTAATTTAATGACTACAGAATATTAAGAATAGAAACAATTTCAGAATGCCCCAAAATAGCTAGAAATATAAGACCCTTGGCTGACTTCACGCCTAGCAGTCTCAGTGTGAGAGGCATGAATAGACCAACTCTATAAGAACCTTTAATTCCAACAGGCAATTGGCAACCACTCTTTAACCTGCTGATGCAAAGTCCCTTGGCTTTGCCTTTCATCCTAGCTTTTAAGATAGATCTCACCAAGACCTGGCTCACACATGCTCTACTCCGAGTTTATTTCCTGTAAGGTTTTATTACTGTCAGTTGCTGTTGCTGCTGCTTCAGAGACAAACTCAGATATTAAACACAGTTGACTTCATCTTTGAAGCTGAACAAAGCTCTGCACAGATGTTTGACAGGAAACGAGTCTTGAATTTCAAACAATTTTCAGAAAGCATCATTTCTGATAGCTAAGGAAGTTCGGGAACAAATATGAATGGTTCAAATGGAACACACAAGGGACAGAAAATCACAGGATAATCCTCTTGGTACTCAAGACAGATACATTTACATCTCTTTTTGGATTTGAGTCCTTTCACTTATAAATGCATTGAATATTTCAAATTCCACGTAAAAAGCTCCCAAATAGAAGACTTCGAATACTGAATTCGTCTCAGCACTTCCCATACTGTTTGCAAACTTCACTTTTTCCAAAAGAAAAAAAAGCTAAAAAAAATCAACAGTTCCCAAACTCCCACACCCTTTGCCAAATGGAATGGCATTTTAGCCTTTCCAGCCTTTAGCTAGAAGTGTTTTGAGTATCAGCATCTCCGGAAGGCATGGTGTTCCCTTCACAGCTCCCTGGCATACCTCCCACCAGCCACGGCTGGCAGGAATAAAGGTGTAAAGTGCCCCCTCCTCCACTGGATGACATTTGCCCCAGGGGCGTGCAAGTAGCCCCATCCTTTTCCAGGGTGCAGGATCGAAGTGAGACTTGGGGGGGGGGGGGGGGGCGGGGGGATGTCTGTGTGGTGGGGGGGGGGGGCTGGGTCGTCGCTTTGTCGG
>Ga0181612_161263_pt1 | contig 10987 bp, 9 predicted proteins | sample HoacroProtozoa21_FD_119630 | JGI IMG/M metagenome (GOLD analysis project Ga0181612, IMG submission 119630) | Hoatzin crop microbial communities from Cojedes, Venezuel. Combined Assembly of Gp0051906, Gp0051904, Gp0051908 | reverse complement strand
TTCGTCTTTATATATAGGGGAATATGTGAAATTGATTGAATGAGGATGTAGTATTGATTCGGAATTTGAGCGAAGGAGGAAAATGAATGCGAAAGTTCTTATGTATGATGATGGTGCTGTGCCTGGTCGCGGTGGGAATTCCGGCAGCGGCGGAAGAGATGGCGGCGGGACCGCTGAGCAAGATCGTGGACGCCGCGGAGCGATTGTTGTTTGAGGAAACGAACGTGACGCTGGAGGGGGACATGAGCTTGGACGTGGCGGATCAGATGGTGTCCGAGGCGGACGGAGTGATCCTGCAGGACGAGGATGACAGCTATCTGCAGTTCGGTGTGCTTCATGCCACGGATGAAGAAGAAGGGTATGCTGTGCTCGGGTACGGCAATGACGCGTATTTTTCTTATTATTATCCGGATGTGAGTGGTTTCGGGTATGAAAGGTCCTTTCCTTCTTCAACGATTTTGCGTTCGCGGACGGACAAGAAGCAGATCATGGCATTGGTTCGCATTGCGGCGGAAAGAATGGATGAGGTATTGGCGGACAGGATTGAAGTGAAGGAGTTGGAAGACGGGTCGACCCGGATCCGGGTGGAAGCCGGGAAAGAAGATTTTCTGGAGACCGTGAATTTGACCGTCAATTTAGTCTGGAGGTACGCGCTGAAGTCCTATCCGGAGTTGGAATATGTGACAAAAAGCGGGGATGATGTCCGGAAAGAAATGATGAAGCCGGAAAATGAAAAAAGCGGAGCGGGAGAAACCCGGCTGAAGCTTGTCAGCGCGGAGCTTGTGCTGGACGCGGAGGGACGGCTGAGCAGGATTGAGGGATATATGGAACTGCAGCTGACCAACGGAAAAGAGGGTGAAGTGTATTACACGCTGACGGCGAGTGATTACGGCACTACGAATGTGCGGGAAACGGAATGGGTGACCGAGAAAATGCAGACGGCCGTGGAGCAGGGCGAACAGGAACGCATCGAGCGGGAATCCGGAGGATGGGTTGATTCCGGCGAAGGCGGAAACGGCTGAGCGGAGGTGAAAAAGATGAAGAAGTTTTGCGCAATCGTATTGGCGCTTGTGCTCGGAGTGTGCGGGAGCGCGCTGGCGGATGGCGGGCTGGTGACGGCGTATGACGCGGCGGAGCAGCTGATGTATAACACGGGCAACGTGACGATGAACGGCACGCTGAATCTGTACTGGAATGACACGCTGGTGAAGAAAGTGCAGGGGAAGCTGCTGATGGACGGGGAAGACGAGTATCAGCGGCTGGACATCACGACGCCCGGGATGTGGGGATTTTCCGTGAGCAACGGGTATTCCGTGCTGGCGTACGGGGACAAGGTGTATACGATTTCCCGGGAAATGTACGGATATGAATCTGACGGGCATTCTCAGAGAACCCCGTATGAAACGATTCTGAAAAAGACGGATTATACGCGGGAGCTGATCAAACTCGGGCGTCTGATTGTTTCCGAAACCGATGAAAAGCTCGGGGACCGGGTAAAAACAGAGACGGGAACGGACGGGATCTTGATTCGGACGGAGCTGAGCGCGGAAGATTTGCCCGGGGAGACGGACGCGTTGGTGAATCTGATCTGGCAGTACGGCGTGGACCGGTACTACCGGGCGGATTACATCAAGCAGATGGAGTATCTGCCGGAGGAACCGCAGGGGTATAGTACGGCGATCAAGGCGCTGGTATATACCACGGACAGCTTCCACGTGACGGCGGCGAAGATCGAAGTTGCGCTCGACGCGGAAGGACGTATTGCGGGAGTGACCGGCGAGATCGCGATGGATCAGAACTGCCGGGATGGGAATGCGTATCCGCTGCGTGCGGAGTTCACTTTGACGGCCGGGGAATACGGCACGAGTCAGGTGCAGGGAAATGAAGAGATTGACGCCGAAATGAGCGAAGTGGTGGAGATCCAGAACCAGGCCGAGGACTTTGGCGGACCGGGGCTGGAAGAAGGCGAAGAGGATTCCAAGGGAAACGGGTAAAATTTTGATTGCCTGCCGGGGCCGGAAACGGTCCCGGTTTTTTATGTGTCAGCTGACGGAAACGATTGCGCGGAGCGGGACGGTGAGGTATAATATTTTGAATTGTGAAATACCGGATTGGAGAAGAAAGATGGTTGGAAAATACAGAGTGGTGACGCTTTGCGGGAGCACCCGGTTCAAAAATGAATTCATGGAGGCGCAGAAGCGGCTGACGCTGGCAGGGAATATCGTGATCAGCGTCGGGCTGTTCGGGCATGCCGGGGATCATGAGGTCTGGGAGCAGATGGATGAAGGGACGCTGACGAAGACGAAGGAAATGCTCGACGACATGCACAAGCGGAAAATTGACATGGCGGACGGGATTTACGTGATCAATGTCGGCGGGTACATCGGGGAGAGCACGCGGAGCGAGATTGAGTATGCGTTGAAGACGGGGAAGAGTGTGGAGTACTTGGAGAATGAAAAATAAAACGGCGGATTCCCGGAAGATGCGCCGGCACTGGACGGTGCTGAGCCGGGCCGCGAGGGTGATTTTGGCGCCGGTGTACCGGTACAAGTATCAGAAAAGCGACATGACCGGGCCGGCACTGGTGGTGAGCAACCACGCGGCGAATTTTGACCCGATCGCGCTGGGACTTCTGTTTCCGAAGATGCCGATGCATTTTGTAGTGACGGAAAACCTGATGCGCCAGAAGGGTGTGAGCCAATTTCTGAAATATCTCTTCGAGCCGATTGCCCGGAGAAAAGGCGCGAATGGCGCGGGGACCGCGATGCAGTGCTTGCGGGCGCTGAGAAGCGGGCAGAGCGTGGCGGTGTTCGCCGAAGGGGAAACCTGCTGGGACGGGCGGACGACGCCGATTTTCCCGGGAACGGGGTTTCTTGCGAAGGCGGCGAAGGTGAAGTTGGTGACCTGCCGCCTGACCGGGGGATACATGACGGCGCCGCGGTGGGCCAAAGGCATCCGGAAGGGTGAGTGCCACGGGAAAATCGTCCGCGTATACGCGCCGGAGGAAGTCGCGGGGATGAGCTCGGAGGAACTGGACGCCGTGATTCAGAGGGATATCACCGTGGACGCGCTGGAGGAAGAGAAGAAAAACCCGGTGGTTTACAAAAGCCGGAGGCGTGCGGAATGGATTGAGAATCTGTTGTTCATTTGCCCCACGTGCGGGCAGTATGGAAGCATGCACAGCCGGGGAAATACGCTCCGGTGCGCGTGCGGGATGACCGCCGAGATGGGAGAGACGGGATTCTTTGAAGCCGGCGCGCCGATGACCGATTTGCGGGAGTGGCACCGGTGGCAGCAGGAGCGATTGAAGGAAGATTTCGCGGCGGGAAAGGTACCCGCTTTCCGGGAGCCGATGGGGCGGTTCTTCCGGTTTGAGGACAGAAAGGCCGTGCTGATCGGAAAGTTTCCGCTGGAATGCGAGAACGCGGTGATCCGGATCGGGGAGAAAGTTTTCCCGATGGCGGAGATTGAGGATCTGGCCGTGGCGATGAAAACGCGGATTCAGTTTACATCGGGCGGGCAGTATTACGAGTGGCTGGCGGAGGGACCTCGGAACCTGATCAAGTACAAGCTTTTGCGGGAAATCGCGAAGGGAGAGTGAGCTTATGGACTATTCGGCCGCGAACACCGAACTGTGGGAGTTTATGATTCAGCTGGGCGTATTGTCCGCCGTGATGCTGTTTTCGTTTGACCTGCGGCAGATTTTGCCGGGCGTGCGGAAGACGCTGTTGCCGACTTCCGTGATCGCCGGATTCATTCTGCTGGCGCTGAAGGTGACGGGTGTGTTTGTGCCGGATGCGGATATTCTCGAGTTCGTTGTGTATCACGCGATCGCCCTGGGCTTTATCGCGATGGGGTTGCGGGTCACGAACGACAAGGGCGCGGACAAGGGCACGGGCACGGGCCTCAGGAGCGGCGCGATCATTGTGAGCACCTATCTCGTGCAGGGCGTGACGGGACTGCTGGTGACGATTCCGCTGAGCTGCGTGATACCGAAGCTGTTTTTTGCCGCGGGCATGCTGCTGCCGATGGGATACGGGCAGGGACCCGGGCAGGCGAACAATATCGGCTCCTCCTATGAGGCGCTCGGGTTTGCCGGCGGGCGGAGCTTCGGGCTGGCGATCGCGGCGGCCGGGTATATCTGCGCGTGCGTGGTCGGCGTGATTGTGATCAATCACTGGGCGCGGCAGGGCGTGCTGAAGAGGACCGCCGCGGGGGAAGAGGAACGGCCGGATGCCGGATACTTCATGGACGAGCGCGAGGTGCCGATTTCCGAGAGCATGGACAAGCTGAGCGTACAGATTGCGCTGATTCTGATTGTGTATCTGCTGACCTATCTTGCGTCGTGGGGCTTGACTTCTCTGATCAGCGCGGTCAGCGAAAGCGCGGCGGGGATGCTGAATTCCCTGATCTGGGGATTTAATTTCATCATCGGGTCCGTGATCGCGATGTTGACGCGGAAGATGTTTGAAGCCGCGAAAAAGCGCGGGTGGAACCGGCATCAGTATCAGAACAATTATCTGCTGAACCGGGTGAGCGGGTTCTTCTTTGACCTGATGATTGTCTGTGGCATCGCGTCCATCGATCCTGAGGACATCAGCGGGCTGTGGATTCCGTTCGCGATTCTCGCGGTGCTGGGCGGCATTGTGACATGGATTTATCTGAAAATTGTGTGCCGGAAGAATTATGGGGATTACTGGCGGGAAGGCCTGATTTCCATGTATGGCATGCTGACGGGGACGATCGGGAGCGGGATTCTGCTGCTGCGGGAGATTGATCCGGAACTGTGCACCCCGGCCGCCGGGAATCTGGTCAGCGGATCGGCGTACGGGATTTTGCTCGGCGCGCCGGTGCTGATCTTTGTGTCCCTTGCGGCGAAGAGCGTGGGGATGTGCCTGATTGTACTGGGACTGACGATCATTTACGGCGGGGTGCTGGTTGCGTTCCTGCTGAAAGACAAAAAGAAGGAGACGAAAAAATGAGCGTACTGGAAGGATTGGAACCCAAGGCGGTATTTCACTTTTTTGAGGAGATCGCGGGGATTCCGCACGGGTCGGGGAATACAAAGAAAATCAGCGATTATCTGGTTCGGTTCGCACAGGAGCGGAACTTGAAATACCTGCAGGACGAAAGCAATAACGTGATCATCTGGAAGGACGGGACGGAGGGATATGAGCACGCCGCGCCTGTCATGCTGCAGGGACACATGGACATGGTGTGCGAGAAGGAAGACGGGTGCGACATCGACTTTCTGAATGATCCGCTTACGCTGGAAGTGAATGACGGCATCGTGAGCGCGAAGGGCACGACGCTGGGCGGGGATGACGGCATCGCGGTGGCGTACGCGCTGGCGGTGCTGGACGCGAAAGATATTCCGCATCCGCCGCTGGAGGTCGTGATCACGGTGGACGAGGAGATCGGCATGCTGGGCGCGGCGGCGCTGGACGCGTCGTGCCTGAAGTCCCGGCTGATGCTGAACATGGACTCCGAAAATGAAGGCTCCCTGCTGGTGAGCTGCGCCGGGGGCGTGACCGCGACCACGAAGATTCCGCTGGTCCGGAAAAATCGGGACGGAAAACGCGCGCGCGTCGAGATCGGCGGACTGATCGGCGGGCATTCCGGCGTGGAGATCGACAAGGGACGCGCGAACGCGACGAGAGAGCTCGGGCGCGTGCTGTACGTGCTGGCGAAGGACGTGGATTATGGTCTGGTGCGTGTGGACGGCGGGCTGAAGGACAACGCGATTCCGCGCGCCGCGGCGGCTGAGATTGTGCTGAAGGAAGAAGAAGCGGAAAAGGCGCAGGAAATTATCGACCGGATGAATGAAGTGCTGCGGCACGAGTACCGGCTGACGGATCCGGATATCACGCTGAGCCTGCGGAAGTCGGACAATACCGAAGTGCCGATGGATGAGGGAAGCATGGCACGGGTGGTGATCGCACTCGTCAATTTCCCCGGCGGGATTCAGAAGATGAGCTTTGATATTGAAGGGCTTGTGCAGACATCCCTGAATCTCGGTATCACGAAGACCGGGGAGGATGAAATTGAGTTTTCTTTCTCCGTGCGGTCCAGCGTGGAAAGCGAGCGGGATGAACTGGTGGACCGCATTGAGTGTCTGATGCGGGCGATCGGCGGATCGGTGAGCACGATGGGACAGTATCCCGCGTGGGAATATAAGCAGGATTCGCCTTTGCGGGACATCATGGTCGGGGCGTTTGAAGAGCAGTACGGGCACAAGCCGGAAGTGTACGCCCTGCACGCCGGGGTCGAGTGCGGGCTGTTTGCCGGAAAGATGCCGGGGCTGGACGCGGTGTCCTTCGGGCCGGACATGAAGGATATTCACACGCCGAAGGAAAGCCTGGACGCGAAAAGCGTGGAGCGGACGTGGAAATATCTGCTGTGCGCACTCAAAAAAATGAAGTGACAGATTGACCTGTTAAAAACAAACAAAAGATGATATAATATAAAGTGTTTCATTTTCCGCAAAGGTGCGGGAAAAATGGTGGAGAAGAGGCGTCCAAATGAGCGATATGGAACAGGCACCGCAGGAGAATTTGACGGAATTGATCAGCCGGCATATTGTCCGCAACATGTATGAGACGGTGGCGATCATCAACCCGGAAACGGGAACGGTGTGGCACTATGACGCGTGGCACGAATATGCCGCGCGGACGGCGATTTCCTACGCGCAGACGCAGGAGAACGAGATCCGGGATCATGTGCATCCGGACGATGTGAAACTGTACCGGAAGGCCACGGCGATGGATCGGATTCTGAAGGAACTGGCGGACAACGCCCAGTACACGATGACGGTCCGGTATCGTGAGCAGGACGGGGTGAGTCCGCGCAAATTTCTGCAGTATTCGTGGCTGGATGAAAATCGAAAGCGGATTTTCGCGACGGTGACGGATGTGACGCGGCAGTATGAGGAAGAACGCCATCGGAAGGAAGCGGAAGAGGCCCTGCGCGCGCAGGCGGAAAGCGACGCTGAGATCATCCGGAAATCGTCCATGGACGCGTACGATTTTCTGGCCGTGATTGATGTGGATAAGGAAGTGATCGAGCTGCGCGGCGGAAGCTGGTTTAACGAAAATGTGCCGACGCCGGAGAACATGCGGAAACTGCCGTACAAGCAGCTGCTGGCCTTTATCGCTCAGAATTATGCGGAGGACACGGAGGCCGGGAAGGAATTTGTCCGCAAGTTTGAATTGCCGAAGATTGAGCGTGTGCTGGAGACGGAGAAGGAATACTTTATTCCGTTCAATTTCCTGGACGCGGATAATAAACAACGGATCAAGTACAAGCAGTTCCGGTTCAGCTGGCTGAGCGAGAAGAAGCAGCGCCTGCTCGCAGCCCGCGCGGATGTAACGGCGTCGATGGAAAAGGAAAAGCTGACCAACCAGCGCATGCGCGACGCGCTTGCGGCGGCGGAGGCGGCGAACGCGGCCAAATCCGAGTTCCTGAGCCGGATGAGCCATGATATCCGGACCCCGATGAACGCGATTATCGGGTTTTCCACGTTGCTCATGAAAAACGCGGATGACCCGGAAAAGGTGCGGGACCAGAGCCGGAAGATTCTGTCCTCGAGCAATCATCTGCTGGGGCTGATCAACGATGTGCTGGATATGAGCAAGATCGAGACCGGCAAATTCCAGCTGAATGTGCATCCGTTCCACCTGTCCGAGACGGTGACGATGGTGGACAGCATTATGCGGCCGCAGATGCAGGCGAAAAAGCAGCGCTTCGACGTGTATGTGTCCGGGGCGCGGCATGATGAATTCCTGGGCGACGACCAGCGGATTCAGCAGATTCTGATCAATATTCTGTCCAACGCGACGAAGTACACGCCGGAGGGTGGGGAAATCGTGATGCGCGTCCGGTCCATGCCGGAGACGAGCGGGCGATATGAAACCTTCCAGTTTGAGATATCCGACACCGGGCGCGGAATGACCGAGGAATATCAGAAGGTGATTTTCGAGCCGTTCAGCCAGGAGAAGCTGAAGGGCAGTGAGAACGTGCAGGGCACGGGGCTCGGCATGGCCATTACCCGGAATATGGTGAATATGATGGGCGGCAGCATCCGCGTGCAGAGCGAGCTGGGGAAGGGAAGCACCTTTACGGTGGCGATTCCCCTGCAGTTGCCGGACGAGGAGCGGGACTACGCGTTCTGGCAGACGCACAGCCTGACCCATATGCTGGTGGTGGACGACGAGGAAGAAGTGTGCCGGAACGTCATGGAAGCCATGGAAGGCACGGGTGTGCGCATGGAATACTCGCTGGACGGCGAGGAAAGCGTGCGGATCCTGACCGGGGCGGAAGCCATCGGGGACGGGTTCAACCTGGTGCTGCTGGACTGGAAGATGCCCGGTATCAACGGCGTGGAAACCGCGAGACGGATCCGGAAAACCCTGCCGCCGGACGTGCTGATCATTATTCTGACGGCATACGATTATTCCGAGATTGAGGACGAGGCCCGGGCGGCCGGGGTGGACGGATTCATGCCGAAGCCGTTCTTCCTGCAGAGCCTGGAGCGCGCGGTCGAGGCGACGGGCCGGCTGAAGGAGCCCGGAGTGGAAGCGGAGAGCGCGGAGGCGGCGGAGGAAGAAATCCGGTTGGACGGGATGAACATCCTGGCCGCGGAGGACAATGAGCTGAACGCCGAAATCCTGACGGAACTGATGAACATGCACGGGGCGAATGTGACTGTGTATCCGGACGGGCAGGAGGCGGTGAAAGCCTTCCGCGAGGCGGAGCCGGGAACATACGACCTGATTCTGATGGACATTCAGATGCCGGTGATGGACGGGTACGAGGCGACGAAGCGGATCCGGGCGATGGCGGGTGAAGAAGGGCTGAACCCGGATAAGCAAAAGGAAGCCGCGGAGATTCCGGTGATCGCGATGACAGCGAACGCGTTTGTGGAGGATGTGCAGAAATCCCTGCAGTGCGGCATGAATGCGCATGTGGCGAAGCCGCTGAACATCCGCGCGCTGAAGACGACCATCGCGGAGGCACGGAGAAAGTAAGCTCCGCAAAGGAGGGGAAAATGGAAAATCAAAATATTCCGGAAAAGAAGAACCGGAAAAGTCTGGTGATCTGTCTGATCGTGCTGCTCGCGGTCGTGTTCATCGTGGCCGGGACGTTTTTGACGCGGGACACGGTGCCGCGGACGCGGACGGCGGACGGGGAATATGTGACCGCGGACACCGTGAGCTCCAAGCTGAGCGCAAACAGCGTGAGCCGGAGCTATGACCTGGCGGCGAACGAGGCCGTGGAAAGCGTGGAGTACGAGACCGAGGAAGCGGCGGCGGACACGGCGGCCGGAGCCGGGAGTACCTACGAGGAAAAGATTATCCGGACCGCGAGCTTTACGATCAAAACCACGGAATATGACACGGATCTCGCGGAATTGCAGGCGCTGGTGACGGAAGTCGGCGGACGGGTGGAATACATGAGCACCTACGGCGACACGAGCACCGGGTCCACGCGGAGCGCGGATCTGAACCTGCGGATTCCGTCTGATAAGCTGGACGAGTTCCTCGCCGGCAGCCGGGAAATCGGCACGGTGACCGCGATGACCGAGGAGCGTCAGGATGTGTCCGATTCCTATTACGACACGCAGAGCCGGCTGGAAACCCAGCAGCAGAAGCTGGAACGCCTTCAGGCGCTGATGGCGTCCGCGGAGAATGTGTCCGATCTGATTGAAATTGAGAGCGCCATCGCGGACACTCAATATTATATTGACCTGTATACCGGGCGGCTGCAGAATTACGACAGCCGGATTGAGTACAGCACGGTGTATGTGACGCTGAGAGAAACCCGGACGGTGGAGATGGAGAATCTGTCGCTGGGCGAGCGGATCCGGGCGGGGCTGGAGGCGTCGCTGAAGGACGGGAAGGAATTCCTGGAGGATATGCTGGTGTTTGTGGTTTCCGCGCTGCCGTGGGTGATCGTGATTTGCGTGATTGCGGTGATCATCCGGTTGATTGTGAAAAAGAAGAGAAAATAAAAAATGGCCCGGACGGCATTGCCGCCCGGGTTTTTCAGGGGAGAAAGGAATTATCCTTCGATCAGGATCTGCTTCTTTTCAGGCGCCTGGACTGCTTCCTTCTTCGGGATGACCAGGTGCAGGACACCGTTCTCGTAAGAAGCCTTCACGTCTTCTTCCTTCACATGGCTGCCGACGTAGAAGCTGCGGCTCATGGTGCCGGCGTAACGCTCCTGACGGAGCATCTTGCCCTTCTTGTCCTCATCGGACTTCTCGAGGGACTTCTGCGTGGTGATGGTCAGATAACCGTTGCTGAGCTCCAGATTGATTTCATCCTTCTTGAAGCCCGGCAGATCCACATCCACTTCGTAGCCGTCATCGACTTCCTTCACATCGGTCTTCATCATGTGGGGCGCGTTCTTACCATACAGCGCGCGCTCCGGACGACCGAAGCCGCGGAAGAAATCACGATCAAAATCATCAAAGACATCCATCAGGTTCTCACCGAAAATACTGGGAAGATAAGTACTCATAATTAAGCCTCCATTCGATCACCCGGTCTTGCCGGGCCACTCGGAGCTTTTTCAGCTCCCCGCCGGGGCCCTTCCCCCGGTCGGTGATTATATGATAGCACTATGGTCAAAGAAAGTCAATACCTTTTTTGACTTTTTTTGACCAAAATTTTTGAAAAAGTCGAAACCTTTTGAAAAATAAGGATTTCAGGATAAAAATTTTTTTGAAAAAGACAGGAAAGGTCAAAAAGGAGCCCCTCGGTCGAGGGGCTTTTGGAATTACCGGATGCGGCGCCTTTGCCGGACGAGCTCGGCGGCCGGGGGCACTTCCGGGGAAGGCTCTTCGGGGGCAGAAGCTTCCGGCACGGGGGCTTCAGAGGGCGTTTCCGGCGTATTTTCGGGCGCGTTTTCCGCCGGAACGATGCTTTTTTCCGCTTCCTTTCGGGCCAGCAGTTCGCCCGCGAGGTGATAGACGAAGGCGGTCAGC
>Ga0181612_150249_pt1 | contig 10987 bp, 7 predicted proteins | sample HoacroProtozoa21_FD_119630 | JGI IMG/M metagenome (GOLD analysis project Ga0181612, IMG submission 119630) | Hoatzin crop microbial communities from Cojedes, Venezuel. Combined Assembly of Gp0051906, Gp0051904, Gp0051908 | reverse complement strand
GGGGGGGAGGAAAAAAAAAAAAAAAAATCAATACCTTTAAATGACATAGTGTAACACATTATTTGTATTCCTAAACTGAATGTTCTGGAAAGCGTGGGATGATTGCATCACCTTTGATGCAGGAAACGCATATCCCATTAAGAGGGACTAAATCATAGACCATGAAAACCCTATGAAAACAAGATGACACATACTGGGCTACTAAGGTTATTAAGGAGATGGATGTTCGGTTAGTGGAATTGGTTTTATCATCTGTAAATGAGAAAAAATAATCCTTTTTGGAAAGAGAGGATATACCCCGTTATATATACTGCAGACATCTTCATATATATGGCCTTTACAATATGGAAATTAATTTCTTCTTTGGAAGAAGTTGAGCTCAGTCCCTTTTGCCATTTCACACTGAAGCTCCATTAAAGAAAATTAACTCTTCTTTGTTTTGGATTAGTTCAGGAGGCACCAGCCATAAAACTTACTCAGTAACTTTCCAAACTGTTTATTCCAAAAGAGACAGGCACTTCACTTTCTGTTCTGGTGCAAATTGTGGGGCTCCTAAGGTGATGCCTCCTCAGCAGTCCCAAGTATTTGTGTGCTTTCGTTATGGAGTTAATTTGTGTTTGCCGTTCAAAAAATCGCAACCCAATTACAGGAAGAGGAACTGTACAGACTTGCAGCTCCTAAAAGCTAAAGCAGCCGTACAAAGTTTACATTGCGTTTCTACCTACATTTTCATTCCACTTCCTTTTTCTGTCTTTCTGAGAATTTAAGTAGGCAGTAATTTTTACCCACTGGCATATAGTCTCCCAGGGAGGAATCTGGATTAGTTCTGTAAACTCTTCAAACAGAAGAATAATCTTCAGAGAGAAGACAGCCAGTTAAAATAAATAGGACTCTAAGGCATGCCGGCAGCATGAGAACGCGGCTGAGCTGCTTGTGAGAAGGCTTAGTGAAAGCTGCTAATTTAGGGTCTTAAATATCTGCAGACATTCTGGCACTTGACTGTAAATCATTTTCCATCACTTAAGTATTTGAAAAGCATATATTTTTTGGAATTGCCCACATTCTTCTTGCAAACACAATTTTAGCCATGATGTCTGAATTTTTTCGCCTTGGTCCTTTTGACAACTTGTTTTATGACTTTTTGATGTTATTTCTTCTCCACATAAGAATATTAGTCATTTCGTGTTATTCAGGGGAACCACAAGTGTTACCCGTCCCATCTTGGTGATGATCCCTTTATCTCTTTTTTCTCTTCAAAGCTTTAAGTGGCTTGGAAAAGCAAGACCAGATGTTTAGTCTTGTAAGATGCCAATAGAGGTACACTTGCATAGAGTAGTTTCTTTAGTCCTTGTGCGAGGGGAGGGTGAATTTTGACTCATTTTGATAATCCTTTGAATTCCAATTTGAACTTGTGTGTCAGGACAGGAAAAAAGTTTAAGCTACATGTGAAATTTGAGAAATATATCAGAACTTACTGCTCTGTGTGTAGTTAACTGCTTCCTTTTCATAAGGGCAAGTTCAAGAGCAGGGATCATTCTTTCTAATAACTGCTACTGCATTTGCAGTGATTGTGCTGTATTGGTGTTACGTCAAAAATTAAAGCTGAAGGCACCTTCTGGGAAGCTGTTTGCTTCCTTGCATTGTGCAGCTGTTGGGCTGTCGTAGGGGAAAGGGGAGAGGAAGCAGAGATGAAACCTGCTCGTGGAAGAGTAGAGCTGCAAGGAAACCAGGATCAGTCAAGCCGTGACAAGTGAGAGATGGCACCAGCTAATAACCCTTCTGGCATCAGCATGTGCAAACTGCGTTTCTGCTTACTAACAACTTGTTCAGGGGCAAGCAGGGGAGGCTGAGGGCTGCTGCTGCTGCTTCCCACCCTGGCACTGAAGTTGATCTGTTTAGTGTTAGTTGGTTGAAAAATAAAATAGCATAAATCCAGAACGTGCAGTTACGCTATTTTGCAAACTTGATTTATATTTTTGGATCCTTTTCTGCATCAACCCAAGTGGGTGTAGGAGTAGTTAACACTATGTGGTGCCTCTTCTGTTTTTCGCAGCCAGCATCCTCTTGTGCTCCTCTGTAGGTGCGTAGCTCTGTGTTTGGTGCACGCAGGGACGGATAGAGTGGTGGATGTGTGTGTGTGTGTATGTAACTGTTTATTTAAAGTGCAAAAGCAAGTTAAAATTCTTTCTTTGTGGAGGGCATTAGATAAATACTAGGGGCTGAAATAAAGTAAGAGAAAAATCCTCAGAAAAGAGGGAGGGTTGGAACCATGTGTCTGTTTCCTAAGACCTGTGAACCCCCAGGCATGCTCAGCCCTGTTTGTGTACAGGGAAAACTCAAACTTTGTTTCAGGTTTTGTTTGACATAACTTCTGAATGGGGGGCTACAGGGATACATGTTACAATCACATCAAAACGTATGTTTTTGTCAGGGTTACTGCTGAGGATAAGTAGCAGAACTGAGAACAAAATGCAGGCGATGGTTTTGTGGGTTCGTCGCTGGCAAAACAGCTGAATGCCTGTGGGCTCTCCCCATCCTTTCTCCGTGGGCTGCAATGAGTCAAAGGGCTGGTTTGGGTCCGCTGCAGCCAAGCCACTGCTGCTCCACAGCACAGGAGCCGCTGTGCGTGGAGGGAAAGGGGTGAAGCAAAGCTGGAGGACCTGGGAGGAGAGGCCGGGAGGTGTAGGTAGCCCTCTGGCAGGGACTGGGGTAGCATCTGCTTTTGGGGTCCACAGCCAGACCATGAAGCGTGGTGGGTTGGTGCTTTGCCTTATGCTGCTTTTTTTTTCTTTTTTCTTACTGTTATCTTTAATGATTACTGGTGTGCTGTGCATGCCTTAGATTAGAGCTGTGTAGGTCAGTCTGGAAGCACCTTTAAAGTTATGGGGGGGAAAAGAAGGGACATGAAAACTCACAGGAATACGCGAGAGTATGGCCTTGTGAGAGAGATGAGGGCAGGGCTTCCTAGCAGTACTATGCAGCAAAATACTCTGGTAATCAAAAGGTTTTTTTGACTTAATTCTGATCCCTGCCTGGTTTGGGGAAAACCTTCAACTTATTTGCAGGACTGGCTCGTAACCCCTTTTATAGCTGGTTGTGTCAGCGGTTTCCACTGCAAACCCTGCATTTGGGTTCTTATAGCTCAGCTATATAAATTTGATCTGGACTTTAAAACTGGCATGTGCGTTCTTGATTTGGAAGCAAATATTGAGGCTGGATGGCTGATCTGTTGGCTATGCGAATAATATTGCTGTAGTAAAGGCTGTGAGAAATACGATACAGCTCTCAGTTTCCATTGAGCATGGAAGAAGATTACTTGCCACAAAGAGCAGGTGCTCTTGTGGCTCTCTTTTTCATGCAGAAGTGGTGAGCTTAGATCACAAATGTCCCAAACATGCTGTGAGCCTGGAGTGTAGGTTTCGTTTTTGATTCCTTCCTGGCTGGGCAGGAGCTGCAGCAGGGCTTCGCAAGGAGAGGATGTTGTGAAAGGGAAGCAAGGGTGTTAATGATACAAAGATCATTGTCTGGTTGCCTTCTGCTTTGATCATGCATGTCTCATAAACTGAATTGCTGTAGTCAACCACGTATCAGAAATGCTTGAGGAGTTAAAATGAAGCTGGAGAGATTTCAGATAGCCCAGGGATTTTCAAAGTGGGAGCAATGGATTACATTCTGAGAGAGTTGCAGGTAACATTGAAGGATGTTTGTGTGATGGGGACCATTACTCGCTGTCAGACCATGACACAGTTTCTTTGGGAGGGTGGTTGTGATGCATGATCACACGAGCTGCTTGTGGCTGAGATTGATTCAAGGCAGGCGGCAAGGAGAAGAGAAAGGTGGCTTCCATCTCTAGTCAAATAGGCCTTTTTCTTACGAGTAACTGCAATTTAAACATTTCCTTTATTACTGCATAAAAGCTAAATAATGACGGTTCAAGGAAGATATGCTTGTGAAGTATTCTTCTTAGTCACATGAGGAAGCATATATGGTTATATGTTAGTTAGAAATTAATTACGCTACAAATTACGTTGATTCAGAGATAGATGCACATGTATATGCACACATGCAATTTTCCTGGAAAGGATCTTTTAGAATATTTCATTAAAGCTTGAGAATGAAAGTAGAAAAGCTATTTTTCTTGCTGGTTTTTTTTTTAATGTTGTTTACTGCGAAATGAAATAATAGGCTGGCTAAAACTTAGCTCAAGAAAACAGTTGTATTCCAGTGTGTTTTGGGCTGTTTACTTTTAAAAACCTGAGGTGTCAAAATATGTTGAGATTACTTTTTATACTGTTGCTTTTGAAGTTGATCATGGATCAAGAGCTGCTTTACTCTGTTTTATCTCAGTTTGGAATGTGTGTTAGAACAAGATTTGCAGTTTTGGAATTCTGAGGTTTAAAACAACAAGAACAACAAAACTTTTTTTTTCTTTTGGTCAAACAAATCTGAAATCTGACATTAGATGAGTGATTTTATTTCTGTTTGTTAGAAAGCGTCCTGAGCATCTCTGGTTGGTGTAGGCTGGCTTTTGGCTTGCGGCCATGAAGCTGATTGCTGCTAGGGGCTGCGGGAGTGATTGGCCTCGGCAGGTGCCTGGTGGTGAAGTGTCTGTCCTGCTTCCCTCCCCCTCCATCTCCAAACGAGCTGCCCAGAGTAGAGGGGCATGGCACGAAGTAGGAAGAAATGTTTCAGGTTTGGCAGTTTCATAGTTTTAAATCTGCTTTGTAACGTCAAAAAACTCCCTGTTTTGTTGTAGCTGTAATTCATGCTTGATTTTAAAAACTTACTTCATACTGTAAACAGAGAATTAAAACAGATCCATCAAGAATTTCAAGATTTGTGGTGCTTAGAAGTTAGTCACAAGTAGCCTGGTTTATGATTTTAATGCCATACTCTTCCATGCATATGTCTTGTTGCATCAATTCCATTTGTTTGCACATGTGCATTTAATAAGGTGTGTTTTAACAATATGCATTTTTCCTACCAGGATCTCAGCATTAGGTGTGTTTTGCCCATCAGTTTACTAGCCTTTTGGTGTTTAAGCATAGGTAATACTGTAGGTCTTTGACTGATGCCAGGTAATTTTACTAAGCTAAGGCTAAACTTGCAGTTTAGGAACAAAATTGCTCATGCAGGACAAAAATAAGTGTACAAAAGTAGCAATGATTTATAAATAACATTTCAAAATTTACTGTATCTTAGCACCTACATCTTTTTGTATCTTCTATATCTGTTGGATTTTTCAGAATCTGGGTGAAAAAAATGAAACCGAGTTAGTTTCAATTGTGCTAAGGAAGATGGAGAACTTTTCTTTTAGCTGTGATTCTTGCATCTGTGATAAAACTGCCCTGTAGTTTCAGTACCACTTCATTATAGGCACTTCACAAACTAAGGATGCTGGCCAGTACTCTCAGGAAACACTTGTGCTCCAGCTGGGATTTCCTAGAAGTACCAACCTCACCTCTCTTGGTTAGTCAGATCGCTTATCCGAAATCAGTAGGTGTTACTTGGAAGTCTTATCCACTGTATCTAGATAAGGAGATTACTGCTCTGGCATCACTCTGCGTGTGCAGCTCTTCAGACTCTTGTCCAGTAATTTGATAATTCAGATGTGTCTGTGACAGCCTCGTCTATAAGGCAGATTCAGTCCCCTGCCTGCACAGCAGGTCTCATGGAAATAGCCACGGGCTGGTTACACTTCTTGGGACCTGTCCTTTATCCCCCGTCTCCAGGGTGCGCTTTCCAACCATATTTTTCAGGCATTTTCAGCCTAAGATTTTGCTGAGATGATTTTACAGCTGTGTCCCATGTGTGCTTTCAAAGACTTTCATCTGCAGTAGGCAACAGTTTAAGAGTGACCTCTTGAAGTTGTGTGGTTAGTTGTGGGCTGTTGTGTGTTCGCTATTGGAATCAAACAAAAAAGTGATTTATTTTTTAATTAGTGAGTTTTATTTTAAACTTCTTTGGATGGTGTTCCCCCCCCCGCCCCGAAAATACTCATCCTGAAGCCTGCTTGTGGAGTCTTAACTGCTGAACATGTGTAGGTTGCTTTTTTCATCACGAATTACAATGCGTGAACATCATGTGCGTTTGCATACATTCGCAGAAAGCTAGATTTTATTCACTTCAGCAGTCCAATCACAAAGCACAGCGATCCATCTGACCTTTAGCTTTTAGTGCCCTTACGTTCCTTTCCCTTTTCCAGACCTTGCTGACAAATGTCAGCATGCCATAACGTATCGGTTTAGGGATCTGTTTATGGCAGGTTCCACCCCTCCAAAGGTTTGAGGAGCTTCCCTATAAATAGCTATGTTGGTCATATCTTTCTATATGCTTGTAGGGTTTGCTGATCTGTGTTTTATAGTAACAGGGTCTCTTAGCTCAGAATTCGGGTATGAAGAGCAAATTTTTGGAGGATTTTTTGCTTTCATGTTGAAGCCTTTTGTAAAAGGATGCACCATACAAGTTGCAATTCTGATGAATTCAGCAAGTCAGAAGTTTTTCTGAAATTAGCGCATCTCATTTTTCCTTTGTCTTCTACTTTTCATCCTTGCCTAGGAAGAACTTACCCTTGTTAGCACCCTTCAGTTTGAGCTCTGGGTAAAATTTCTCTGACCTATGATGCTGAGGGACTGGCCGCTATTTTAAATCAGAGAGATGACAAGTCTTCCTACATCTCAAGCCTCACCTTTCACCAGAATAATCTATTTGATAGCATAGGATTAACACCAAATGGAAGGATGTTTATGGTTTGGCTTGAATTTTTGGCTGTTGCTTTTAGTTGCTAAAGATTGCTACTGCAGTTGTCTGTGGAGCATGGACTGATGTTGAAAAATGCCAGCCATGATGCACTGAATGTGCAATTTCCTCCTTTCAGTCTATATGTTGTCAAATTATACGTGTTTGGAGTATTGCATTTGCATTTGTCTTGCAGTATTAGGCAATACTTTTTCATCTGTTAAAGTATTTTTCTTCAGATGTTGTCCGATACATGTGTCACAGCTGTCGTGTCTCTGAGATTTTAGGAAGGCCTTAACCATATCAGGTAGGCTGGTGGGACACTTTCCACAGGTTTGCCGACAAATGACTGTTCACACACAAATGCAAAGACTGAGTCCCTGGTATTTCAAGTATTTCTCCCCCTTTGCCATAGACAGTTTTCAAGACGTAGCCTCTCTTTTGTTGGAGAAGTGAATGGTGTGGAGACTGGTGACTATGCTTTGCGGTTGGTCCTTGTGAAAAGGAGCCACAGAGAACCAAAACTTCATGGTCCCTGCTGGATAAACTAAAATAGAGGCAGTTAAAAAACAACAGAGATGAAAGCCTTCCTTCTGCCTCCTTTGCGAAGTCGCTTACTAGAGCATGACTGTGGCCCAAGGTGGACTCCACTTTTGGAAATAAAGATGAAGTAATTCTGCTGTTTGCAGCACCTCCCTAAAATGTAGGACTTTCTTCAAGGAACACACTCATGCTTGCAGGCAAAGGAAAGAGTTGTGAGCTTTTGTATGCACAGCGTAGCTTCTCTGCTGTAAGACAGGAAATACCTCTGGAAACAAAGAGGGATTTTGCACCATCCAGGACTGCTCTTTGCAGCCATCTGTAAAATGATTCGCAGACTGAGGACGAGGGATATAAATCAGTGTGTCCATCTTACCATTAGGAATGAAGCTAGTTGAAGTTCAGTGGCATCAGATGAAAAGATTTTATTGTCCAATCAGGGTCAATAATGTGAACTTTACAAAGCTTTCTGTTGCAAGACTGTTTCATTCAAATGGACCAAAGGCAGCTGAGCTGAACTTCGGTGGTGACCTTGATCAAAGAGGCAGACTGCTCAAGAGACCTTTCTTATTATGGTGTGAATGTACTGTGGGTCGCTGGGGGCTATAAACCTACTTAGAGAAAAGCAAAATGAAGTCCTGTAACCAGTCTGTCAGTGATGTTGAACTTTTGACTTTCTAGTAGTTACAGCTGGGGAAAAGTCAGCTTTACTGTTAATGAAGTCTTCCACGCACGTGACCAGTCATTGACAAATACATAAACTTTGAAGAGAGTGTTCAGATGGAAAATCAAGAATGGAAAAAGCTGCTTTACAGCCTTCCTCTCTCCTCTTGTGAGAAAAATGTAATATATGAAGAGAGAAGAGGCTGGAACTTGACATCCAGGAAGCTGCGTGTGCCTGTCCCTCCTTTTGTGTCTCGGTGAATATGCACAGCTTCCAGCCAGTAAAGTAGAAGTGGAGCTTGATTTTGAAAAGTAGACAACACTGTGCAATACTTTTCCTGCCACTGAAGTGAGATAAGAACAAGACCCTATAAATATTGCTTCACTACAAAGAAAGATAGTGCAGCAACTTTCACAGGGACATACTCGCATAGGAGATGATGTGTCTTTTTTTTTTCTTTCTATGAAACAGCACTGTGAATAAGGTATTGTGGTCATGTGTTCAGAGAATATGAACATCAACCATCCAAGTTTCTCATTTACCATTCTCGTGGTATTTCAGCTTAATGACGGTGGCAAGGCAGCCCAAGCACACGTGGGGATAGGTGATGTGGTCCTCACCATTGATGGGATAAGCACGGACGGGATGACTCACCTAGAAGCACAAAACAAGATCAAGGCGTGTACAGGCAATTTGAACATGACTCTGCAAAGGGAAAATATTTTTTTTTTTTTTTTTTTTTTTTTTAGAAAAAGAATTAATCATCGACATAGCAGTTGTTTGGAGGATAAAAACATGTAAGTGGTTTGGCAAAGTGCATGGAGTTAAGTGGCCACGATTGAAAGACAGGCTGCTGTAGCCTGGAACGTGTCTAGATTTATAGCATTTTAGAAAACTTACTAGATGTTAATTACATGAGTCAACAAAGACCTTTTCCAACCTTCTGTCACCTGCTGTACATTGAATGAAGTCTAGTTCCTCTTCCTTTTGAGCTTCGGTTTTGCTAACACTTTAATTAAAAATAGGTCTTATGCAGGCTCTTTTTCCCTCCCCTCCCCTGACTGACTAGGGGCACTTCCTTTTCGGGCCAACTCCTACATTGTCATTTTTATTAGCAAACAGAATGACGGATTTAAACAGTTAACCCTTGAGTTATATGGATGCAAATACTGTAGCTTAGAGTCACGGAGAGAGGTTTCCTGAAGCGATACTACCGTCTCACAAAGTAGCAGCCTCTCTTTGCTAATTGCAGCATCTCCTGTAGAAGTTACAGCTTGGTCCAGTCTCCACATTCCTGAAGCATACAGTCTATTGAATCTCAGCGTATGGCTGTTAGCCAGGGACTGTGTTTTGGGAGGGGCTGAAAGCAGGGAGCAGAATGCTCATGTGCAGGTTATTGGAACTGAAGCAGGAAGAGCAGCAGCAAAAGCAAGAAATTCCTTCAAGCTCTGAAAAGTCTCCCAGGGCTAAATATTGGCTTTTATTAGAAGTCTGCGATTTTTTTATTTGATTATGTGAGTGAGCATCGTGGAGGAGGATTGGCCTCTGAAGCCATCACATAACGAGAACCATCTTTTCTTGTTATCAGAGAAAACAACAGCAGTTGCACCCTGTTGCTGTCTGTGCCTGCCTTCAGCAGGGCAGAGTTCCTCGATGAGCATTGGTTGAGGCCCATAACAGTACCTCTTCACCAGTCACTACTTTTTCTTGCAAATTATCATGCCTTTAACGAAGGGACCACCTCTCAGAGTTCACTGGTATAAGAATAGAAAGAATAGAAGAGATGATATGGTTGTAGGACAAATGTCCAGCTCTCCAGGGTGGTGGTGCTTATTCCCACCCAGCCTTGAGTGATGTGTAATTGAACGATTGTGTGAGTTCTCTCTTTTCTAAGAGGCTCCAGTTCAGCCCTGCTTGTTGTTTCTTGTTTTTCTTGCTGTCCTTCTGTACTGTGGTCCTTAGCTACCCTTAATAAGGGATTCCCTTTGCTCAGCCTCTGAGGAAGGGAGTATCTTGTGGTGTGGTTCATGCCTAGGGCATCTTCTCGAGTGAAACTTGTAAAGTTGGTGTTGAAAGTTTCCTAATGAAACAGAGGAGAGGTATTATACTAGCTCATCAAAAGAATCACGCATTGTATCTAGTGTGGGACTTGCTTTTCTGTCTCCCAGCAAGGCAGGCAGGTCATTTAGAAATACACTTTCCAGGAGCCCACTGAGTCACTCCAGCAGGCAGCTGGGAGCTTGCGGGTTTGGCCTGCTTTCTCCTGTCACCATAAATTGCTGGGCAGGGTTAATATCAGATATAGGAAAGGAATAGTAGGTGTGTCTCGGTCAGGCAATAACTTGTCTGAGGCTGCTCCTGTTTGGGTGCAGGGATGAATGGTTTGAAAATCGGATTAATCATGAGTTAGCCTGGTCCCCTCCTGTTCTCACCCTACCTACCCAGCAGAGCATCTGACTCACCAGCGTCAGCTACCTGACAGCTGAAGGCTAAGTCAGGATCAGACTAGCAGAGATCAAAGGGATAGCCTGGGTCCCAGCATCTGGGGGTGGGACAGATGTCCTGTCTTGCTGCTCTGCCGGTCTGCAGTCCCGTGGTCTCAGCTGTTTCTAATTCTGTCCGGATCTCATGAAACCAAAGGCATAGACAGTGCTCTCCCAGCTCCTCTGCCTGTGAAAACTTCCTTGCTCTGATTGCTGTTTAGCAGGAGATTTGCTTCAGTTGTTTATTTGTTCTTTTTAGCCTGGAAGAAAGTCCTTCTTGGAGCCAGACTGGCTCACGCTAACTGCAGATGCTGGCTGGCCACGGAAAGGATGACTTGAGAGTTAAACAGGGTGCCAAGATAAGGCATTTTAATGTTGAGGGATCTCCATAATGATATTCTTCTGATCTTGTCTCTACTCCACTAACAAAACCAAACAAAATTAAATATTTTGAGCTGTTATTGTTCATGTGCAAGGTTAAAGAGATGCTGTCAATGTGAAACTATGTTGGCCTTCAAAATATTAGTTGTTGCTATAGATAGGAAAATCCAAGAGCTACCTT
>Ga0181612_145098_pt1 | contig 10987 bp, 5 predicted proteins | sample HoacroProtozoa21_FD_119630 | JGI IMG/M metagenome (GOLD analysis project Ga0181612, IMG submission 119630) | Hoatzin crop microbial communities from Cojedes, Venezuel. Combined Assembly of Gp0051906, Gp0051904, Gp0051908 | reverse complement strand
GGGGGGTTGGACTAGATGACCCACAGAGGTCCCTTCCAACCCCTACTATTCTGTGTGATTCTGTGTGATTTCATACTGGAATTTACAAACAGGAGTGCAGACTGCAAAGCATGGATTAGTCTTCTACCCTGCTCAGCATTGCCTAGGAATAGCTGGATTAGTGTATCTGATCTGAGGCACTTGAGATGGATTTGTAGCAAGTTCAGAGGCGAACAGCAAGGTTCACTACAAGTTACAGCCTGCCAGGAAACACTGAAGGAAGCAGAGTTGCTCAGAACGACGAGAAGACTGAGGGGAGATACAATAATCTTCAGATATGAAAGGATGTTGAAGAGAAAAAGGAAAAAATTTGTTCTCCTTGTCCACCATAGAAGGAATTTTAGGTAATAGATTTGCAGCTGTACAGATCTAATGCAGCCTTTGAGAACAAACTTCTCAATCATCTCAGGGACAGTTAAGTGCTGTAGTAGATTGTGCAGGGTGGATGTGCAATCGCCCTTATTTTCTTTTGAATGTCAGCAGTGACGTAGGTTTAGTAGATCCCACCTTGGACTAGATGACCTCTGAAAGTGCTTTCCACATCTTTGTCTTCATGAGGAGAGTACATCTGAAGTGTGGCTAAAAGCCAAAACAAATTGAGAGAAACTGAACATTGCTCCTCATGACAAGAGATGCACAGAGGCTTCTTTATGTTACAAGATTCTATAAAAGAACAGAATCGAAAAAAGTAGACTATGCGCTGGGATAAATATAGGCAGTTTGCATTGACATTGACAGAGAATTACAGACCAGAAGGTTCAGTGAATATTTATATATATATACATATACATATATACAAAAACCATGCCTCTATATACACATATATAAAATAATTGTAAGGTCATATATATTTTAGTCCTACATTGCTACATGTTTATAAATTGCAATTAAAATTAATCTTCATGTAATATTGTTTACAGAATACATGATATACATAAATTTTTAATTATTTCAATTTGACAACAATGGTGTACCACTGCACGACATGAAGAAACATCTAGGAAAAATGTTTTTCTCACTTATATGAGTATTAGTCACTCTGAGTTTAGTAGTACTTGACATAAAATTTAGTTTGAATGTTGTAGAAAATACAGTTTGTGTAACTTATTTAGCACCAGTTTTCATTTTCAATATTCTTTCTTTATTCTCAAAAAAATAAGAGCGTTTTGATGTCAGAAGTTAAGGTTTTCAGGTTTGTGTTGATTCTTTTAAAGTGATTGAAATGTCAGTATATATGCAATTGCACTGTGGAGTCTTTAGTTTAGACACTTTAGTATAACCTATTTCTGAATAGCATGAATTCCATACATTTTTAATGATCAGAGCCAAGATGCTGCTGTCTCCATGATGCCTGCACCTTAGACACTGACATTAAATTCAGATGTAAAAATCCATTAAAAAGACAGTCCAAAGCCAACTTTTGATAAATTTTGTTACTGGTTTAAGAAACATATCTCACTCTTCAAGGCTATAGTACTTTCCATCTGTAACAATTTGATTTCCGGACACAGGTAAAAAAATTCCCTCTTGATGACAAGCCGATCAGCAGTAGCTTTTGATAACTAGCTAATTTAGGATAGCAGAAATTTCATTGAACTTCTGCTGACAATGTATATGTCTTGTGAACTACTGTATCCTTTCCTACACACAATTTTAGTTTTTTCTTTCTTGTCTTTTATGTGAACTTTTAAGACAAATCCCAGAATGACATGCTAAATCTGCATATCTGCAGTGGATGAAGAGCTCTTTAATTTTGCTTCAGAAAGGCTGCCAATGCCTAATGTAGTATGACTTTAATTATTTATTTCAGAAAAGACCATATATCTGTTCTGAAACTAGCACATTTATTTTCTGTAACTCATAGAGCAAAGAACTAGAGGAACCCATCATAACAAATATTTCTTTCAGGATAGAGTTTGTATGATTTTTTGGCATCCATACAACAGCTAGATTTGAAATTTCATGCTCCTGATGATCCTTAGCAATGCCTACCACCTTAATCACACAGTTTGCTGATGCCTTTATTGTGCTCTAATTATTTGAAGGTTTGATTTATAAATCTGAACTCTGAAATATCCAGGATTACAAATGAAAGAGTGAAAACAACTGATTGAGGGTCACATGAATTCCTGTGCTACATTGGTAAGACTATAATGTGGTGAGTAAAGGTGATGTGTTCCTCCTTTAACGTTCTGTCTGGTGTGCTGGCTTCCAAACTGGGTAAAGGATAGACTTTCAACTCGCTAGAAAGAAAACATTTGACTAAGTAATTTTCAGCCTATGACAAATTATATAAACTAAGCAAGAAAGAGCAGCTGGATTTTTTTGTTTGTTTGGGTTTTTTTTTTTTTTTCAACTGGGGTTGTTTTTTTGTTAATATGGCCCCTGCAGTTACTTTTCAGTTTCTCTCTTCCATCTGTGTGGAGCTAACCACAGGTGATTCCATCCTGAAGCAAACAGAATGATTTTCGGTTTGCACCCAGAATTTGAGCAAGGTGCCAGTACAACTGTTTGCTGAGAAAAAGTTAAACTGACAGTAGCAAGCATAAGAAACACAATAGCACAGCAGTTTTTCTGTTATTTTTAGGAAACAGTTGTTCCATTTAAACTTCCTAATCTCCCTGGTGGAAGTAAATTTAGAAGTGTTACAGCTTTTGTTTTTCCCATTTCCCAGAATCCAACCTTAAAATTTCATATATAGCTACAACCTGTCTATTGAAATGCTGGGAAGATGCACGTTACTTCAACATCACTGAGAACTAGTGTGCGGAGACTCAGTACATTCTTTATTTGGTTTGTCATTTGGGTGGAAAAAGTTCACTTCTGTACTTTACTGCACAAATCTGTTGAAGACATAACTGAATGATCTTTGCAATGTGACTCAGGTGTGGTGTGTTGGACAGGATAAAAAAGACCAAATGAAGCATTGTAACCTGTTATACAATATTGACCAGAGTACTAGTATTTTGTAGTACTCTATGTACTACCACGAAAACTCAGAAGGTCTTACTTTCGTGCTTGGCAGTAATTCTGACTCACTGCGTTTGTCTAAACAAGTCGTTAAGCTTGCTTCTTTGACTCTCAGTTTTGCTATCTACAAGACTAACCCTGTGGTGTTTAGTAACAGAAATTGAGAACTACAAACTAATGAAAGGACTCTATCAGCAGAAATTTTGTTAGTATTAATTATCTAACTGAAATTATATACGAACATTGAGTATGTACCATCATCTGTTTTCTAGGACAACTGTAATGCTTCTTTTCAGTTTCTCTTCTCTGAAGATTGTATCATCACAGTCTAAGAAAGCAAACATTTAAAGATACTGGTATTAAGCCAGGAGCACGTGACTGAGCTTTAAGATACATTGCAGTGAAGGATGACAGAGCTACAAGCTGATGTTGAAAGACTTCAAACAGATGAACTGTAAAATATATTATTGACTTTTCTTGCCATTATTATTGACTTCCTGCCATTAAATTTTTTTGCTCCTCTTAAAAAATAAAACCCTGAATTCCTACATTCATTTCTGTCAAGGGAAGACAATGAGGCTCAGTGTCCACAATACAGTAAGTCCAGTGTAAGGAATACTAGTATTAGATTACTACTACTATGGCCATGCTACAGCTCTGATTTAATGTATCAATCTGACAAGCTAACTTTGTCCTGCATCAGGTGTTCTCCATTGCTTCAGATAAATGACATGTTACATATTCTGCCGAATATAACTCCAAGGCTGGCATATGCCAGCCTTATTTCAGACTGTTATTATACTAGGAAGTATGTAGTAATACATAAATCCAGTAATAATAACTATGGAAACATAATCTGAGAGATGTTTAACCTTGTCATGCTAGAGATGGGTGGTGAGGTTTTAGACGTATATTAAGATTGAATAGAAAAGGGTTAGTTTCTTGGCATGTGCATTTGACCACTGTTTATAATTCACTGCAAACAAAGGTCACTTCCAAGGTTTATGCTATTTAATTACTTATTTGGGATCTAATTTTATGTCTGTTGAAATCAACAGAAACTTTCCTATGAATTCCAATTGGTAGATGAAGCATTTTATCTCTGCAGATTTCTTTCATTTCTATTTAGGCACATACATTTCAGCTGCTCTAAAATGTTGAAAATTATGGCCAGAGCAGAAGTCAGGTACCTATTCAGCACTGTAGTCCAACAAGCCCTTGCTCAGTCGCTTAACCCAATAAAGGCCACCCCAGTTTGACCTGCAAGTTCTCCAGATGTTTTTGTACATGCCTTGGATGACCCTGTGGTAAGGATCTGTGTTTCTACTTCTTGCCTCCATCTGCTCAGGGTCCAGAAACAACGCAGAGTGGCACACAGGTTCCCAACTGATGGCTCCTGAGTTCAAAGCAGTCCTGACACACTGAACACAGGAATGTGTGGCTGCCCCATCTGAGAGCACCGCGGACACATCATCAAGATTGTCTCTTATCTGACACTAACCTCACAAAATATTGGAGTATCAGCTATAAGAAGTATTCCCCTTCCACATAGCAAAGGAGTGACTCAGAAGGAGTGCAATATGAAGTGGTATTAATGACAAGGCTTATAGCCTCTGCAGGTCTCCCAGGTAATTTATGTTCTGCAGTCACAGGGAAGGTCCCCTGATGCCCCATTCCAATATCTGACTAATCCAGCTGTGACATGCTAAGGTAAGTCTTCATGTTTCATCGCCTTTGAGGGGAAGACACACAATTCTGGATGATGTTGAGAAGACCCATCATCAGTCCAAAGAGCTCACCCTATGTTATGGGCAAGTGGAAAGAGATGAAAAATGAGCTCTTAACTACCACCATGAGCTTCCTTATTCTTATGCATTCCAGTTATTTGGCCTAGAAGAGAGGATGGGATATGCAGGATATGTATCTGATTGCTTGAAAATTTGTTACTGTATATCCTAAGAACTGAGCCTCAGGGTAAAAAGTTACTGTGTTCCGCGCATAAAATGAAAAAGGAAACATCAGAAAATCTGGAAGTTTTCTTTGTGAGTATGCATGAAAATGTAAGAGTCCAAGCGAATACAATCTTTACTATTGACTCTTTAGGACACAATGAAAATTAAACTGGGAATTATTTAATAGCTGTGAGACATGCAATAAAATATTTGTCAAACAAAAGTGTATGTCATTTTTATGAAGATTTCCACCAGTGAGTATCAGTGGTTTCATGATATACATCATAACTCGCTAGCTTATTACTTTGCTTTTATAAACATATCTTCCCAAAAGAAGTAGATTTTTTCTTCTTTTTTTTATTATTGTTTTATTACAACTCATCATGAAATATCTGGAGGTGGAAACTTTGAAGATGAAAAGCATGTTTACTTTAAATCACGTTACACTGAGTTCCATTTGCATAAAATTATTTAATAATTTTCCTGGATTATGTATTTGCATCTTTTTGATACAGTGAAAGTTTGTACATTTTTTTTATTCAACATAATAAAAGTCAAATACTTCAAAAGTGGAATATATTCTTTCTTTGTTGCCCTAACAAACAACTTCACACATTGTGCATGCCTATACTGGAGTATAACCTAGACAGAGACAAAGCAGTTTAGCTGTCTGCTGTGGCTCCTGGTAACAATACAGCCGTGGCAACACAAAATTTGTTGGGGTTGCTCATCCCACTTCTCAGTCTGTGTTATTTCTTTAGAGATGGTATTTCTTCAGCTGGTTTAAGAAATCTTTCCCATTTATTCCTCCTTTATGCGCAGATGATTTTGCAGCCATAGGACCTACTGCATCCAGCTGGCTGCAAGTGTCCTGGAAAAGAAAGGGCAGGGGTAATATATATATTTTTTTCAGCTGAAAAATACTTAATATTCTGTTCGTTGGCTGTATCTTTGAAGTGAAGGTGTTAGCAAGAGGACAGGAATGAGCAGCCAGGCTGATGCCTGCATGAGGCATCCCCACTGCTGAGACAGTCCTGGGTAACCACTGTCTCTGTGGTTGGAGATGCAACCCCAGGAGTATTATCTTTAGTGGCATAGCTGAGTCCATGCTGATAACTGAAATTGGTGAAGAAGACTTTCCAAGCACCTCTCTTTTGGAGGGATTATTTTGAAATTACTTTGTTTAAATGATTTGGTTTATAATACAAATGTCACAGACAGAGCCTACCAACACAGGTAGGAAAGGCCGAAACCGGCAAGTACGGTCAGTTCTGGACTATGCTATTAGAGAAAAAGTTGTTTTGAGTTACATCCAGAAATAAAAAACAATGTTTGTGCCTCTCCAAACCAGTCTCGTTTTGTGCTTTGAGCCCTAAATTCCAGAATCAGGACTGCTTGTGGAAAACTGTTAACACTGTGATTCTTAAACCTTTAGTTGCTCCAGTATTTCACAGGTGATCACTGGTATGTTCTAGCACTTGTGCAGACCAAGAATCATTCCTGATTCCATGGTAGGGTAAATTTGGCCCTAATTATATAGGTTTCCCTACAGAAGCCAACAGAAAAATGTCCATCTCCTAAACTGATTTTATACTGAGCTTTATTAAATACTAACACATCCTGAGCCAATCTCTTTCTTTCGCAGGCATGAAAGAAACATAAATACATACAAACATTTTAGCACAGGAAAATAGAGAGCATGAAAACAGGAGCAGACAAGAGAATGGTCTAAGTAAGGGGGTGAAAAAACCCCAAAGAACTCTTTACACGTAGTTCTCCTGGGGAGGTACTCCAATCAGTTTACCTGTACTGAGATACTAGCCTTAAGAAGCCTCCAGGTGAACTCTATTTTGGAGGTTGTTATTCCCAGCTGATATCCTGCCTCTCTGCTAGAGGAGCCTCTTGCTGTACATAGCACAGATGGCAGAATTGAACATATGCCCAGACCTCAGCACCATCATTTGTAGCCCAACATACTACTTTCAGCTGACTCCAATTCAGTTTTGTGTCTGTACTCCAGGCTGCGTTCTGCAGCAGCCTGCTGCAGGGGAGCTGGTGTGTGCTGGCTGCTGCCCAGTACACAACCAGGCCAGTAAGTCTGACAGAGAGGCAGGTGGACAGCAGGGTGTCAGTAAGTGCCCAAATAGCCCTATAAATACTCGGATGATCCCATCTGGTGGTACTCTTAATATAACTCAATTTAACCGTATTAAAGATATCTACACTAATTTCTTTAAAACAGAACTCTACATTTTTTTCATCAATTTCCCTCCTCACATGCCTTTACTTGTTTTATTCAGTCCTTTGATTTCCCTATCAGTGCCTTTCTTCCTGTTCACTCTTCCTTTCTTCTTATCTTTTAGTATCTATCCAAGAGATCGAACATGCAATTCCCATGTTCACATGAGGTAGGTTTGTAAGCACAGGCTCTATAAATGCAAAGGGACAAATACCACCCTAGCCAAGGTAAAGGTGGCAAGGAAAAACAGCCTATAGAAAATGTATATGCTTGCCATGCAAAGATGTATAGCTACTTTAAGATGACAGGTTCGGTCAGCGTATTTCAGCAGACTTGGGCTATTTCAGTTCACAGTTTGCATATTTTATGTTAAGTGACCTTCCAAATGTCATGAAGAGGTGAACAGGGAATAGAGAAATCAGTCAAGGTGATGGATGAGCTGCAGACTTGATTATTTATTCAAATTATTCCCACAATGATTGAGTCTTGCTGATTGGAGACAGCATTTTGTCACAATCATTAGGAGAGGGCAAAGGTGACAGGAATTTAATGGCCAAATTAGAGTTATTGAACGGTGCAGAGTATGACAATATTTTTGAAATCTGAAGCAGAAGACTGTCTTTATCAGTGACCAGCAACATTCAGAGCATTTTTCTCTATCGGTTTTTTTGCACTTGAAAGTACGTATGCAACTCCAAAAGTATTCCAGAGAGTTTCTTCAGTATCTCCCAGTTTCCCTTTAGGCCCTTTCTCTTAAAAGTAACATTCCCTCCTGTGTCCCTTGAAATATTTAAAAAAAATACTTAACATATATCTTTGCGCACTCTTGTCTTTCCTTGCTATGACAGTCATCATGTCGGTGAGGGGGAAGAAGCAAGGAGCAGACGGCGTGGCAGGCTGATGCTGAAAGGTGACCCACTCCAGCCCAGGTCAGCGGTCTCCTTGGCTTCAAGGGGGCCAAGATTTCCTATGAGGACTCCAACGTCTTTATACAAAGTCGTACACATCTTTTTCATCAGTAACAACACTGCAACTGTGTTTGAGATGACGAGATAAAAGAGTGTGGAGGGCACAGTGACTGTGAAAAGGACACCTTTTTTCCAAGTACCCTAGGCTTTGTCTATTCTTTTCCCTCCGGAAACACGGTTGTTTAGGTCTGTATTGTATTAAGCAAGCTGATGCACTCCATTGAAGGATGGTAACCAACTCTTACTTGCACTCGTAATACAAATGAAGTCTATACTCCGTTACACAGAGCAATACAAATCCTTCTTGCCTGGTAAGAATTCAGACGTTTAAAAAATACCTTTCCACCTTCTTTAAAAGAAAAATATCAGCCTAATCCACAGTCTCTTTCAACAAGCCTGTAAGAAGCTCAGAGATATTGAAACGTCACCATCTATTACATAATGATTAACATAAAATGTTGCAAAGAATTAAAAAAAAAAATCCTACATTATAAAGTATCAGAATAAGTTTTCAGCCTAATTAATTTAGTGCATGTTAATGAAATGTGGCCAGAAAGTTTAAAATGCTATAAAATTAGAAAGACCTCAAAACATATTAGCAATATGGTTACTCTCAGATATTGTGGTAAAAAAAGCCAAAGGAAAAGGATATGCATAATAAAAATACAGCAAGAAGAGAAAGAGAACAAATTCTAATCATAGATATGTTCAGTCCCATTGAGAAATAAATCTAGGAGTGCAGAAGACTAGACGGTAGCCTGAAATACAATTGAAGTTTCTCCTGTCATAAACAACTTTCAGACAATTTCCCTTTGCCCCATCTTTTACAATGGCTCAAGTAAACATTTATTTTTGTTTAAACATGAAAATTTTATAGATAAGTAGCTTGCTTATTTAAAACCTGTATTTAAATATCAAAATATTTGATGTAAGTTCACACCTTTGTAAAACCTTTTGTGGTGGTAATTCTAAAATGCACGATTCATTACTTTTTATTTAATATTACACAGTTAAACCTAGATTCATCTCACCTAACTTTAGGCACTTAACTAAAACACCTGAGATAGGATAGTTGTTCTCCTGAGTTCACTCTGCAGGCAGATGTTTATTGAGGGCCATTTGAAACTATGCTTGGCATCAATTCAATTTCTTGTGTGGCAGATTGAATTTGGACTTCTGTCACTACTGCCTAGAATTTCTGCTACGATCCATGAGTTAAAAATTTGGAAATCAATTCTAAAACAGACACACTTATATATATTAGTTGATCAGAGAATTACTGGGAGTTGCTAGCATTGTGCAACTGGAAAAGACATGACATCAGGGTCCATAAGCTGAAGCGTTTACAGCACAGTTCAGAGGAGCTGCTGACATTCTCAGGACTTGTTCAGCTTGAGGAGTACTGCAAAAAAATCTCATCAGTCAGAAAAGATAAATTCAAAGTGAAGAATATATCGAGAAGTGCCCCTTATGAAAATGAGAGTGGAAAGCCCTTGTTATGAGAGCAGCTGAAACACTTTGGGCTTCTCATCTTAAACAAGGCTGAGCTGACAATTTCTTTCTATACACTTATCAGGTTTACTGCATGTGGGTCAAAAATACTAAAACAATCTATTTGTATAAGAACAACGGGAAATAATTAATCTAATTCTGTATTTAGGCTTCAGATTAAGGATTTCTAATTCTCAGAGAAGTGAGAGTCTGTAACCATTTTCCAAACATATCCTGAAGACAAAAAACTTCCTACCTTAATAACGCAGTTTATAAAAGACATTGCAAAATTTATTTGCTTGAGTTAGTGAGACATCAGATCTGGTAACCTACTCATTAGGCTCCCTATTTTTAAGCAAATCCATATTTGATGATGAATGCTATGATGTAACAATTGACTAAATTAGACCTTACAAACCAAATTGAAGCGGTGAAATTCCATACAGTGTCCAACATTAGCAGTAAGATAAGTTTTCCATGGAAGGCAACTCATCTTCTAGATTTTCCCAAAGTTATTAAGCTTCAAGAGTAGGGAGATGCATCTTCATCTTCAGCTTGTTGCTCCCTCCCCTCGATCCCCAGCTCTTTATTTTTAACTCACTTACAGAGAGAAACTATAATTCAAACTAATCCTTATACAGAATGTAAAATATTAACCAGGTTCCTTATTCATTTCTCCTCTGTGCAGTCTCAAAGGCCTCCAGCTCCTTGCTTGGCTGGTCTTTAAATAGTGTATGGTCATGACTGATAAATTGCACTTTATGTGGACGTGAGTGGGATCTGTGCAAGCATTAGTTAACACCCTTTACTCTGTGATATATAAATTAAACTCCACTTTCTACTCAAAGATAGAATTAACTTTTTACAGAAAAGTGTTCAGGTTATTTTCAAGTTTGTCTCTAAAATTTGTTTCCAATTCCAATGTTAAAAGACGTTGCAGGGTTGAAAAGTCTGTTGCAGAGCTCTCGGTGAATATGCTCTTTGCAAGGTGTAGAAGTAAAGAGGTAAAATGAATACTGAGGGTGGGAAGACTTCAGGTTCCAGGTCCTTCATTACGATATGTTTTATGAGCTTTTCATTCTCACAGACAATCTTAGCAACATGATAAAGACAACTCAGAGAGTATCGATTTGCATCATGTTCAGTAGGGCTGCTGACTGGAAGTCAAGTCAATGCAGAATCAGGTTTGGCAAGCTAAATCTTGATGAGGTCTGAAGTAAAACACTAGCTGTTCATTCATTGCCTTTTGTTTGGCTAATCAAATGCAGAGAAATATAACTCTATTGTGAAGCCTTATTTTGTAAACCCTAGGGGAGCATCTAAACATG
>Ga0181612_143645_pt1 | contig 10987 bp, 5 predicted proteins | sample HoacroProtozoa21_FD_119630 | JGI IMG/M metagenome (GOLD analysis project Ga0181612, IMG submission 119630) | Hoatzin crop microbial communities from Cojedes, Venezuel. Combined Assembly of Gp0051906, Gp0051904, Gp0051908 | reverse complement strand
TAGCAACAGACTGCCTCCACATCCTTGAACACATCTTGTTTTTGCTAACCCACATCATGTGCACTATCAGAACCTTCTCAATTGTTATTCTTAGCTGTCCTTTCCAGCGGCCTGTTCAGTTATGCTGTTTTGCTTAAGCGGCCTAGTCATGCTAACTCTCAAGCTACATCAACCCCAACACTACCCGAAGAGTTATACTGAATGAATTCAAAAGCCACAGAAGATCTTTTTCAAGCCTTGCAGATCCTTCTGCCTCTTCACGTCTTTATCATAAACTGAAATACGCAAGAAAGAATAAGCAGGAAGTGTCAGAGCAGAGTGATTACAAAGACAATGAAAGGTATTGAAGGAGAAGAAAAAAGAGGATTAGAGCAGTGGCTTTACAAAAATGCCTCATGTAAAGAGGCAGGAAAAGCAGAAGGAATACTGTATTGTTTACTAGGTTGCACATAAACATCAAAGACCAGACAGCCAACTTTTGGTCCTGAATTTGCCAGACGGAGCAGATGACTTTGGGCAATGCACTTAATTCCTTTTTTCGTTAATTCCTTCTTTAACATAGAGGATGAAAAAAGCATGACAAGCTCTTTAAAAGGAAAGTATTTCTAGAAACAAAAGTAAGTAAGAAAGGACAAATTAAGTGTAAGGTTCATACATTTATTTTTGTCTATTGCTATCCTATTTGGACTGATGGCTCAAACGTATGTGCTCCTAGTCCTAAACTGTGGAAAGGAAATAGCTTTAAATGAAGATAAAGAACAGTGTAATGTCTTTTACCAGTGTAATAACAGCTTTTCCCGTGAGTGCAAATGATATTTCTATTAGGTCAAATCAGGAACACTGAGATATTTATAGTTCTGACAGTTTCTGCTAAGAAATAAATAGTGAAATCTTGCTGAAAGATGAATGCACTGCCTGAAAAAAGCATGTCAGATCTGTAGATCTAGGATTATTTTGATTTATGTCACTTATCCTCAGCCAAAATCAGCTCTTCACCATAACTAAGCATGTGCAAACACGTCATAAGAAACAATTCTGTTTTATCAGAACAGACAGACAAATGGCAGTTACAGAAACAGAAGTACGAAACTATTGTTCCTGGTCACAGAGGCTGTCACCAGTGGAGGCAGAATTAGAGCATAGGTCTCTGTCAGACCAGATATATACTGACTGCTGGGCCATACTGCCTTTCGAACCAAATGCCTTGGGGAATGGGAGGAAAAGCGAAATGCATCTAGCGTCTCTACCCTTCGTCAGGTAAGGAGCAATCCATTAAATGAGGCAGCATCTCCCTGCCTGTCATGTATTTGGGTGTGAGGCCATTTCAAAACATCTCTCCGCTTTACCAGCTTACCCAGAAGGCTATAGTCAGATGGTCTAGTGTCTCTCTGGTCCCTTGCAGCTTTACTATGCTGCTTGTCTTTTTATGTGAAGCCTTCTGGAGCTGTATAAATGCATGCAAAAGAGCAGTATTTTTGCTTGTATTTGAAGCACAGTAAAGAAAACATCAGTGAAGTGTTCAGAGACTCTTTGATATAACATTATAATTATTCAATGTACAAAATGTAAAAAAGGTATTTCATAACTTCCTTTTCCAAGCACACATTGGTATATCTGCCCAAGGAAGATCTACCTTCTCGCTGAGATGGGTGGGAGTGTGATAGGACAACACAGTATTTTAGAATTTAGAAAAAGAAGCCATGGCTTCTTTCTGTTCTGCATGTAATTTCTTTCCAGACAAAAAGCTAGGCACATTTTAAGTGGACTAAAAAGAAAACCCATATATTGGATTTGTGCAACTCAGATTTTGCATTGTTTTTTATTTTTCTGAGAACCTTAATAAATAAAACGTACATTTAAGTTTGTCTAACTCTATGGCTTATTAACATGTAAAGTGATTTTTCTACCTTTTTCTTGGATGAGAAAGACATTCAGAATATGCTCATTTTGGAAAGAGTATTCTCCTCTTTTTTACGGGACATGCCAGCAACTCCAACTGTGTCAGTCCTTAGTCTGAAGCTGTGAAGAAGATGACTCCCATTTCCTGTCTGCATTTAAATATTGTGATGTTAGAGGACAATTAAAGGTACTCTGGAAAAATTTGGCTGATTTAGTCTTTGTTAGTTCAAAATAAGTTAGCAGCCTGTTTTTAGAGTCATGTATCATATCTCATTTAAAGGTAGAACTTTTTTCTGTCACTTAATGAACTCCAGTTTAACCATACTGTTTGAAAGAAACATTGCTTGAAAAGGCAATCTACTTTCACAGAATTACATATTAGTAGAGCCAAGGATGACCTCTTGAGTTGATCTAGGTTGACCCTCTATATTTTCCTCTGCTATTTACCACAGCATTGCCAGTAACGTCTTAGCTTTTCCATCCTTGGAGGTCTGTAGTAATGGTATCTTAAGGTCATTCATTAAAAATCTGTGATGCTGGCCAATTACTCTTATCAGATATATCAGTTCAAACTTTTCTTTCTTTAACTTGGATCTTTTGTCTGAGACTCTACAAGACAGTGAACACTTCTGTTTTTAAGTAATTTTAATCTAAACATATATATAGCCAACATAATTTACCTGCAAGACTGAAGAAATCTTTTCTCGACTCATAAATCTGGCTTTATTGTGTTTATCAGGAGATTTCTCTAGTTCAGTGAAAAAGGTTTAATATTGTAATTGTTAAGTATGCCCCATGGCTTTATGCCAAGTTATTGCTGACTTCTTCCATTGTAGCAACAATAATTTAAAAAAATCTTTCTAACCTTTCATTAAATTCTTATAAAAGAGAAGAAAATAATTAAATAGTTTGAAAGAAAAATGTGAGGCTTTTTTAAACCATTTCCTATATTCTTTTTTCTTCCAGCTGTATATAATTTATTTTGTTACAGAACGTTTCTGTTTGACAGTCTTTTAAAATTGCATTAATGATGTATTATATTTTCCTTCTGGAGAATAAAAAGGGGGAAAAGTTCATCTTGAACTGTTTTTCCTGAGTCCAGTGCTCCCTCCTTTAAAGAGAAAATAATATAAACTGACAGGAAGAAGAAGCAGAGAATGATAAATATGTTTCTGCCTTTTGGTGATCTCTTTTGCTTGAATTTTACTGCTGGGAAATTACACCTCCAGCACATGGTCTTATGAATCACTCCAAAATATGTAAATTATTTACAAGCTTCATGCTAAGCTGTCTTTTCTTCAGTATTTCTAAGAGTACAGCAATAGGTGGATTCTTCTCTACTACCTAATCAACAGCTTTTTTAGACAGGAGGCAAACCCAAAAAGATACAAAAAAGGAGAAACAGAGAAATGTAGGAAGGAGAATGGAGGAGAAAAAACCTCAAAGCTCAGACTTTTGTCTGCATAACAAACAAGTTTGTATGATGGATAAAGCTGTATTAGGAGCTTTGGCAATTTTAAATGCATTTTAATGATAGGCTTTTGCATGACAGGTCCTCCATCCCATGCTTTATCTGCTGTCAGTTTTTGTGCTGCTTCATTTTAGATATATGTTCATGTCCATTGACTTAATAATCTCTAACTGATAATATTTTCTGGTTTTGCATGTACTTCTATTCTGACTGAAAATTTAAATTTTCCATAAACATAAAACTTAATGGAAGAACACATACATAATTTTGAAATAGCATGCATATACTTTAAAGCTACTTCTACCAAAAATCCCATAACTTAAACCCACAGTGGCTTTTCAAAGCCCACTCCAGTTCCTAATTTTTCATTTGAATATAATAGGGCTTTGATCAAAACAGCATGACAATTTTACAAATGGCCTTGATTTAATAACATAATCTAGGCTAAATTAATAGCAAAATCTGGGCCAACAGACACCTCACAAAGCTCAGCAAGAACTGCGATGTTCTGTGTCTGGAAAGAAATTGTCCCTTGCCCCAGTACCAGCTGTGAAGCAACTGGCTGAATGGAAGCACTGCCGAGAAGGACGTGGGGTTACAGTAGATGTCAAGCCGAGTAGGAGCCAAAAAAGAACTCTTACTGCAAATGAGATAAACCACCCAGCGGGCCAAGGCCAGCAGGCTGAGGGATTTATTCTTTCTCTCTACTGGGGACAGCCTTGGGGCCCTCCCAGGGACATAGAGGAACTGAAGAGGGTTCAGCAGAAGACCATGAAGGCTACTACGGATGAAAGCACCTGGCCAACGAGGAGAGACTGAGAGAGCTGGGCTTGTGTGGTCTAGGCCGCTGTTAAGGGGTGAGCTAATAGCAGCCCACCTGCAGGGCAGTAACAGAGATAAAGGACCCCCAGTCTTAGTAGGGGCAGGCAACTTAATGAAGTTCAGTGGCCACAGTCTGAGGTTTGTGAGCTCACATTAGACACCAGAAAAAACTTTTTCGCTCTTCTTGGTACCCTGAAGTGTGGTGGTGCTTGAGACAGCCCTTAATTTCAGTGAAAGTTTGTGCTGTTGAGCAGCCTTGGAAAGTTGTCTGCATATGCAGCAGAGCTTTTCTAAGGGATGAGATGAGAGGCTTTGTTTGACAAATGGACCTTGATAATTTTCCATGATGAACAGGAACATACTGACCAGGACAGAAGGGTGTGGATTAGAGACTTGAGACAATAGGTTCTGAAGCTTGTGTTTTTTCAGCCTTTGATGCTTTTAAGGTTTATGAAATTAACTTCTAATTTTACACACTCCTTACTTCCAAAGCTGCATACATAAGGTTGATTTAAATTTGCTGTATCTAATGTTCATTCTAATGTATGTGATTAAAACATAGGCCTTCTTATGACTTTCATATTTGGAGAACATTGAGCCAAATGACAATTATGCAATTCGCATTGGATTGCAATACCAAATTAATTTCTCCCGCTAAGAAATACAATTAGTGTTTTTGGACTAAACATCTAGTTTTATTCAGAAAAAAACCCCATGCATTTGTTGTTTAATCAGTGCACTTTGGTGTGTATTTAGCCTATATTGGCCTCCCACGGCCAGACATCATTGTCTATGTAGCAAAAGTATACAGCAAAACTCTCAGCAAACCATTAGTCAATGTTTTATCAGATAGAAGCATTTTTTTAGTGTGGCCATATGTGAATTATATCAGCAAATTCTATACTTGAAATATAGTGGTTTTTCTAGGCTTATAGAAAATTTAACCTCGACGAAACTCAGGTGATCTGAAAATACATTCACTAAAGTATTTAAGCACTATATAAATTATCTGGAACAAGCCCAGCGGTACTCAGTTCACAAATTACTCCTATCTTCATCCTCCTCCAGAATAAAACACGTCAAAAGTAACACACAGAAGAAACTAAGGTACTAACAGTCCCTCCAAGGATGGAAAAGGTAAAGACTTCCGTGAAACATGTTTAATATCATCTCACTGTACCTTGGAAGAAGGAGAAACACAAGATAAATCTCGGTCTGAAAACGCCCCTTTGTACCCTGATGCAGAAGCTGACACATTGCTATCTGCATGACACCCACCCTGAAGACTTTTGCCAGAACAGCCATGATCAGGCCTTGTACCGCAGAGCTGAGCCAAGCAGATATTTGTCATAAAGATGCGACACCAGAGCCAAAACCAACTAGACTTATCAATCTTACCAAATTCCACTTTTAAAACCTAAATGTAGATCTCTGACCCTCAATATCTTTTGCCAGTTCACTTCAGATAACAGCGTTTCACTTCCCACTGCTGCTGTTCAGGTAACGGCTCTGTAGCCATATGCTGATTACAGCCAGGAGGGCAAGTAGTTACAAAAGCAGAAGGGTGAGGGTGAGAGGATCAGAGGCAAACAGAAGAAGGTCTCTCAAACAAGCATTGTCATGTTAAACATATTGTTTGAAATGACAAGTATGATTCTAAGTGCTGTTATGATTTAGCTGCTCTGTCATTAAAAATGCACATATCTCATGTTTAGATGGGATAACTGGCTAAGCAGGGGTGGTAAAGTCATACCGCATGAAGTTAAAGTTACAAAATAAAAACAAAACCTGGATGTGATAGAAAGGCCAAGAGCAACAATGGCATGGCAATGGTAATTTCAATATCAAGGTTTCTGAGTTTAATTTTCCTTCCTGCAGCTGCAAAACCACAACAGCTTGTTTCATGTGCCTCCTTTGAGTGCCTGCTGTTTAACATAATATCCCAGTTTGATTCCAACACAGGGTATCCTGAGCTCTTTTTCTTCTCCGGAGCTGCTCAGTTCTGCCAAAGGATGGGTCTTGTTCCCGGTCATTTCCAAGATCATTTCCCCCCACTCAGCGGGGAGAGCTCTCCCCAGCACCTCTTCTCAGTCCCTCTGACTGCTGCCTTACTCTTGCCTGTCTCTTTTCTCTTTATCCCCCTTGCAATAGGGGACCAAGCTTTAGCTTTATTTCACATAGTCTCCGTCTCCTAGTTCTTGGAATAAAAGGTCTAACAACCCCCCTCTGAATCCCCACATATCAAAAACTTTTCCATAACCTAATATTTTCTTCCCTTTCAGAAGCTCCTTCACAGATAACTATTCTTCTACATTTATGTCAAATCTTGCCTAGTGCTGTTTCTGTAGCATATGCTAGAGAAAGAATGCAGAGAAGGAACCCTTTCCTGGAAAAAAGCAGGTGCAATTCAGGATTGCAAATATGAGGGAGTGTAAGCGATAGCATCACGTTACATCGGTATGGTAAATTCTCATGGCAAACAGGAAAACCCAGTGCTCTCAGCAACTGCAGCGCTTGTGGGCCATGAGAAAGGGGTGATCTTCATTTGGCAAGCAGAAGCAATAGTGAAAAAATACTTATTTGGATATTAAAGAAAACTATTCAAAGATTATATATAAGTAAGCATGTATGCTATTCATGAAAATAAGTTATATTTTGACTAGGTGTTTTACTTAATTGCAAATAATTAATAGTAGTGGATAATGTCATGATGAGGACCTGCACATGCAAAATGTTAGTTAGGAGAAATTTCTACACTGATTTTGTCTAAAAATCTCATAGCCTGCAGACACAGAGAGAAAAATATTTAATGGCTGCTGAACCTTATTCCTCTAGGGCCAAAGCAGGAATTGGCTTTTTACAGTTTTTCTATGTCTTACAGCTTTGAAATTTAGCTGATATCCAGCTGACACAGTATAAACCAATTTAATCGTATCTGCAGACCACTGAACGTACTTCAAGCAGAGTAGAAAACAAAACCACAAGCTAATACACTTCTAGACTAAACTTGTTTATATATTATTTACACTCAGTAAAACTGTTTATATATTACAAGCATGCTGCTCCTGGCTATATGCTGAAATTTGTTAGGTGATGTGGTAAAATCTTGTCTGCACGCCCACAGAGGAGCACAGCGACAACGGCAAGTGGGGGAGCCCAGCTAATGTCCTGCCCCAGTTGCTCCCAGGACATCCCAGGAGGCATCAGCCCATCAAAGGCCCAGATCCACAAGCACGGAGGAGCATAGGCGCACAGGCAAAATTAAGGACGAAGAGGAAGGGACACACTGTCCTGGCCCATCCCAGGACTGTCCCAGTAGAGTCTCAGCCCCAGTGTCTGGGCATCAAGATGAGTCAACGCGTGGACTGGAGGGGATTGCCACCTCAGGGTAGGGGACACATTATGGGGTGCAGGGGAAGACCATTTTGGGATTGAACAGGAGTTACTATGGGATGTTTAGCAGGGAAACAAACTGGGGGAAAGGAAGGGATCTAGCTGATCTGGGGAGGAAAAAGCATGGGAAAATAGAGGGGCAAGGGGATAGAAAGTCCTGGTCACATATGTATGGCTGGCTGGTCAGTTAGCTTGGCTGGTCAGTTCGCTTGCCTGGCCATGCACAAGGCCATGTGTCCCTGGTGCAGCAACCGGAGCAAGCATAGGTGTGCGAGCAAGTGTGTGAGCGCTAGTGAAGATCAAGTCAGATGAGCTGGTGGGCAGGTGACACGACCTGGAAGCCACGACATGAGTGGGTCTGCAAGAGTAACACAATGTGGGGTTTGGCTACTGGGCATCAGGAGAGTCCTGGCCAGCTGTGTGTGTGCGTGAGATGTTCTGTGCCAGCAGCTGGAGTGGGGCTGCAGCCTCGGAGGCACTCACAACCAGGTGTCAGCAGCTGAAGAAACTGGGATCCAGCAGCAGCTACTGGACATCTGAGCCCAGCGTCTGAGCTCAGCTGCTGGAGGGATCCACACTGTACATATATGTGTGTGTGTGTGTGTGTGTGTGTATTTATATATATATATATATATACACGTATTTTCACCAGCAGACATCCATCCTCCTCGGCCACAGAGGGGATCGGGATGAAGCCGTCGGTGCTGCCTGTGTTCATGTGACTGCTGTGTGCATCTGTCTGGGATTTGTGTGGCCGACCATGTATATAGGTATATATGTGATGCATACATGTGGTCTACGTGCATGTGCCTACTGTGAATACATCTTCAGCCTTGCTGCTGGTTGAATCTGGGGCCATGGCAACAGCTTCTTCACTCTCAGGCTGTTGAATCTGGCCTAATGTTTTTCCCTAAGAAATGTAATTATTTATTTTATTTGATAAATTTGTATAATTTAATATATAGTGCATTAATTGATCAGTATTAAATTGCTTTCACTTGGGAATACCTTTAGCATTAAAGATATATTTACAAAATATCAATAGGGCTAAACTCGTTTTAACCAACCTTAGAGCTGCAAGCTGAGAATAAATAGGTTTATAATTTACTGTAATTTAAACAAACAAATTTGTAATTTTGTAATTCATTTCTGTGTTAAACATAAATTTATATTGTCCTTGACATATTGATCAGAAAAAAAATTAATTGCCAATTTTGAAGTGATTGTTAGTGTCATTATGTCCTAAATGTACTCTTAGAATACAAGGTTTACTTTTGTTACTGATATTTTCTGTAAAAAAGCAAAACACACATCAGAAGTGATCTTCATGAAAAGGGGCTGGGTGACATTGCTGGAGTTCAAATCACATTACTGGCCAATGTAGGAGAGACAACAAGAGCAGGGGGAAAAACCTGCAGCAGCTAATGAATGTTAAATTATTTTAGCGGGTGTTCAAAGTAGATGGTGCAAGCAAAATCAGGTTTCTGGGGGAAAGAAGGTTTTGATGTCATTAAAGGAAAAGCAAATGCAGTCTGAAAAATATCTCAAAAGATATGGTAAAAAGAGATGTGATGTCCTAGCCTCTGAAGCAGCCTCAAAAATCTAATTCAGAGAAACCCTCTATCCTGAAATATTTGAAAAGTGGCTGAACAAAGCACTAGAAATTAAGACTGAGAAAACTAACCTGGGAATAGTTAGATAATTCAAAAGTTCTTTTTCTTTTCTCATTAAAACAGATTTTAAAAAATCTCAGACAAACATATTTATGCTCCTTTTCTTTTTTCTTTTCCTTTGCTCTAAATACTTCCAGAAGAAGCAGTAATAGAAGGAGATGTGGAGAGAGGAGAGCAGCTATTTTTCTATCATAGTTCGATCCCCCCAAGAGGGCAATGAATTCACAGAGATTGAACTATAAGCAGAGTACTGCCCATTAGGTGTTAGTAAAATTTCCAGGGTTTTTTTCTCCATAGAAAAAAGCGCCATGTCTTTGTAATCTTATTATCAACAGTCATTTCTCTGAACAGGTTCTTTGAACTGGCATCTGCTGTGTTGTCAGTATTTGGGCTCATACTTTTTAACACCTCTTTTTGAAACTAGATGAATGACAGAAACATTTAATTTTCTTTGTATAGATTTATCATTCAATAGGTCAACACATCAAACAGGAGCTCTGAGGAAGTTTTAGGAAATCAGTGCATGTATGAGATAACTGCAATGACTACAGAAGAGATACCTATTTTGGCTCTTTTGATCAGGCAATTAATATTATTCCTCCACCTCTGTGTTTCCTTTGAGCTTTTCTGTGTGCCTGCTATAAAAGCCAGTTTGTCAAAGGACTGGGAGGATGATTGGCAGGACAGTGTCTCAGACTCCTCACAAAGCATGAGAATTGGTTTTATTCTATCTTTACATATATCATTTTGGGATCTGGGGAGGCCTGTGATATAATGGAACAGGTCCAGATCTCACCTGCCTTTCTACTGAAAAGCTGTTGAAGGAGCTGCTGTTAATTACCAAGAAATGTGCAGAAATGGGAAGATGAGCAGCGGCAAGCTGCAGTGGAAGAGATGGGTAAAAGAAAGCTTCAGACACATGTGCGTTGGATGCTTGGTCATCAGTAGTGGCAACCACACAGACTCAAAGGAAAAGTGTTTTTTCTGGGGCTGATCTGTGCAGATCAAACCATAGAAGTGAGACTTTGGGGAAAATTCACATCATAACATCTTAGATTAAACATATAAAACACACTCAGTATAAATGACAAAGTGCCATTTCTTTCCTTCTGCTAGACAGGGGAGCCCCCTCCAGTTTTACATCCTTTTATAAAGGTTTAGTCACCAGGTTACCAGCTACTCTAGCCAACAAATAAAACTGCCTTCTTCTTCATGCCACTTACCCAATAACAGAACACCAGTTAATTTTCTCAGAGACAGAAGATAATTCCTCAAACAACGCAGGAAAATAAATTTTTTACTTGAATCAATTTTCACATTCACTAATTGAAATATTTTGCTAACTTTCCTAACATTTTAAAATTATATTCTGTATTTATTGTAATTAATGAATTATTAATGCTGTACTTTCAAGCTAATGTGGATCTGGGTATACCAGAGAAACCAGAATTGGAGTAAAACATAAATTTTTGTTTTAAGCATAATTTATGCTCCATAATTATCCTATGTCTATTTAAAGTAGAACACATACAAAGTATAGGACAAAGTGTAATTAAAACACAGTTATAGCTGAAAGAATTTAATATATTTTTTGTTCGAAAAAGGCTTCTTGGAGTGAAACGAAGATTGATTAGTACATTAGTGAAGCCCTTCCTACTTTGTAGGAGAGTTGAGAGTCCTAGTACATTACTATGTGCAAGACACATGAAGGCACTCAGAGAGCAGGAAT
>Ga0181612_162122_pt1 | contig 10988 bp, 6 predicted proteins | sample HoacroProtozoa21_FD_119630 | JGI IMG/M metagenome (GOLD analysis project Ga0181612, IMG submission 119630) | Hoatzin crop microbial communities from Cojedes, Venezuel. Combined Assembly of Gp0051906, Gp0051904, Gp0051908 | reverse complement strand
CCTTCTCCACTAGCTCTAATGGCAGCAGTCTCACCTTCACAACCATCTTCCAACCCCTGCTCAGCTATGCCTCTGCATAAGGATTTGGCAAAAATCCTGCAGCATCTGTGTTACAGACCTGACCTCACCTAGATTCATTTATGAATATTTCAAAATCCACCATGCCTAATTCAGAAGACCACCTATGTTGCTGCACTCCGCACCATTGCTCATCTTGCACATTCCCCTTTTCAATGCCTGTATGTACCCAGACACGCACAGCACAAACGACAGTCACACCTAAAATGACAGGCATTGATGAACGAAAATAGCAAAAAACCCTTAAATATTGTGGAAAAGCTGCTATCAAACTTTGGATGCTACTTTGAATACTATGCTCTGCCAGCCCATACTGCACTGGTTGAGAGAAGATGTGACGCAAAGCATAAAACACGGATTTTCATTTGTAAAGTTTTGTCTATTTATTAGTTCATTTCTTGGAAAATGGATGGTCAAAAATTCAAAGCACAAAGTCTAGACACAGTAAGTACTAAAGCACTTCTTTGTTGCAGCAGACGATTGTCAATTTAGAAGCAACTCTCCCTAGAGTGTCCCACTTGCCTGTTGAACTGAAAAGCCACATCTTCCAACATGCAAGTTTTGGAGTTTCAAATAACTAAAATCTTAACTCCATGCCTGATCTGAGCAGCTGTGTCATCTCTGCTAGACTGGGCTCCTGCAAGCTGATCTTCTAGGGCTCACAATGTTGTGAAACCCTGAACAATTATCCTGCTGGAGATACTTTCATGATATTAGTCTGCGGATTTGTCTCACTCATGCTTCTGCCTCTCCCTCAGAACAGGCATTAATAGCAACTTTCTTCTCTGACCTAGCCAGTTACTCTCATGGAATCCACACCAATATACTTCTGGAGATTCATGTTCTTCTATTAAACTGAAACTATTCAACTGTTTCAAAAGGTAATGACATGGCAGAGGCAAGAAGGGGCTGATTCGAGGACAGATAAAGGTAGACAACATGATGTTGTCTGTCATGTCTAAAATGCCTTTTTTTCCCCAAAAAAAACCCCCAAGCCTAAAATAATATAAAACATGCACTTGCCTTCTTTATTTGAATTAAAAGAACACTCAAAATGTCATTCTACAGAATCGTGATTTATGAACTGTAAACTTGCTTGCATTTGGGCTTGATTCTTCTAAGAAACAAGTTAGGACTAGTAGAGGAAGCTAGCTGAAATCCCCAGAAAGATAATTCCTGCATTAAGAAGTTTTCCTATTTGACACATCCCAACAGCAGATAAAAAAAATTCCCAAGTTATTAATACTGAGGGTCAGATGCTAATCACAGATGAACCACACACTTTGCTCTTATCACAGAAGTATCTTAAGTGGCAACACATTAGAATACACAAATGAGCTTGGAATTTCACCTTGAAATACCTGTCCTCACCTTGCCCTGTGGAGCCACATGATCCCCTCTCCCCACTTGAAGTGACAAACTTTTGGACATTTCAATTCAAATCGATTCAACATCCCACCTTTCTCAGATTCTGGAAAGAAGTTAAGTGTGAGGCTATGCCAAAATCCTTCTTGCTGAGGACAGCCAAGCCTATCACCTTCGAAGGGAGCAGTCCCTACCTAACTATTCAGTGCTGTCTCGGACCACAGCCGAGGTTTCCATCTTTTCCTGCTCCACTGAAGTCTAACAGATAGCCCGAGTTTTAGCATTCTTGCCGCCAGATCAGAAACATCTTTCTACACCCATCATCTTGTCCAGCATTTATACAACTCAAGGGACCACAGTGCAGAGACACTGCAGCAAAATGAAAACAAGCCAGATGAGGAACCTAAAGTATCCTGGCTACATCAAGTTTAAAAATTTAACAGGACAAACGAATACAGGCACAGTGTCACTAATACCACTAGGCAGCTTTCAGGATCCAAGTTACTCTCTGGTGCTGCAGCATACTTTGGAGATACACTGCTTCATTGCAACCTTGTGTTGACACTGCACAGTGCATCCTCACCCCCGGCACTGCAATCCTGAAGTACTCTGGAAACTTACACAAGGACAAAAATCAGTTCAATAACTTCAGCTGACCATCCACTTCCAGAGCTCGGTCATTACCACTAGCTGCCAAAAAAACCAGGCCATCTACCTCCCATTCCGATCCTCAGTCCTTCCCATACATTCTCTCACAAGTAAGCTCAAAGTAAGGTAACTCGCTTTCCTACAGAGTAGGGGGGAAGGCAGGGAGAAAAAGACATCGTCACCAAGCAAAAATCATAGAATAAATAAAAGGAAAGGTCAGAAAGATAAGAATCAATCTGATATTTACAAGCAACAGCCCAAAACTTTCACTATCTTGCAAAGCTCAGATCGTAACCATAACAATATCTAAATATTAGATGGAAAAGGGTGTTGTCAGCTAGCTTCTCTAGAACTTTATCCAAACTACTTTATTCTCACCTCCACAGAAAAGCCAGCAGGACGTAAAATTAACTGTGCTGAATCCAACCACTTTGGCACCCTTCAAGGAAATCTCATCGGTCAAGCTGGGACAATGTTAAACTTGTCTCATAAAACCATGTTTGCAGGAGGCTAGTGGAGGGGGCCCAGAGGGGGACTTCTCTTTATGAAAGTTTCTTGTAATTAATAGTATACACTGTCATATTAAACTGACAAAAAATTCTGTACAAATCAATGTGGAGCTGTACAATTAACTCTGGATCTACAAGACAGACCTGGTTACTATTTAAAATGGGCACTAGGAGGTTAAAAATACTGCTCCTTCTCAGAGTTACTTACACTGCCTTAGAATACTAAAAGTAAAATTTTAGAACATCTGGTTTTCCTTTCCACTCCCTATGATATCATGTTTTCCAAGCACATTTGGCAGCTCACTGTAAAGATACAGGCAGACTAAACACACAGGGCAATGTAGAGTCAAGACGAAAAATTCCAAAGCCCTGGATGCAGTACGTCTTTCCTATCTACAAATTTCAGTTAGACAACTGGTATAAAAAGGGTTTTCCCCTCTTGGTAACTCAAGTATTCTTCAACCTTCTTCCTTGAAGAGATGAGATGATATACCATATACCCTCCCTCTAGAGTTTTGGCTGCGTCTTTGTAAGTAATTTTTCATGTATTATGGGATATTCAGAGTCCCTGTAGAGCAAGATTCAGTTATAGAAAAAAACAATTATGTTTAACAGGGTCAGATTTCATATGTACTTTTCTTTATCTCACTCCGGGAGATGAGATTAGCCTTCTATATTCCTCCTGCCTAAAAAGGCTAAAACCCCACGCTACAGCTAGTGCCTTTTACTGCTTGATTTTGCGCCTCTTAGCTTGGAACAGGGAAATTGGACCAAACCAGCTCCAAGGGACTGTGTTTCCCATGAATTTACACAGGCTGAAAACAATACTGAAAAGTGGCTGTTACAAAACTAAGAGCTCCCATTTGACTGATTTCTCCCATATATTTTAACTTCTCTCAATGCAGCCTTTGCGTTTTTTTTTTTTCCTCTTTACCTATTTTATTATTTTTACCAGCCACATTCAAAACACAGATTAGTCAGCATTAACATACCTTCAAGCCTGACACATAGTGGCACTACATTGATGCACAAGCAGGCAGCCGACTCATTTATGATCAGCAGTGAAGGAGCAGCAAACCTAAAAATCCCACATCAGTTTCTTACTCTAAATCTTAATTTCTCCATTTTGTAAAAAGATAGTTTGGAAATGCAAAGAGATGCCTTGGGAATCCTAACATGACAGAGTTTTTGTCTTATTATTTCACAGTTAAAAGCAATTTATATCATAGTAATTATTAAAGTGTACAAAGGAGGAAAAGTACATATTAAAAATCCTACCGACAAAATAATAGTCCCAGTGGTTATGCCCTGATTAAAACTTAATGACTAATCAATAAAACTATAATTATAATTCTCACCCTGATGCAATTTGGAATAGTTTATATATTTCTATTGATCGGCTAAGACTTTATATAAAACAAATGTGAGAAGATTTTGCTTTATGCTATTTTTACTACAGGTTTATTGTAGCAAATCCCTAAATCCCTATCTCAATTATTTTACAGCTTAGTTCTCCCATCACCCCAAGAGGCGAAAACCTAGGAACAAGCAGAATCTTACTAGCTGAAAAATGGCTGTTACAACATTGCAGTTTCCACACCATAAAGTCAGATTGCCACTTCAACAGCTATCACTATATATTTCTCTGAGTATTTATTCTTAGAGTAGCAAGAGCCAAGCACATTAGACAGCCCTGAGCAACACATTTAACTATGCTGCATCTCCGTTGGTCAGGTCAAAAATGAAAGCAGTAAGTGCCCGAGTTGTAAGGGTCATAAGGCTACAGACCACCTTGGAAAAAACAGGCAAACAGGTTCTGTAATCGTGCAGGGAGTCATCTGTAACCCACCGTTCTTTGCCTGCTGATGAATAAATTACCCAGTTATAGTTCTCTCACAGAATCCTCACAGACAGAGGAAGTATACTATAAATAACCCACTCGTGAAAGAAGAGACTTTTTCAGCGGATTTTGTCACAGAGCACTGGCACCTCTTCATGAGCCCAACTGTCTTTTTGCTTGATTCTGAAACAGCACTTGAAGCTTAACACACCTCTTGGACCTGCTGTTCCAGGAGATATCAGGCAAACAAGGAATTTAGGGGCTATGCATTGCCATAGTGGTGAAGAACCTCTTGCTGATTTCTAGCAATCTATAGAATTCCCATAGAAATAATTTCTGTGCTTTGCCTTAAGTTAGAAGTCATAACCTGACAGCACAGGCTCTAATGAAGATCAAACGAATCCACCTGAGGCAACAACACAAAGGTATCCCACACAACCCTAAATCTCTCATCTTCTATCTACTCCTGCCTATAACCACTACCAGTGTGGTTAGTAGGTGCTGCATTCACCTATCTTCACGTGCTTGGTATTTTAAATGAAGTTCCCTGGGTAAGTCCCATTCAATCTTATCAGTACCATTTCCACAGAAGAATCAAAATTACCTGGGAATCAAAGCTGAACCCACAGAGAGCCAGGAGAGCTGAACTGCTTCCCGTGGGAAGTAGCTAGGCTATGCTGCTATCATAGCAAGGCACCTGGTGCTAAGACAAAATGGCACAGATGCCTCTGCACTCCTGGTAGCTTGGGACCAACCTACAAGTAAGCAGGGAGTATAAATACGCAGCTACCTGTAATGGAGAGAAAGAAGCCAGTGTCACAAGAGATGAGACAACTCAGATAATAAAAGCAGAATATGGAACCACAGACACAATACATTTTTCTGCCCCATATCACAGGCCAAGTTTAAGTTCCAAAAGAGCCAGAAAAGCTAGTTTCATACAGCCCACTTCCCAAACTTATGGGGACACAGCAACTTGCACCCCATTTCATCACTGCCGTGCCAGAAAATACCCAGTGTGACAAAAGCAGGAGAAAAGAGGTGGACAGCGCTGGCTGGAACAGCAATGGACTGTTTGCAGCTCAACACCCAGCCCCAAACATTGCCAAGGCACTGGGCCAACTCTGCAGTTAAAAACAAGAGGAGTATCTGGGGAAAGAAGGATTTTGCTGAACCTGGAATATATTTGATTCAGCTAACCCAAAGCAACCTTGCTCTTTTTGTTTGCAAATAACATCAGAAAGAGTTTTTAAAAACAACATTCAAGCTTCTAGGATAAAGCGTCTTCAGTATTTATCTACAGAGAAGTTTGTGTTTGGATCGGACAACAATGGTCATCGTCCGATGACACCGAGAAGCGTTCTCTTCAACGCCCGCTACAGACCATTTGCACAGGAAGTTCCTGTTACGGGGTGTCACGTACTAGCTCTTCCCAGAGCCAAACTTTCAACTCTGTGGATCTACAGGTTGTCCAGTCATGCTGGCATCGCATCTCAGCCATGAAATTAATTTTATGATCTTAAACTGGAATATAAGGTCACTTTCAAATACAGCCTTGGGATTTCCTTAGTACTGCACACTTTTCCTTCTCTGAAAAAAAACCCCAAGATTTCTAAGGAGTGGTCAATATAAGCTGGGAAACAGCCTAGATACTGAATTTAAGTAACAACATAAATACCTCTTGTCCTCGTGACTTTCCAATAAGGTGTAAGTTAATGCCATTTCATTTGTAACTTGCAATATAAAGCAAACAAAAAAAACCACACAGACACACACAATTAATTTTTGCAAAGTCCATGCTGTTAACAAGGCAAGGGCAACCTAAGCATCAAAATGAGAGAGGCTTCTCTTGTGACCTTCCTTAATGATCCTCTAAAGTGTTCAACAGAATTTAGTCCCAATTACTCTGAGCATTGTATGAACCTAGGCAAAACAAGCCATTACTTGCAGCTCCAGAAGCCGCTATAAACAAAGTAATAGATTTAATAGATAAGAAACACAGCATTATTTCCAAAACCTGGACGAAACAGTTTTCAAAAAGCTTGTATATAGAAATTATTTCCATTATTCACATATTTATTTATCCTGCAATAACCTGACCAATACACTCATCTAAAGGCTACAGCCTACAGCTATCAGAGAGACCCTGTGAAAAGCTGTCACTAAAACATACAGATGTCCATCCCAAGGGAAAAAGCTTTATTAGGTTACCCATGACACTTCCCACTGCGACAGGCTTCATCAGGAAAGCGTTACGCATTGTTTGGTAAGTGACATTACACAGCCACCAGTTTCCCTGTCCTGTCACATCACTGTGTGCCTCCACTAGGAGGGTCTGTTTATAAATAAAGTATTTTGGTAAATGGTATTGGCTGAATGTCAATGCATGGAGGGAAGGAGAGGGAAATAATTATTAGTTAATACTGGTTCTTATTCATCAAGATGTATGGGTTTCAGATGATGGCACCTACCTACTTTACATATAACATCACTGTCTTACAGCTATTTCTAAAATAAAAATCCTTTCCATGAGTATCTCACACAAAGCTGAAAGGCTGTAAAAGCCTTTCTTGAACATTAACACTGCTGCACAACCACTGCAATGTGAAGGTGTATTCAGGTTTTGGAACAATCCACACTTCCACTAGCTACTGACTTCACAAGATCAGCCAACAGGCCTATTAATAATTGTTACTAACTCATTTATTCACTTTGATACAATACTTATTTATGAGTGCCAACACTTTATTAAAAAATAAGTAATATTTTTGTAAGACCTGTCACAAGTACAAAGATGCTCAACACTCAAAAAAGATAAGATATGACACTAAACCTGTGTTTTCCTAACTGAATGGTTTCCTCTCCTCCCACAGACACACACTTCTTTCTTACCACTTCCCCAAGGGAGGCAGCGACCATGTGTGTTGCTGGAGTCAAATAAGATGTAGAGCCATGGTGCAGCACAGATTTCACATTCTCATAGGTGATAAAAAATGCAGCAGCTGAAATTCAAGAATACATGCAGTCATTTAAGTGTTCCTCCATCACAGAACTAGCACAAAAACATTTAAAGGTGGATTTTGTCACCTACTATTCTACAACTGTAGTTGAAAACAGGGTATTTTTGCCTCAAAACAGTACAACAATATCAATGCAGCCTGTGGCATCATTACTTCAGAAGTCCATGCTCCTGGCTATCACTGGCAAACCTCTCATTAATATCAAAGGCATCTGGAATCAAGGCCATATTTAGTATTGAGATAAGGCAAGATGTGTTAATTAGTCATGAATGTCCAATAGGTTTTGAAAAAATGGTATCTTCCATATTCACAGATACGAAGGGTAGAGAGGAGGTTGTCTGGCTGAATTGGATGGATGGTCTTTTTTGAGGGGAGGGAGGAGAATGCACAACCAAATCAGTTCATCAATTGAAAAGTAAAAAAGCACAACCCCAAAATCATCAAGGTACTTGATGCAAGTCTGCTACTCATAATGTGCAAAATTGTTCCAGTAACAGTTATTAATAACTTCTTCCTAGCTATCGTCAGTTTAATATTTTGCACTTTAGCTCCATATAAAAAAAATTTCTTCCAAGCTTCTGAAGGACTCTTAAAAGTCCTGTCCAGGGAACAAGAAACATACAAAACTAAATTGAGCACAGCAACATGAGCTGTGTTTATTCACTGCAAGTCAACTACAAAGGCACTCGCACCTTAAGGGTTACTCCTCCTAAAGATAATTTCAGTTCTTAGTCATACGTTGGAAAGATAAAACCACAGCTCAGATTTTGAAGATGTGAATCCTGAAAAAACTGACATGTCTTACGGGGGAACAGATTTTAATTGTAAAGAAGGGCTATGTGAATTGCCTTCTGCTAATCAAAAGATTCTTATCACCTCAAAAGGAGATAACAGAGCGGACAAGATAAAGAATGGAATTTTTTTATATCATCTTATGAAGGACATCAAACATCTGAAGGTGTCAGTGGATTTGTCAGCAAAATTCTCCTAACATCTACTGCTTACAGCATAGCTTGCTACTTTTTTATCCCTCCCTACAAAGACAAAATGGACAAAGGCATTAGGAATTTTAGATGCCTTTTGTCTGCAGGGACTACAAGCATTTACTTTTTTAAAGTTTCAGTTTCAAAAGTATTCCTGATGTCTTCTCATTTTAAAGTATTGTAGTTGTTTTCAGGGAGAAAGAGATGGGCATAGCATCCCCAGGGCAATTAGCTCCAAGACCTCCAGTGCTCGAGCACTTTGAGTTTTGATTCATTTCCAATGCCGTGAAAGAGTGGGTCATGAAAAAAGTGTCAGAGGCAAGCAAGACTCAAGCCCTCTGCAGCACCTGGAGATGCTCTAGGGTGCCCCCATAAGTAAGGGCAGGTTTATAAGACATATCCAGAAACTCCAATGAGTAAGAGTTGCTTTTCAGACTAAACATACAGCAGCTTTCATTCCAGGCTTGCTTGAAGAGTTTGTTCAATACTCTACAATTCTAGAAACTGCTCTTCACAGCTGGACAGGGACTCCCAGAATCCAAACCAGTCATCTCTAGGAGAGGAAGCCACAGACATGTGTCCTATACTACATAAGTTCCCACTTTAAAGAGACAAAGCATAATCCAGAGAAACTTTACCATTCGGAAAGGATCCTATAGCAGTTGAAGGAACACCAGCATAGATGCCACGAAAACCACCAGCCTTCCTAAATCCTTGAGGACTCTGCAGTCTTGTTTTTACAGTATCCAGGGGAAAAAGGATCAAGTCAACACAGACACCAGCAACTCCACCAGCCTTCAAGACAAAATAATGGAGTAAAGTGCGTTAATATTCATAGGGGTGAAGCTGTGGTGCTTATGTGAGTAACCGAGGCACACATAAACCAAAGCACTACTGACCGTATCCTCTCTGAAGTCAAATTATAAACTGATAGTCTTACACAGACCTCAACAGCTTCTATAGCTGTAACAAGGAAGCTTCAACAAAAGAAAGTAACTGATGTTACAACTTTTAAACCATTTTTAAGGTATTTTCAAAACAATGTCAGCGTTTTGAACAGTACAAGCAAAGCAACACAATGCTTACCCACTACACGTAAAAGCAAGACAGTGAAGGTCACTCATCAAGGTGACACAGCACAGAGTGACCCATACCTCTAGGAAGCTGCGTGATAAGATCAGGGAAAGACAGGAGCAATTCTGCTTCCCCCATAAGCACATTCACATTTTTCTAGCAAACGTCTTCATTTAAAGTGTTACCCTCCCTATTTCCTTTGTTGAACAAAGCCTAAAGTAAAACTGCTTTATTTGCTCTTACTGACAAAAGCATATAGGAAAAAAAAAAAAAATCACATTAAATAAAGATATTTCAAGGTCATAAGGAAAAAGGGAACATTTCTATCCAAAGCAATTCTTAAGCCCAAACCCTAAAAAAAATAGTTTAAATTAAAGCTCAATGTTTTTCCATTGTCTGTGTTTCTAGATGACTTTTTTTGACATTTCCTCAGCACATGGTTGATCTGTAGAAATTAATTACTTGCCAAAAACAGGAGGAGGAGACTGAAGTAAGCAGAAAAACTAATTAACGTAAAAAAGGAAAGGAGAAAATATTAACAGGTAGCATTAATCCACTAAGAGACATTATTCAAATGCACTGTTATTCAGAGAAGAAAACGTAGTTTGAAGTCTACCTCATAGAGAACACCACAGAAGAGCTGCACAGATTTTTAACTCTGCCTGAAAACAAATCACGAGTGGTACTCCAATTCTGTTCTTTTACAGGGCCAACAGAGGATACAGAGGGGTGTTCACTATCTACCACTAAAGTTTTAATCAATAAGTTAATTACTCTTTCAATCTAGTTGGCTATTTTGCACGCATTGATTTTTCTTCACTCTTTTTCATCAAAATCCTTATCTGCTCAAAATAACTTTGATCAGATTTAACCCAGCCATCTGTTAAAACATGAATCAAAAGTTACTAATCGCTTCTTTAGTTTTCAAAGTTCTGTATCTTAAATGTCATTTAAAATCACAAAGCAGCCAATAGAGCACCTGCCAGAGGCGACAATTCCTGTGCGCTTCTGCCATCTGTGGCAAAACAGTCATGATTTTTAGACAACAAGACAACTAAAACGTTCCTTCTCCCCCCACTTTTCAGTAACAGCAGCATTACCATAAGTCGAACAGCTGAAAAACCTTTCCCAGAGTCGGACATAGCCGTAAAACCCAAACCAGGGCCCAACTCAAACGCGCTGAACCGTGACCTTGCGGAGGCAGCCGAGTGTCCCCGGAGGGCTCGGGGCAGCGAGCTGAGCCCTCGCAGCTCCCCTCACTCGACCCCCGGGCAGCGCGGCCACGGTTTTCCCCCAGGAACCGAGAGCCGGGTATTTCCACGGGGGACCGAGGGCCTCCCCCACTCGCATGCGTCACTGCGGGGGACACACGGGGAGAAGCAGCAGAGCGCTCGCCTCACGCTGCACACAGCCGGCGGCGAGGCCGGGCTGCGGCCGGGGAGTGGCCACCACCCCCCGCCCCCCCCCCGGG
>Ga0181612_154524_pt1 | contig 10988 bp, 7 predicted proteins | sample HoacroProtozoa21_FD_119630 | JGI IMG/M metagenome (GOLD analysis project Ga0181612, IMG submission 119630) | Hoatzin crop microbial communities from Cojedes, Venezuel. Combined Assembly of Gp0051906, Gp0051904, Gp0051908 | reverse complement strand
ACACTTGTTCCTCTGCTTAACCAGTAACTAATATGAAAAATCCCCATTGAGCTGTAAAATGCTCCTGGCAATAGTAAAGGGGTAAACATTTGCAGCAACAATATTTTACTTATCTGTTCTTATACATTTGCCTCATTTTAGAAAACTACAGTTAATGATGACAGTTTAGAGTTAGCATAAATATATTCAGGCAATTTGAACACATCAGTCTGAAAGTTTCATTCTCAGAAATCTTGTTTGGCTCCCAACTACCCTCTCAGGTACCCATATTTCTTGAAGGGGTTAAGCAGGTGGCTGAGACTTTCTGCACGAAGAGAAAGATTTGCTTCTGGTCTCGCCCATAATTGCCCAAATTTTGGCAGACCTAAACAAAGAGGATAGACCCAAGCCCTGCCAGGATCTGTGAAGGAAGTGACCCCCTTCCTTGCCAGGCTTTCTTAGCCTACGAAGTTCTTTTTTTTCTTATCGTTCTTATTCTCACCCCCCCACCCCTCACTAATCCCCACTCTAAATCCAGTCTGTCTGGGAAGGGAGGGCTCTCCTCTACCCTAGCAGCACCATTACTGGAGCACCTGGCCAGGAAACAAAACATGGCTTTAAATTCACATCTCTGTTGAAGTTGGTAGGACATGAAAAGTAAACTCTACAGGCTTACAGGGCTCTCTGGCAACTTTCTCCACGGAAGTAACTCTGCTTATGTGTAAAAATTACTTCCCAGGTCAGTGAGAGCGAGAAAGAAAGAGACAACAAGCCATATTATAGTCAGTGTTGGAAAATTGGGTCCAGAGAGTGCAAATGTAACTGCATAACCTAAGAGTTAGAGCATTTATTCAAGATAGGGACAACTGGCCAACCACTCTTCATATTTTATATTAAACAGGTCATCATTTAAATGGCTAATTGAACAATTCCACAAGTAAAGCAGAGCACTCCATCATAGAATACTTTTCTGCTCCATGGCTTAAAGCATTCCCGCTGGAGATGGTTAAGTAGGGTTCGAACCTTTCCATTACAGAAGGGATTTCAGTCTTAGTTTTCCAAAACCTAAGCAAATATTTTAACCTCTAACAAGATCGTTATTTTCCTTTCAAGAGGTTATTATTCCAACAATGTTTTCTTTCTGAGAAGCTGATGAGGAGTACAAGCTACAGATAGGATGGATATACCGCGGCCACACTTTGTGGGAACAATTAGTTTGTTCTTTTAAAAACAAGCATCTGTGGTTTGTGTCTTGGGAACAGAACTGAATTAAACACAGCTCAGTATCCCATTAAGTATCTGATTAGCTGTACTTGCCAGATTATCACACTCACTGTCATTGGATTTATTAGATTTGATGAAATCAAATAAAGGAGGTTGTAAAAGGAGCGCCAGAAAACAGTACCTGTCTGTGTCTTATAGTGCTTCTTCCTTAAGGGCAACTGGAGGCTGCTGCAGTTTCAAAATTGCCATTTCAAAACTTCCTGGATCTTGGCCACAGAACATTCTTTTCAAAATTGGCAGAGACACAGATCACTCAGATATGGGACACACAGAGACAAAACACAAAGCCAGAGAAATATATGGCTGCACACAAGCAGTTACTGACTTTTGATACAAGTCACAAGTGGACTCTCCATAGGCCTAGAAATAATAGTCTTTGCCCCTCAGCCCCCATTAGACATAAGAACTACAAAAACATTAAATCACATCTTAATTTTTTGAGAAGCTACATAAATACCTTAAAACATTTGTCGTCTATGTAGTTTTTTCTAGCCTTCTACAAACTGCAGATTTTCTAACCTTAAAGTATGCTCTTACCATTTGTGACAACAAAGATCACCGTTCAGCAGTCTGCTTATTTAAGACAGCAACACCTTACTGCCACAGGAACACAAAAAAAACCAGACAAATACAAAGCTCACAGCTCTGCATACACTGGAAGACCTCCGTGCTAGGGCAAGCACACTAAAGTGCACGTCGAGGGCTCAGCTTGCAGAAATTGCATGAGCAGAAAGCACAACAGGTGTTTGCAATTGCTGTCAGCTGAAGAGCAGCAGCAAAATGTAATTGCATCCAACTGCTGCATAACTACTCCAGAACTCCCACCTGCCCCTCTCCGGCTGCCTTTAAAAGAGCAGGCCTCCAAAAAATACACTCCTGCAGAGAAGTGGGGGAGAGGATAGCATAGGGAGTGAGGATCAATGCCTTTTCTTTCTAGATTAGTATATTAATTACTATTATATTGGGTGGGCAGCAGTTCTGGCACCACTTTTGTTTAAAAAAATTCTAAGCAAACAAAAAATGACAGCCACATCCCCCATACAGTGATATGATAAGAAACTTTGCCCTTTTGAGATTTTTTTTCAGTGCCTGCAGGCACTCCCGGTGTGCGTGCAACAAGTCAGCAGGACTGCCAGGAGCTGTGTAGCCAATGCCCAGATTCCAGAGAAGATGAAGAGGCCTGCTGCTCGAATCCCCCAGCCAAGGACAGCACAGCCCAGCATGGAAGCAGACCTGCAGGGCCCTAAGAAACACCTGGAGGGAGCAGGCAGGTGTTGCAAATTCAAGTTTAGGTGCCACAGAAAGAGGATTTTATACTTTTTGATAAATACTTTGAACATCTTAAACCCTTCTAAGGTCTCCCCTGGAGTGGGCCACAGACAGAAAACTTGGTGTTACTCTATTTGTTTTCCAACTAAAAGGAGTAAGGGGAAATATGAACTGCAGAAAACAGATGTGCAAATATTCTTACCTATCAGAGATGTGAGAAGACTTATCCATGACATTTTTTTACTACACAATGAAATCATTTACATAATATTTAAGCTTTTTTATATCTTGCAAATCCTGAAATTATGTAACAAGTAAATCTTCAAATAAAAATTGGGGAAGGGGCATTTCTGTTTCACAAATAAGTTATTGACAGAAAGACAAATATTTCATATAATGTTGTTACCTTACATTTTGTAAACTGTTTTAGCAAACAGTATTTCTATATCACTTCTTCACTTGCAGTGCACCCACATGTTCCTCATGTATTTGTGTATGGCTGCTAGGTACACCTGTTTTGGGAGTTTAATGCAACCTTGAGTCATTTACATATTAGAAAATCCCAAAGCCAACCTGCCAGCTTTTCATGAAATTAGTGTATCTGTGGCTTAATATTCCAGTACTTAGAGTAGAGATGAGTTTCAGATCCATTAACTCTTACACCATATATTTACCAGTAACGGTAATGCAAGTAAGTGGGTTTTCAGCTTAGATGTGGTAGAATTAATAACTAATAGTTTCATAGGTGCTAAGCAGTGCAGAAGATGCATATTTTTGTGACAAATTCTTGGCATTGATTGATGGTTAAGTTTTCTGTTTGAAAAACATACTTGCTGAAATGTGATTAAAATGACATTATTCTTTATCTTCCAACTTTGGTAAATTAACCTGCTTTGTTATTCTTATGAAAGCTGTAAGGTCATACAATTTTGCTAAGTAAAACATCTGACATGGGAAAATTTCTGCTTCATCAGGATAAAACAGTAAAACAAAGTAAGAAAGCTGATTTTCAAGAAAAAAGTTGTTTTATATAAACATCAGTTGTAATAACTTCAAAAAGAACAGCTGCAAGAAACTAGATTAAAAACCAGAACTGTTACTGCATACTGTAACTATTTCACATTGTTACTGTATGTTACCAGAAAGAACAAGTAGATAGTTTGGGGTTTTATCTTACAGTCATTGCTATGAATTTAAGAACATGGGAATCTTTTAACTTTTACTTCAGATTTTCAAAGTTTTTTAAAATCTTATTCTAGCAAGGAATTTCTGCTTAGCACAAGTAAGCAGCGGGATTTCATTTTGATCACAGGATCTTGACCTTTTCTCAACTCTTAGTCGGTAAGCCAAACTGGGCATGCAGAACACAGTTACGCATTTCTGAAACCCTTCTCCTATAATCAAGCAGAATAAACCCGTCCAGCAGAGTACATATTTTCAAAAATGGGAAAAAATCTGGTGTCACTGAGCCAGTGGAAATTCCTTCACCTTTTCAATATGCCAGTAACCAGATCAAAAAGGTCAACTGAAAGCCTTCTGAAAATGATACAAATCTTGCACAATGAAACAGAAGATCTGGGTAGCCTATAAGGCACTGTGACGGCAGTGACAAGCTTTATTAAGAACAATTGCTGAGATCAACATGTGATCCACAGATTAGGGAGTGCTGTATTTTGAGGAAAACATTATTTTAAAAATCTCTGTTGTCGTCATACCTCTCTGTGAGCCATTGAATCAAAAATGAATTTTACTGTTTGGGGTCAGACTGTAATATGCGCCATCCCTGAATAGGAAGTGGATCAACACGACACTTATGACCACAGGTGGCTTTTCATCGCATTGTCTGCTGCAAGAACAAGATACCAGTATTATTTTGAGTCTGTACACCTTGCCAACCACTATCCTTAGCAAAAGAAATGCAAATTTATTTTAAAAGCAACCTTAAAATCATACTACTACCTCTCAGATAAATAATAAGTTTGCTGAAAAGCAGCATAAACAAATCAAGCCTATTCTCAGCTTTGCAATTTTTCATTTTTAAGTTTGTGTGATGTTCCATTTTAATTTTGATCATGCAAACATTAGGAAATCAGTGTAAATGTTTCATTGCAGTTGCTCTTTCTGATAAAGTGTTTGGCTGGCATTTTTTTGAATTGATTTTCTTTATCCTGGAAGAGAAAGCTTACACTTCTAAAACATGCACAGAAAGCTATGCACCATCCTTCAAATCCACACATAAAGGTTAGAGGCCTTTGAACGTGCTTAATTGGTTTCCTGAAGAATTAAAAATATTATTCATTGAAATATTAGTTCACCACTTTTCTTGTAGGAGCCAGGAAAAAGCATGAAGCAGCAGAAATATATAAACTACAATCTATGTGTTGATTCAAGAAAACATTATAAAGTTAGAAATAGAATGACTAGTTACATGTAAAAGAGTGGCAGTATCTTATTGCCGGAGACAGTGAGTGGCAGTGGATGGTGTGTCTCCAGAGACTAAACATGCTGGTGAAGCAAATAAAGATGGTTTTGAGCGACATACAAAAAATCCTTCAGGTTAGGGTAGCAGAGGCAGAAGCCTGGCCTGCCATTGTGGCAAGGGACACAGTGTGCCATGTGGACCTTTACACATTTGCTTTCACCTGTGCTCCAGCTCCCCATTGCAGTCAGTGAGCGACGTGAAAGGACTAGCAAACTCACTCTCGCTGGCTCCCGCCTCAGCGCACACACAAGGCTGCTTGTGCAAAACACTGTTGCTTGCGCAATGGCACAGGCAGCACGTGAGGTGAGACCTCTTTCTCTGCAGGGATCACGTTATAGCCTAAGGCATGACGTTCAGTTTCCCTTATCCAGCCACATATTTTCTCTGCAAGACAGTTTGTGTTAATGAGGACAAAGAAGTAAACAGTGAAATACACCTACCGTGCTACCGTGAAAAAATTTGAACGAGTTCTCCTAACAGGAAATCTGTTCCCTGACATATCTTGCATTGCCCCTGATTAAAATCAAGCAATTTGGGGGCAGATTCTCAGTGGTGATATGGCTGCTTTTTGCCACCCTGCATTGCTGCACTTCCGGCAAATGATTGCAATCAAGGCGAATTTTAAACAAAAGCTAAATCTGGGCAGTTTCAAGTTGTTTTATGGCTTGTGGAAAGCAGCCCAGTCTGCAGGGGACCACACAGCTGCAGGAATACAGGAAGTGGAAAAACTGGCCGTTGTTAAAAACTTGGTGATTCTGAGCATGCACGAGAGTAACAGCAAACTGGCTTAACCTGGAACCATCTATCTTCATTATCTATTTGAAGAGTCAAAGAATTTGAGGCATCTTTGAAAGTAAGAAAGAACTTGACTTTTCTCCCAGGAGTTTCATAGTAAGTAGCTCTGATGATGGGAGTAATATTATTTCAAATTTACAGTGGTGCACGTGAGAAAGCAATGGAGGCTGGCTTCTTACCCCTATTTATTTTCATCCCAGAAATAATTTTTCCACCATCTGTGATCCTGTTGCAATATCTACATGGGCATAAATATTACCTGCAGACTTTATCATAGATAAGACCACACATGGCAGAAAGCACAAAGAATGAGCTCCCTGGGGCTTTACTCCCAGATGTGGCGGAGTCTCCTCCTCCGGCTGATCAGCTGCTGTAAGGGCAGCTCCCCCCAGTCCTGCTCCCCACATAACTGGAGGCATCAGGGATGCAGTCATTCTCCCTACTGTGAGAGGAGCAGAAAGGGAGATTTTAATGATCAACCTTCTGTAATACACGAATATCCTTCCACGCTCACAGAAGAGAGATAAACTGGCTGTACAGCCACTTTGCACCAGACCAGAACAACACAATAAATCAGCAATGCTTTTTCAGGGCTGGGGATGTGAACTGTGGTGCCTGGTTCAGGTGTTTCTCAGCAGCTTTCGATATAATGTGTAAAGAAAATGCCTGCCTGAAGATGCATCTACAAAGCCAGCCAGTTTGTTGCCCATGGGAAGCAGACACCTCTCATATCACCCTTCTTCCCCTCACAGTGCTTTGATTTTGGTAGTATGCCAAAACATCAGACCTATCCCTATACAGGCATATCTTTTGCATGGAAATCTCTGCAGAGTGGGCAGCTTTCTGGCTTGTTTTTCGTCACAAATCTTACAGGAGAAGATCAGCAGTTTCAAAGACTTTTACAAGGAAGCCTCAGGGCTTGTTTGCCAGACTTCAATGGTTATGTTTGGAGCATGGTATATGGAGGTTGAACTGCCTCACTCCCATTAACGTTAATAGAGTCAGGAGGCTAAATGCCTGAGCACCATTCTGATTACGTACCCACAGCATCTGGCAAGTAGCCTGCTGACTTTCTAAGTCCTTTTAGATACAATGCTTCCCTCATCTACATCAGGGTGGCAAAATAAAACAAAGAGGACAGCCCAGTTTTCTTCAGCTGAGACATTCTGCAAAGTACAATAACTGTGAGAGTTTTGCCTCACTTTTAGCAAAGAACCTTCCACTTGCATATAAACTGCCTTACATATAAGATGTCTAACAGCATTACAAAAAATAATTATAAAAAAGCATAGCAAACACAGACAACAAACTGCTAACAACCTATTGGTTTAATATGCAAGAGTAGGCTAGCAGTTACACAGGGTTCATGGTCCCACCAAAATTCTAGGCTATTTGGATTTTATGTGCTCCTTGGAAAATATAGATAAAGGAGGTACTTTTCTAGGATCAAATATGAGGCTGTTGCACAGCTGAAGCAAGTAGCTAATTTAAAATTTAACATATATTTAAAAAAAACTCTTCTGTTTATGAACACCTGCAGTTTATATCACACGCATTTTCATTGGAAACAATCTGTGAAATCTGTAAAATTATTATAGTGTAGTCCCATAGTATGTCACACTGTGGCAGTACCTTTGATCTCAGCCCCTGGGAAACATTTTTTCATGTGGGCAGCAGCAGCAGCTGTAAACACAATGTTAATACTATTGGGGTATTAAATTTCCCTTTTATTTTGCTGGCTGAAGTCTGAGGGCTTATGCAGTACAACTCTTCCTATATAGCACACTTTCAAGTTTCTGAAGTTTCAAGATAATCTAGTAAATGGACTGTCTTAGATACTTTTACAGTGGTGTTACGAGTGAAAAAAAGGACCTTTGTGTTTCTTTCAAATCTGGGAAAATATACTTTGTTGATAAATCTTAATCTCTCACCATCTTGATCCTCCCCTCAATTGCCTCACAATTCACAGCTTTTCTGCTTTAACTTGATTAGAAACAATCTGTTGGCTAAATTACTCTGTTACAACCTGCAGTTTTCCTGTATGAGTTTTTCATATGTGTAGTCCCACTTCAATGAAAAAAAGTCTCTTTTCAAAATCTTTTCTCTGTCCCTGATGCTTGTCTCATCACAACACTAAAATTCTAGGTCACATGCTGACTTTGCCATGCACAAACAGCACAAAAATCTGCCCTTAGCTTTCTACCGTGCTATGTAGCCTATCAGCCACCACACACCCATCCCAGCTATACCTGAAGTCAATGGTATAAAGATTATATAATGCTTTGAGCAGTGTAAATAACAGCTTGAGCTAAGCCCTTATTTAGAGAGCTAGAGTAATGCTACTGTAAGCCCTACAATTTTATTCTGATGTATTGCAAAGCAACATCTTACTTGTTCAAGTTTTATACTGGGAAAGTTATAAAGATTAGACACTTATCTTCCATGTCCTGAGTGTACATCTTTAGTAAAAATATTAAGTAAACAACATTAAAAAGAAAGTACACATTCTGTTAAGCAAAAATTTACATTTATACACATATCTGTAAATTAAGTGCCTTTTGCCTTTCAAGAATACTTCAATTAAAAAGTCTTAAGAGAAGTGATTCTGCCAAATGGCATGCAAACACACTGAAGTGTCCAAATTATCTTGATTTACCCTCTCCTATTCACTGCTGTGCATTCTGAATGAGACACACAAGCCACCAGATCTGTTCATTGCATGCTCTGTACACACTGCTGTCAAATGTGCATAATGACATCCATTTTTGCTCGTTTTCAAATACCACTGTACTAGCCAGTTTTGTGCACAAAAAACTTTTTCAATGTATATGCTGGGTTCCGTGCCTTAGGGCAAATCTCATTTTAGGCTCTTTGGTATCAGTATAGTTTGGGAATGCAAGGACTGAAGCCTAAATTCAGGGTCCAAATCCAGAAAAAGACATAAAAGACCTGTGAGAGGGAGGGAGAAAGGGTGGGGGACAGAGAGACAAGCAGGCAAGTACACTTCCTACCAAGGCAGCTATGTCCCTGTCCTCTTCAACCTGTAAGTAGCATTAGACATCCAGTGGAGATTTACAACAGCCAGGAGGCTAACGTTCATGAATATTTTGTAACAGTCATCAGGTAAAGCTTTTAAATAACCAGGAGACAAGGACTAGAAGTCAGCCCTCTCCTTTTCTCAGGCAAGACCTCTAACTGCCCCGGGACACCAAAATAACATGACTATTCTGGCACAAATTCTGTGCACGCTCCTCCCCATCTCCTCCCATTTACTTACGGATATAAGTACATATTCCTTTAAAATGCAGAGCTGTTTCACAGAGAAAAGCCATATCAGAATAGCTTTTAAGTGGAAGATTCGGGTGAAAGGTGTGCATAAACCCCTTCTGCCAGGCAGAGATTTAACCCATGCTGCCCACATGGCCCACTCATACTCTTGTTGGAGGAAAGAATGAGGACTCCCATCACCTCCTTCTGCTGCTGTACTTCACGCACAGCCTGCACCATTAGTCATGCTAAGAGCATTCCAGCTGGGCAGAGACCCTCAGGTGAAACAGACTGAGGAATGCCTTGCTTCTGAATCCAAATTAGGCTTAAATGTAAATTATGGCTGGGCCACTCCACACTAAGCTGGTTCTGGGAAGTCCAGAAAGAAAGAATTTGAAGCCTTCAGGAAATAGTGAGGTTTTCACATGGGCGGGTGGCTGAAGACAGCTGCAGGTTCAGTCTGCACTCCCTCCAACCCAGCTTCACTTAAACCTGCTCTGTGTGAGAAGCTGGACAGCCTTGCCAGCATGGCAACGTGCTGTGGGCTCAGAAAAATGCACGACAACTAAAGAATTCAGGTGGCTCCAAAGTTACGCGGCCGCTTAGGGGAGTTATGTAGGTTGCAGTTTGGGACACAGAGCCTTAAAGCAAGTATTATGTACCTTTGTTCTTTCAGACTTGTCCTCTCTTGACTTTTTTCAGATTATTTATATGCTGGAAAATCCTGGTAAAAGAAATTCAAATGTCTTGGAAAACCCATCCTGCCTCTCATATCAAACTCTCTTGGGCTCCCGCTTCAAAAACTGCTCCGGTTATCTCTCAACCTAAAGCTCCAGTCCCTTAACCTCTTCTGTTCTACACACCTATACAGTTTCCAAGACTATGCTAGGAACAAAACAAATAGATTTTAATAGAAATCATTCTCAAAATAACTGTGATCAATCACAGGATGATGCATTTGTTATGGTAGATTTAAACTGTGATAATGATATGTTTTTTGAGTACAGTTCTGCCATTTCTCACTCTTGTTGCTATACTAGACAGAAAGAGAAGAAACACTATGCTATTTACTGTACAGAAATCAACAAGCTGCATTCTATACAATGTGCAAAAAACTGAAATTACTATTCTCAGAGTAAATATTTATAGATCTGTGACTTTAAAATATTGCAGTATAGTTTAGTAAAGAGTTTTTCTTTAGTTCAGAAATATGGATTCTAGTAAAAAAAAAAAAAAAAATCTAGAAATTCTCTTTTCTTTCCCACACCATCCTGGCATCCAAGTTGGAATATTATAGGTGGTGGGTCTGAATGAGTGGTGTGCTAGATGGGTAAAAACCTGTCCGGGCCCTGAGGCCCAAAGGGTGGGTGGCTAATGGTGCATGCTCTACCTGGAGGGCAGTTACGATTTTTTTAGGGGGTTTATCCTAGCACCTCCCTTGTCTAATATCTTTTTCAGTGACCTGGAGGAGAGGTCAGAGTTCACCTTCATTGAACTTTCAGATGACACCTAATTGGTGCATACAGCCAATCTGCTTGAAGTCATGGCTGCCATCCAGAAGCACCTAGGCAGGCTGAAGGGATGGGCTGACAGGAATCATACAAAACAAAGCAAGGACAAATGCAAAGTCATGCACCTTGAATGGATGAAACCCTTGCTCTGGGACAGGCTGGGGACTGACTGGCTGTGGAGCAGCTCTGTAAAGAAGACCCTAGTGGACCATAAGCTAAGATGAACATGCTCTGGCAGTAATGAAGGGTAGCAGTGCTTGGGGCTGTGTCATCAGGAACACACTCGGTGGCAATGGAGCTGTCTATTCCCTTTGCTTAGCACTTGTTAGACCATGTCTAGGATACTTGTTAGACAATGTCTAGGATACTTTTGGGCCTATTGAGCAGGAAAGGAAGACATT
>Ga0181612_170251_pt1 | contig 10989 bp, 3 predicted proteins | sample HoacroProtozoa21_FD_119630 | JGI IMG/M metagenome (GOLD analysis project Ga0181612, IMG submission 119630) | Hoatzin crop microbial communities from Cojedes, Venezuel. Combined Assembly of Gp0051906, Gp0051904, Gp0051908 | reverse complement strand
CCGTTCCTTGTAAGACTTGTTCTCTAGACCCTTCACCAGCCTCGTTGCTCTAAGAAATGTTTGTTTTGGAAGAAACTTACTATGCAGGTTTTGACAAATGTGGTTTGGTAAGCCATAGAAAGGTATGTCTTCACCATAAGCTTGCACAAACAGGAGAAAGCTAGCTTTGGTTCTAGAGCAGTAAAGCTGAGGAATGAGATCTCGGAGGACTGTAAAACCTGTCTGGAATTTGGATGAGTTCTTGGTTTGTTAGTCTATGCTGCCAGCAAGTTAAGCTAGCATGTCCGTGCCTAGTGGAGAATTCAGTTTTAAGTGTAAATATAGAAGTCTGTTATCTTTCGCTGGGATGTACTCTTTTATCAGCATAGTGCTTACAAGACAGGCTGCACGGGCATTGTTTGTCAGACCTGGTGAAGTCAGATCGTATAAAGGGACTGCTACAGGATCTTTGTTTGATTAAGCTAGTTGAAACATTGAAGCAAAGTGTGTATGCATGTCCACTAATACTTCTGTGTAGTGGAAATACTAATGACAGCTCTTTCACTACTAGTTTGGAATATGGACTGGTTTTAGTTACTCAGGAAACAGCCATTTAAAAACCTCAGAAAGCTCTAGTGAGAGTCAGGATGATTGCTACTTACCTGTAATAGCTATTACTGTTTCTTTTTAGTACATTTCCTCACACTAGTTTTTATTGCAGTAATGACTTAATTGTTCTTAATCTTGCGTATCGATGTTCTTCAGATGACCTTCTTACCTTGTGATAACTTTGTGTACTTAACATAAGAGGCTCTTGTAGACTCGGTCTTGGGTTTGGTGATATGAATAAAACCTTCTGACAACATCTGTAGAGACAAACTAATCACTGTCAGGACCTGTTGTCTGAACAAATTCAAGTGTGATGGTCTGGGACGTGATATTAAACTCTTGATCTCCAAGGCGTGGTGATTGCTCACAGAATTCTGTTGAGAATGACTGCTTGGCCTGGGCTAGGTCCCAGACTGTGTTGTGAATTGTTCACGACTGCTTGTTGGCTTAAGCCAAAACCATGCCAGGGGTTGTTCTAGTATTTTAATTCTACAGACAGAGTCCCATAGTTCCGTTTAACTCGCTAGTCTAAACATAGCTTCTGTGTCTGGCAAGTTATTTTATTTGAAATGTTGTTAAAACTTGTTTTTGAATTGTTTGTTTTCTGAGCTGAACCTTTAAATGATGAGGAACTATTATGAATTATTATTAACATTGTAAGTTTAATAAAAAGTTCAATTGACATACTTGATGGATGATTTATGTGAGAGATTGTTAGAACTGGTTCTGAGCGTTTGGTACAGACCATGTGTGAAATCTGCAGACATTGTAGCATAGAAGGCAGACCCAGAAATGAGGCATTTGCTTGGACAATGTCTAATGACATCCGTTGTCATCTACCCTTCTTTTTTCTCAGCACTGTCACTGAGGACCCTCTGCCATCAGGCACTTTGCTCTTCAGAAACCAGCAATAGGGGTGTAGGCTTCAAGGAGCAGACAGATAAAAGTAAGAGGAGAGTGCTTAGGAACCAGTATTGAAATACAGAGAGGCATAAGTGCTGACACTTCTGTAGCAACTTTGGAATTTCTGTTTTAGTGCGGGATTGCTCCTCTTGTGTCTCCGTTGCTTAAGATATTTTACTCTTACAAGCTCAAAGGCATTTTGAAGTTTTGCAATTATGGGACCTGTGGAAAGACTGATGCTGGAAAGGTGGGGCTTCCACAAGCATTTTAAAAGTTTTGCACCCCAACAAGAAGGCATGCTAGGCTATGGATAAGGTTCAGCCTGTGATGGGTTGGCAGTTCTTACATAGGAATAACCGTTCTTGTGGCAGAACTTCAGTGGGCTTACTTCTGATGATTGTCACGATTGTGATATTTTTCCTGTTAGGAAGTCAGAGGTAGAGAGGAAAGATTTACCATTCTGAAGCATTTTTCCCTTTGTTGTTAGATGTAAGAATGAAAAAAAGTAATGTTTTTTGTTTTACATGTGTCCACATTCAGGTTTTGTAAGTTTAAAGATGAGAAGTTCTTGCTGTGGAGTGGAGAGTTTTTACTTGTATTTTTTTCCCCATCTTTCATGAAAAAGATGCCACATCTTAGGTTTTGAATACCGTTTTTCTAGCATGATAGCGTGTAGAAAATTCCATCATGAGAACATGGGTAATTACTGTCAACCTCTTGGTTAGCGCAGTGTAACTTGTCAGCACTCAAAAGCTTTACTGTTATGGTGTTTCTACAGTAAGCTAATTTCCTGTTTGTTCCCTCCCTTCCCCCCCCGCCCCAGATTGTCACATCTTTTGAATTGTCCTGCATGTCCCCCTTCCCTGCAGTGTAATGATGTCCAAATGTAGTTTAGACAGAGTAGTCCTGCCCACTGAAGAAAGACAGTATGCATCTCTTGCATGTAGAATCACAGCAATGATACTGTAAAAAATGGAAAAGCTAGAGAAAATATCAGGAGGCTTCCAGCATCAAGGAGGCCTTATGGATTACCCAGGAGAACAGGCAAGAATGAGAAGTGCTCTATGCATAATGAAATACAACTATGTCGTAAATGTGACCTGTTAAAGTTACGTGACCTTGTACCTCTTGCACATGTAATATTTTAAACATAATGGCATGTATCAATTCAGTAGTTCTGTAATTTAAATAGTATCTTTGAATAATTTTTGTTCAGCCAGGTGTTTTTTTTCCTCTGGCTTTATGATGCTTTTCCTTCTCTCATCAGTCCCTGGGGAGGATTAAAAAAAAGGCTGTGGAAGCAGCTATGCTGCGTGTTTACATTACCTGTTTCAGCTCAACAGAAGGTCTGTGTCTGGGGAGATGGTGTAATTTTGATATCTTCTAGCATTTTTTTGCTTTCCCTTTTCTCCACTCTTACTATTTAGTAGACTTTAATTTCAGATTCAAGCTTATGTTCTTCTCCTCAGCTGAGGAATTTTTGGAATTTCAGCATGCTGGATCCTGTAGTACATCCTCTAGTTCATTCTGAACCCTGGCATAGCAATTAAGGACATCTAGAGAATTTGGAAATCTTCAGTTGTGTTTTTGATTTTTCTGCCTTTGTGTGACCTTGTGCAAATGGGTCAGCCTGTGCTTTTCAATGGGTAAGCCACAGAATTGACTTACAGGCAACTTGTATGCATCTGTTGTCTTAAGAACAACATGACTTGATAAAACGCATCCAGAAAGTTGCTCCTGTTCATTAAAACTAGATCTTGACAAAGTCTGTAAGAAGTGAAGCAAGTGTGAGGAGTTGTTGTTGAATAATTGCTGGCTGTTTGCAGAGGTGATATTCTTCAAGTGAGATTTTATATAGGAAATCTTTCTAATATTTCTGTAAGCACGGAGAGAGTGGTTTTACGGGGGGAGGATGCGGCATGGTTTCGTTCCTGTTAAAAGACTGGAAGATTCTACAGGCAGTATTGCATACATGTGTGTATGTATATAGACACTAAAATACACGTACTGTATACACATGCACTCTTTTTTACATATATATGCCCTTTTCCATATATATGTACATATACTCACTGTATACTTTACGAAAGGCTACATTGCTATGAAGTACATGTTGTTATCTATACTTCGCAAAGGTTACATCCCCCGTGTAGCCCTTAATAAAGGAGGGCAAACTTGCTTAATTTTCGTACTGATTCTATTTTCAGTAGATTCTATGACTTCTCGATCACACAGTCATAGGAGATGAAGTATTACACAAGGTTTAAAAACAGTGATAATTTTATGTGGCAACATGATTGACAGTGGTGGTCACTCCATGGTGTCAGTAACTAAGGTGGCAATTGTTATGTTGTTCTTTCAATTTTAGATAGCCCTGCTGTGAGTTGTGGGTTTTGAGGTTGTGTTTTTCCTCTTTTTTTGGCTGAGAAAAGGTTGTGTTTGGTCAGTATGAAGAAGCCAAATACTATATCAATCATTAGGTTATGAGAGAGCCTGCTTCTCTGTCAAAAGGGAAGTTATCAGCTAAGATTTGCTGCCTGGTTATTGAGTCTACTTAAACTAATAACTGCAAATTTCACAGGTGTAGATTTCATGACTAATGGTGGGAAATGTGTACCCTTAACCACTTGTTAGTTATGCTTGTGTGGTAATTTAGACTGCCTTTGTTTGTTTTCGTTATAGTGCTGTATATAGCCTAATCTGTGGTCAGATGAGTAAGTGCAACACTTTCTCCCTTCTAATCAGTTTCTTAAAACAGCAGTGTGAGTTGCAGATAACTTTAAATAATCAGTACCACGAAAAGCATTTATTAGAGGCCACTTACTGATCCAGTGTTGCACACTGCTTTTTATTTTTCTCCTGTTCTGCACTTAGTGTGTTTTGTGATTAACCATTAGCATCAGTTTCAGGTAAGTATTTAGCTGAGAGAAGGAGGAGATAGCAGCTCCTCAAAAAGAAAGAAAAGAAGGACAGAGAGAAGGAAGGAAAGATAGAAGAGAAGAACAGGAGGAGGACGAGATTTGGGTTAGTTCAGGGAAATTGGTGAAACAGAGTACAGAAAGGAAGTATAATTACATTTTCTTACTTAAGGAGGAGAAAAAGTTCTGCATTCTGTAAGCAGACCAAAGATTATCATATAAAAAACTTCAGTAAAAACTGTAATACAAAAAATTGCTTGAATAAGGCTTGTTTTGCTTAAGGGGGAAGGGGAATCACCTGGTACTACGAACAGCCACAAGACTGCTATTTAACTGTTCTAATTGCTACAGCACTGTAGTTGTTCTCTGTCTTCACAAATGGTAGCAAGTTCTCTTTGTCAGGCAAGGATGGAGAAAAAGTGCTTTTCAGAATATCATAAATATTTAAAGTAGTTATTTGGCAGCATTTTGGAAAGGGCCAAAATCATACGCTTCATCATGTAAGCAGTTTACTGTATGATCCAGAGAGGCCTGGTTGTATTATGTTCTGATTGTTGCTATCTTAGGTATGAGAGACCATTGCCAAGGTGATAACTATCTGAACTCATGTCAGAAAAGTGTTAGTTAGCAAAGAGTCTACAGTCATAGGTTGTAAAGGCAGTTTAATCTTCTTTGAAAATGGAGGCAGGAAAGCTCTGCCCCGTGAAAGCTTTGTATCTCACCCATAGTAAAAGCGTAAATGACAGAGATGGGTTTTCCCCTTACCAAAATTCATTTTGCAGGATTGCTAGTGCAAGGAGTTACTCGAGGTGGCAGTTGAAATAACCACCTGCTTAGCACTGTTTATTGGCCGGTGTAGCTGGAGATGTTGATTCTGTAATGGTTGTTATTGTTCTAATGTAATCTCTCTTGAGACTGAAGTGAAACTGTTTTGGCCTGAGCTCTATTGCTAAGTAGATACTCATTTTAAAAAACAAAACAAAAACTGTTCCAGGATGCGTGTGAATACAGTGAGGATGACGAGCAGGTGGACATTGAGACCGTGGAGGAGCTTTCAGAGAAGATTAACATTGCCCGTCTGAAGGCCACAGCTGCTAATATCCGACCTTCCAAACAGAAGTAAGCATCCTTGGAGAGCACTACAGTTTTGTATTTTGTTGAATGAACCCGTTAAACAACAGGTTTAATGTGATGGTAAGATAAAGCAAGGCTTGTGTCAGGCCTTCCTGAGCACTGGTGCTTCCCAGTGTCCGTGGGGATGGGGATGTTGGAACTAAGAACAGATTCGAGGTGTCTTAGCCTTTTTTTTCCTTCCCCCTCGCCTCTAATTAATTTGTTCGTGGGGATGTGTATCTTGTAGTGTAAAATTATTATGAGTGAGTCACCTGCCTTGCTGCAAACTGAATATGAACAGGGTCATCTTGGTTTTAAATGTGATTTTGCACAGTTTGTTTATTCTTGCTGGTGGACTTGTTATTTTTAGGCAGGAGCAGTTATTGGCTTAATCCCTGATCCTGTAAATGAAAGCTCTGTCTTTGGGACTATTGCCCCAGCAAAGAAAGTATTTTCTTACTTACATATAGTCTGACATGGTTGGATAGCTTGGCTTTTTTTGTTTGTTTGTTCTGTTTTTGTTTGTTATTGTTGCTGCCCTTGCATTTATAATGACAAAATGCAAAGTAAAAACATGGCTTACTTAAAGGTGCTTAATGTTGGTCATGGCTATTTCTCAGTCGCACCAAACAAGAGAATGGAGTATGTCGCATCCTTAGTTCTTTGTTTGAAGATTTTTTTGTAGAAACTTCGAAAAATCTATTTGGTGATATTATATACCTCCCAGATAGAGCCTATTTTTGTTTCCTTCAAAGATACAGCTCAACTTTTATCCTTAGATGGTGACGTTGGTATGAATTTTGAAGATCTTTCAGAAAGAGAGGAAAAACAGATGTCATGTTTTGTAAAAAAAAAAAAATAATTCTTTCAAATGTGTGTTGTTCTTTGTTTCCTCAAAGCTCCTGAGATATGAAGAAGCTATTATTATATATAAGGATGGTAATAAACGTGAGGATTTTGATTGGTTGTTCTTGGTGGGGGAGGGATTGCTCTGCCATCTGTATTGAATCTGTGGGGTGTTTTTAAAAAAGAACCAAAATGTAATTTAAAAAAAAATACTTTCTGCAGCTAACAGTCATGGCTGAATTTATTCTTTTTGACATGTAGCAAAATAGTTCGTCTTTTGCACTACGGGATAATTTTACAGCTTTCAGAACAGCTGAATTTTTTCCAGGATGATGGCATTTGAGATAAGAGTTCACTTGTTTGAGAAAGCTCAACAGTATCCTGCTTTCTTGTAGTTATACAAGGAAGAGTTAATTTCAAAGGATAAAAATGAGGAGTTCTAGGCTGTTGGAATGTAGTTAATGAGGATAGTGTGCATGAGATGAATAGTGTTGGGAAAAACTTTTTACCTTTCTTCCAGATACCATGCTCGTAATTCTTCGGATGAAAAATTATCAGAAAAACCTACAAAGGTATATGTTTGCTCTCCTCTTTCCTTTTGGTATCACACCTCCATTTTAAAGATAAACTTTCATCTTAAATGCAACTCTTAATGCGATTCACCTACCTTTTATGTATTTATGATTAAATGCAAGAAACCAAATGTGTATATGGGGGAAGGGGCTCAGTGCAAATCTCATTAAAGAAAGAGGACTGCTACTGGCATCAGTGGGTTTCAGATTCAGCTTTATGTACGGGAGGAAAATCTGCCTTTTATTAATACAATTGCTTAGGTTTTGTGTTCTTGGCATAAATAATTTTTACAGCCACATAAAGTAATGAACAACTGAGAAATATTTCAAGGTGTTGAAGAAGACAGTATGTAGGATTATATATGCACAGCACAGGGCAAAGGATTTCTGAAAACAATAGTTTAAATAGTATGTGTTTAGGCAAGTTAAAGATAACGTAGAATCCTTTCAAACCAAAGCTCACTGCAATCCTTCTGAAGCTTACACTGTATTTTAGGGTGGCTTTGAAACCAGTCACTAACTGTCCATGATAACTATCTGCGATGTACGTGATGTCAGGAGCTACCTGCTGGGGTGGGATGGGGCTTTGAGGTGGGATGTGAGCCTGGTGTATGTCTTACACATTAGAGCAGACTGGTACATATGCTTTTGCCTGAGATGGAGATGAGTTCCAGGATGCTCTGACTGCCTCGCCTTCTCCATGTATTCTCCTCTCTGCCCTTGAAGTTATGGCACGTGGCCATTCCGTGAAAGGAATCGAATGCCCAGCACAAGAGCAGATGCAGTTGCAGCCTTACTGTGCTCAGTCTGCCTGTTTCTGGAGACAGTCTTCAGGTTCCTCTTGAGACCAGCAGGAGAGTAGTCTTTCCACTGATTCACTGGGGTTTGGAGCAGATCTAAAATGATGTAAAATACTATTTAAGTATTAGTCCGTCATGAAATAAATAGCACCGTTGAACAAAACCTGTAAGACTAATGATGAAATAACAAACCTTCAGATCTGTAGAGATGAGTAATTGTCCTTATTATCTGTCAGCCTTTTTGGAAACTTAAGCAAATTCAAAATCGGAGCCTGTCTTTGACACACTCTGTTTATTGGTAGATGTCTGGGGTGATAAGTTTCAATGCTATCTTTCATATTCTTACCTACAGTGTCTCTTGGCCCCAGCCTGTATGTACCAATGAAACAAAATAGAAATCAAACTAGTTTAACTCCAGGGAAGAATTCAGGCATCCTGTATTTGGTGTGATGGTTTCCTTCATTATTAGACTTTTTTTACAAGGAAAGAACAAATTGTGGCTCAAACACACGTGATTTTGCTGTAATCCTGTGTTTTACTTAAGTAGCCTTGTATTGCAAAAAATAAAAGCTTATGAGTAGAAGAGACTGCTCATGATCTTTTCCTTTAGGGTTGATGTGATTATGTTGGTCATTCCTTGTTGGTCAGCATTTCATGCTTATTGCTTGTACTTCTGACACTGAACTTCTGTGAAGACATAACAGTAGAATAGCATGACATGAAATCTTCAGGTTTCTGTAGAAACCTTGTAAATCAGGCATGCCTTTGAACATTGTGTTTGCCATTACATTACCTTTCTTATTTAAACTGGTCAATACGGTTACTTCTCCAGCAGAAACATCATTTCTGGAAAAGAAAGGTGAAGACTCAGGCAGAAGCCTTTGCTCATTACCGCCAGACACACACAGCAAACGAGCGCCGGCGACGTAATGAAATGAGAGATCTCTTTGAAAAGTTGAAGAGAACTCTGAGGTTACACAACCTTCCCAAGGTCTCCAAATCCTACATTCTCAAGCAAGTAAGTATTATGAAGGTTAAGTGAGGAGGAGAATCATTTAATCTGGACAGAGTAATTAAGCTAGTATGAACTCTTTCAGCGAGTCCCAGTGGTACTGTGAATAGAGAACTTCCGTCACCTTTACAGGACTCTCTAGAATAAAACACTATCTGAAAGAATCTGTATTCCTGAAAGCTGAATCTTGATGCCACAGATGTGTGTTTTCAGATTAGTCCTCTCGTTGTTGTATTCTTCGTTAATTTAACTGTGGAAGATTATGTCTTAATTCCTTAGCGGTTTGCTGTGTACATCAGGCAGTTTTGAAATACATTGAAGACTCTCTTTAATGTAGGAGAAGATAGCATTTCATTAAGCATTATACTGACATTAAAAACGTGCTTGTAAAGATGTAAATGACAGGAAACAAAACATCAGCTGCAGATACGTAATTATGCTTATCAGCCATACCTTGAAATTTTGGGATAAAAGATGTTGTTTTCTCTTTAACTTTGGAGGAAGGATGAGAGAATGTTTATTTCTTTTCGGCTAGCATTTAGGGAAAGCTGACATTACATGGTACTTCACATGCTTTCACTGAGTCCTAGTTTCTCAAGATGATGAAAATGTCTGAATAAATTTTGTAAAGATTTCTGGGAAGGAATATTACTGTTTTGTGTATTACTGGTTTATAAATCAGTTCCCTGACACTTTTCTAGGCGTATGAAGAAATCCAAGGATTGACTGATCAGGCAGATAAACTTACTGGACAGAAGAACTTACTGACACGCAAACAAGACGGTTTGATTCGAAAAGTATCCACGCTTTCAGGTGAGACTGTTTTTGGATACAGACTAGCTGGAATAATGAAAGAAAAGGCTTGTAAGAGTGGGAGTGAGTGGAGTAATCCTGTGGATCCAGGTGAGTCATTCACATAAAATTTAGACTCTTGACGCCAAAGACCTGTTAAGCCCCGACTCAGCGATACACTGATCTTGCTGATAAGAACTCCTTCTGTTTTTCTTTATGCCTAAAGGAAGTGTAGAATGATCTCTGTGTGGCAAGCCACAGGCTTGAGTTCCTGTGCGTCTGGTATGCTTTAGTGTGTGTGTGAGGGGAAGTTGCTTTGTTCTGTTGTCAGTCACTGCCTGAAATGGCTTTTCTGCGCAGTGCTTCACAAGTGCACACAGCTGTCTCTGACCAGTACCAAAACCTCTGACTCCTTTGGTCAGCTTTGCAAATAACTATCCTTGTACTGCTTTTCTGGGAACTAGTGTTCATAGTGTCTAGAAGAAGGCAGTTCTGTCCATAGAACACAACTACAGTATATTCTGAGCTGCTGTCATCAAGGCGTTTCAGGACAAAACCATGTTGTATGTATTGTGTCGTTCTGCCTCATTTGGAGGTGTAGGAAGGCTCCAAAATGTGTGTGAACAAACAGAACACTGAATTATTCTTGTAATCTTGTTACTGTCTGGGAGTAAAACTAGGAGACTACCTGTGAAGTAGAAAGGAAAGATTTATGTGAATCAGTTTGTGTATATTTGAGGTACTTGTTAAAAAAAAAAAAGTCTTAATCCAGAAATGTATGATAGGCCTTTTGGGCAGACACTGAAAGCAAGTAACTTCACAGAATAGTTTTCTTATCTTTTACATTCCTAGTGAAGCACCTCAAAACTGATGAGGAAAAAATCCTCTCTCAGGAGGCTTAGTTAAATATATACTTAGTTAAAGAAAGACCATGGTGTTAGCACATAACCGCATTGACTTGTCTCCTGCTTAGTATTTATTTCAGCTTTGATCATGTTAAATTGTGTGCATCTGCAAAAAGCAAGTTATTTATAAAATCTTTTTGTTTGTTGAAGGTTACCATTTTCATGTCAATGGTAATCTGTATGTGGGTTTACCTCTAAATGTCATTTTAAGTAACAGAGTCCATTAGTCCAAGAAATTTCATACCAGGTAAAGGTAACATTTTGTCTCATAGTCATATGTTTATGATGAGGAGAGATGTGTTTTTCACAGCTGTGGGTATTTTCAAGTAGTACTTGTTCAGCAAGAGTTAGTGCTTGTCCAAGCTGATTTCTGCTCAGCAAAGTTGCAGATAAATTCTAAAATGTATGGATGTTTCTGAAGGAAAAAAAATCTTGGAATAAATAGAATCACAGAATCACAGAATAGTAGGGGTTGGAAGGGACCTCTGTGGGTCATCTAGTCCAACCCTCCTGCCGAAGCAGGGTCACCTACAGCAGGCT
>Ga0181612_156222_pt1 | contig 10989 bp, 8 predicted proteins | sample HoacroProtozoa21_FD_119630 | JGI IMG/M metagenome (GOLD analysis project Ga0181612, IMG submission 119630) | Hoatzin crop microbial communities from Cojedes, Venezuel. Combined Assembly of Gp0051906, Gp0051904, Gp0051908 | reverse complement strand
GCTGCTTCTCTTGGATTAAGACTTCAAGAAAACGTCACAAAAACAGTTTTCCAGTGTGAGTAAAAAAATCATACCAAATCACTCTGCTCTCTGCCTCACATATATTCTGTGAACCTGGGATAAGGACTTGTAAGCAGGTAGATTTTATTTTTCTTATCAGCAAAAATGGGAAATAAGGCAAGTTGGAAAGGGCATATGCCTTAAAAGGGAACCATGTTTAGAATGCCTTGAGTACAAGCTCCATGAGAGCACTCCGATTTGGCACTCTGAGCTAAAGGAAACTCAGAGTATTAGTCCACTCTGAAAAATAAAACTAATGTGCTTTAGCCTAAAAAATTAAAATACCACACAGACAACATGACAAGCTGGAGTGTATCACCAAATCTCTTACCTTCTTAACTCCTATCTCATGTTTTATCTGAAGCAGTCATGCCATTTCATGAGACCTATGCATATACCTATATATGTCTAACTAGTAGGAAATCTCTAGAAAAGACTATTTGTAATAGTTAGGAATGCTAGTGTGCATCTGTTCCTTGTTCCTCATTCCTCTTCTGCTTTGCAGTGTTTTCAATAACAGACTATATCTGGATTTTATTTACGACTTCCACTGGTCTCCTTGGTACTCAGAGAGCCAAAGTCATCATTGAAATCTTGGCAGAGGCCAAGCTTCAAGGTGGACTAATTCATCAGTAATGTAACCCATTAGAATTGCAGATAAACTGCTTAAGTGCTGGATACATTTATGCAAGTTGTATATGAGCACTTCTTGTCATTGATATATCCATTGACAACCATCTAAGCCCTCTGGAACAAAACACGGACTTTCAAAAAGCTACTGTCATTCCATTCAGCATCACACCCACCTGCGCGTGAGAGTAAATGTTACCTTTACAGGCATTCTTCCTTACCCTGAAAGGGAAAGGAATATGGATTATTGGTGTGGAGAATTTTTACTATTTTCTTTTTCTTAATTTCTTTACTTCACGAAAGCATTAATTCAATGAATTTTTAAAGTAAAAACCACTGATGAAAGGGTATCACCCTTTGCTGTACTATAAAGTGCTGCCTGCCGCCCTCCAAAGGCACTGTTTCAAATTAGACTGCCTAAGGTAACCTTGTAAAATAGCACTAATGTGTTTACTTTCTCTGCCTTCTACATCAACCTTGCTCAATTTAGGAGTAAAGAAAAGATAGCTTTCCTAATTGCCAGCCCTGAAAACTCCAACAGTTCTCTGAGACTCCAACTGAGTCTTTCAGGCTTGTGCATCAGCAACAACAGTAAAGATCGGGAAATAGTTAATGATTCTCAATGAAGACAGCAAATAGTTAATGATCCTGGGAGCCACCTGCAAGCAAAATAGACTCCTGCTCACTCATCCACAGCAGTGCTGAATCTGCAAGGCTGACAAATAAAAAGCAGTAAAAGTTAATTTTTGTCAGCAAAATGATCAGACATAATTCACAACACGCAGATACTTCAGAGCTGCTCTGCAGGAAAGTGACTTATCCGCAGCTTAATTTCATACAGCAATAAACCAAAGATTTTCTCTGCCTTATTCCTGAAACAGCACCCATTACAGGAGATATATGTTAGCATGGGCATCAACTGAAGAAGTCTTCCCTAGGATGTGAGGCCAATTGATTTCATTTTAATGGAGTTCAACATGATCCCAAACAGTTGGCTTCAGCCATGGACAGTGCAATTGGCTCCCTATACTTGGGAGAATCTTAAATTGCCCTCCAGAGCGAAAGACTAACCTGCATTCCCAGTGGGCTCATGAAAGATTACCAAGAATTGGCATTCTTCCATCTGAGAAAGCAGAGCTAGAGTAACACAGCACTGAATCATGAGCTGATCTCCTACTGAGACAGAAGCAAAAGTAGTAATTGTCAAACCTGCTTTTCTACAATTGAGGCTCAACACTTTGGCCATCACAAATCTGGCCCTAAAAGAACTGGGGTGAAACTGCAAAGCTGGAAGTGCAGCATTGAATAGATTGCACTCCCAAACACTGCTAGCAATCCCTGGGGACTCAGCACTCGCTGGACAAGAGTAGCTGCCATTGTCCAGAATAAAACATCTCTAAATTACAGCCATTTTCTATCTACACATCAAAAATCGCAAGAGTATCTTTTCCATGACATCACTTCTCTATTGTTGTTCCTTGCTGCTCCCAACAGTAGGAGACAAGCTTCCCTCCACAGCTCAGAGACAGCCACTGCAAAGCATGCTGCTGAGTGGCAACTGAAACTGTAGTAGACGTTAAGCTGGAAATAATACACTAAAATTAAGAGCTAAACAAGACAATGCTTATTAACCTTTTTCTACACAACACTGATTTGTGTACTCCTGACAAGATGCACACTTCTTGCTCACCCACATACTCTTTCACATTCAAATACTTCCCCAGCGTGATTCCAAACTGGTGTTTGCATCAGTGGACTGTGGTGTATTTTGAGACTGGTGGTCTTTAACCCAGCCTACTCGAGAGGGAATACAGTCCACATTTCTATGTGCTGCATAGGTGGAAAAAAACATTTCCAACAAAAGAACTCTATTCTTTTGCTTTTGTAGCTAATGTCTGAAATGAAAGGTCACATGGAATGCACCATGTGTAGCAAAATGAGGTATGTCAGCTTTATATTTTCATTTTGGTAACTAGAACAAAATTCACACACACACACACCAGTTGTTTGGGGTTTTTTTTTTCTTCATTTAAGCAACAATCTGCTCAATTTTAGAGAAGGTTACCAAAATGAACTAACTATAACACTACTGATTACTTTCACATGCCATCCTCTTAAGCCCAGGTGCAAGTCATAAACAGATTTGGACATTCATTTTCTCTTTATTTTCAGGCAAGCAGGCCTACTTGCCTAACTTTATTCACCATCTTTGGGAGGTGTTCCTGCTGCCTCAGTTTTAGGACACCAAAAGGTAGCCTCTGTGAAGAGATTAATTTCCATGCAAACAAAGGAAAGAAAGAAGTCCTCCTGGCAGGTAGTTCAGAGCAGGACCTATAACTAGACTCTCAGAGTACGGCTTCTGATAAAGCTCTTTCCCCCCACTGAGTAATCAGGGGGAGTAGAAAGGCTATCTTCTTAACTTACATCCCTTAAATTAGGCAGTTTCAGTATCTTCTTATAGCTGAAATAAAGCATTTTGGGTTTTGACTTTCTCCTAACTTTTTATCCTTGAATTCAGTGAAAATGAATCTATTTGCATAAAAAGCCCATTCGAAAACAAGTAGCTAGAAGTGCCAAATTGTCAGCCCTGGAGGTGAAGCATTTTTTATGAGCAGTACAGAGTTCTCATGAGCAGAAGCAATGGAAAACTGTCAGTATAGCCCCACTTTCAGTACACTTCATATATGCCTGGCATGTACAGACCACCTAAAATGATGGAAAGGATTAATTTCAATATTTTTCAAAATTGTGCCTTCTCTGCTAAAAATAGTAAAATAGGTGTAAGTACGTATCAGCTAGGACTGTCTTTTATCAGCAACTAGAAAAAAAAAATTATTCATTTCCCATAGAATTTTAACTGAAAATTAGCTTCCCAGAGACCACAATGTATGTAGTGTAACTTCTGACTATTACCACGCTGAAATGTGTCAGAAAAAACATGGAACTTAGAGTAGAAACTTTCTGTAACTCATGGTTAGTTTTCGCATTGTCAGAGTGAAGAATTAATGCAGTAACTTAATGAGAAAACATAACAGCCATTATGTGCTTAACAATAGCTCATGTGCAGTTTCAGACTTGAGAATACCCTCATCCAGCAAAAGCAATTAAATGCACACTTAACTTCAAGTAATCCCACTGGAATCTACTACATCTAAAAAGCAAGCAGTAATTATGAAGCAAAATCTTATTCCCCTTTCTGAAAGAATATTTCTATGACTGGCTGTCCTAAAAGAGGCAAAGGAAGAATTTCGCAGTGAATTTCACACTGTTGAAATTACTTGCCTAATATTTGAACTATTAGTTTAAATAAAGTGTTTGCGTATGTATCTATGTGAAAGAGGAAGAAAACAGCCTTGCTTTCATCCTGGAACCCATTTGCTTACACGTTGAAAGCACCAGAGTTTCTGGAAAGCAAAGCATGGATTACAAGAGACCTCTGAATGACAACAAAATTAGTGGTAGGAAAACAATTATCTTTCTCAAGTACATTCCTAATTCCGGTTCTAGGTCATCTTAAAGTCCACCCACTGACACCCTTGGCTTTTCCTCATATATCAGCTCTTCTGAGAAACTGTTGTTTTGTTGCACACTATCCTGCTCAGCTGTGGTTTGGTACAACCGCTGCCTTTCCTCGCAGCACAGCCAAGATAAACACCAACAATCTATTTTGCTTTTCTGTGATAGAATTACTGGATGAAGAACTGGGGACACAGTGTGTGGACATCTTATTTAAATAATGGATGAGGAAAGATCCTCTTGATGGATGAGGCGCTCAGTGGACTAGCTTCCCTAATAAGTCAATAAACCCAAACAGCTCACAACTTTTTTCCTCACAGAGCTCAGAAAACCATGCATAATTCTGTCTTTCAGTTGCTTTGAGAATGAACCACTGCAGGGTTGATAGAGGATGGTAAATTGAAGTTTCTCTCTTGGGAGGTTTCTTATAATAGCAAGCGTAGAGAATATCTAGGATTATAGAACGGTTTCTAGTCTAGGTTGTATGAGATGACTGCAGTCATCTTTTTTTATGCACTGAACATATCATTCACCCAGGCAGCAAGGTTTGGTGAGAACTGAGAATCAAAGATTGTTCTTTTGGCTGCTGCTTGGAATCAGTTGAGGTCAGGCCTATAGCACAACATCCACTTTGATGGCATAGTAACAACATCTGTGCCCTTGCAAAACATGTACCTTCTACTCTGCATCACAGGACTCCTCCGTGGTGCATTTGGGCAGCCAGCATTGCTGTCCGTAACCCAGTGACAGCAGCAGACAGGGTCAGCATTGCCAGCAGTCTGAAACAAAGGGCAACTTTGTGGTTATTCATAAATTATAATAATGAGAATCAGATTTGTGTATATTCTGAGTCATAAATCAGGTCCAGAGCATCACAGTCAGATGCTACCCTGGTGGCTTAATCTTGCAGGTGGGCATAACAAGTTTATGACCCTTGCTGCCTTCCCTATCTGTTCAGGCAACTGAAAACTCCTCTTTGAAAGAAAAGTGACAGCTGTCTGATAACTGGCTTAGGCTTTTGAGTTACTAGGAATCACACTTACTGCTAACAAAAAAGACACAGGGCAACCACCTTAAAGGCAAGGGTGCTTATAGTTAAAGCTCCTCACATGTGCCAGACCTCTTGTTCCACTCCTGATACAGCAACACACATCTTGGGGCTTTCCCCCCTCCCCCTATTATCGTATATTAAAAGGTACTGAGTCTGTTAATTAGCATTGAAGAAACCATACAAATTAGCTGAAAGCAGTTTTTCTGCCACTGATCACTGACAAGTTCTTAGGCCTGACATTTCCTTCAGCACAGTATTCTTTTGAATAATGCAGCTGCAGAATTATTTTTTTCAAAATTTGTATAATACTCTCCCACAACAGGTACCGATATATAAATATAAGACAAAATCGAAGAAGAGGTGAACTTTCAGTATGGGAAAACAGGTATAATGACATTCACAGTCACAGTCAGGGAGGCTGTTATACTGGCTGTGAATCTTGGACAGTTTACTACTAAGATAATAGCAAGCATCTCTTGAAAGGCAGAGAGGGGTCAGCAGCACTTTCCTGTGATGAGGGTCTGTTGTTAAAAATGATCAGAGGACAGGAGAAGCATTTCACTTGCAGCAGATCACTCGCAGCAATTCTTCTTATCAACTGGACTATGAGCAAACGGTAACTGGCACAGCAGATCCCTTGCTGACATAAGACTGTCAGAAAGCGGTAGGCAGTGCTGCACAGAATGCCTCAGGCTCACAGTCCAATATTCACCTCATGTATCCTTACTCCCTCTCCCCTCCCATGTACTACCACGTTTCTTTTCTCCCACCTTTTTCTCTCCCATCCCTACCAAATTCTAGGGTCCTGTAAGATCAGAGGTCTCTCTTTTTCTGATAGTTAAACCAGGTCTTCAAAAATAACCACTGCACTCTCCAAACCAAACTCCACATCAACCCTTAGGACGCTGCCATACAAACCACGTCTCTATGAGCTGCATATTCACGTCTCGTTTCATCCTACTGCTGCCCTCCCAAAGGCAAAGTGCGAGGAAAACAACTGCCCTACCCACTGCAGTCACACTATCGCTCACAACACCTTCAGGATTCTGGCTCCTTTGCCTCTGTGCTGAAGTTCTTTTTTCTCTTTTTCTCTTGCCTGTCTGACTCAGGCTCAGAATAAAAAGGTGTACAAAGGTTGCCTCCTTGACTGATCCCTTGAACAATCTCCCAGCTCTTTCTTATGTGAGGCTGCCAACACTTCTTCAAAGGACTTGCACAAAAATAAAGCCCTATTTCAGAGTTTCTATTTTTTGTTTCATCTTGTTGTTCTCTGCTGAGTCAAGCTGCCTCCAGATGTCTATTCCAAAGCTCAACGTATACTCAGCTTCCTTTGAGCAAAACAGATTTTTCTTGTCTTCATGCTTATATACATGAAATGTAACAGAAACTTCACAGTCATTCTGCACTTTGTTCTTGCAGGTCTGAAGGAATTTGCTACATAAAATACTCAACCAGAGGGGTTTGGTCTGGATTTTTATTTCCAGCTTTTCTTTGGCAAAAAGCCACCACCTTTTCTCCATGTAAACATGATCCTTTGTCCAAAATCATGAACTGGACATGGTGGACTGGAAAGTGGAACACTTGGTTGTTGTTTCAAGAGTTTCCTACATGGGTCATGGTAAAACCAAAACCTTCTGATGACTCTGTCTGGGCTTCTTGAGGAAATACATCATGCATGACCTTACAGTATTTTTGTGTCCATCTATACTTCTGCTCTCATTTCTTCCTTTCCTCAAAGTGTACATTTAATCCATTACCAAGTTTGAAATGTAAGCAGTTCCAAAAAGTTGTATGAAAAGGCAGCCACACAGAAGAGAGTCTTCTTAACTGTTAAGTCTTAGACTGCAATGAATTTTTTTCTTCTGTACATACTGAAGACATGCGAGCTATAAAATCCACTCACTCCTTGAAACAGAAAATCTAGTCCACACCAAGGATTGACCATGGCACCCAATTTTAGAAGACTGAAACACTTCACTAGACACACCGTTTATCTGTCTGAGAAAAGCCATACTATGTCTGATGGGTAGGTACATCTAGCAATAGCCTACATCTGCAGACAGGGAACTTCCCTTGAGAGAGGCAGCTTCAAATTCCTTTTGACTTCAGTCATAAAAGTGAAACTTAGGTCTTCCCTGTCCACACTGGGTACCCTTACTACCAGGCTTCTAGGTATTCTTTTGCTACAGCATCTATCACTTTTATTTGCTTCTGGATATACATAATTTCCCGGACACTAATGAATTTCCATTAAAGGTTTCAGTGAATCAGCTTTTTCTAATGAAAAATAACACTGACATTCACAGAGAAATTTCTCTGCCAGCTCTCACATTGGATAAGCTTCAGCAACTCAATTTACCTCTTTGTTCCTCCATCTTGAAACAGGGTAATAATACTGATTTCTTTCTTATAACCCTCTCTGAGATGCACAAAAAAAAGCATTGTAAGAGCAACGTGTCATCATGATTTATTATTCTAAGCATCACAAAGATGATAAAGGAAAACCAGAACACTAACTATGATATTCACTGAGGTAACAAAATAAAGCCATTCCCCTGGCAACGCTTTTTAACTGTTACAGATCAGACTTTGTTTTATTTTTTTTCCTTTGGGTAACTATCTAAAGGTTTGGTATAATTCCCCAATGCAAAAACTGAAAAAAATACTGTTAATGTAGGCAAAACAAACAGAAAAAAAAATATTTTGTAAACATACCAACAGCCACAGATACTTTTGTCTCACAGCAAGATTTTTTGTTTCCAGCATTTTCTTGAGCCCTCAAAGAATTAGTCATGAAAAAATATCTCCATACTGCAAACACCATGTCCAGAATTTTAGACATTAGAGGTAAAATTCATTGGTATCTCAGAATAAAATAAATTCTAGGAACAAAAGCCAATTAAGCACTCAGTATCCTGCCACTCATATCATCAGCAAAAACTCCACACAGAGCAATGTTTTATGGAATACATTTCCATACCAATAAAGCATCTACGTATTTAAATATCATTCAGCAGAGATTGCCACCCAAAGTTATTTCTCCCCAGATTTCAGTGAGATTGCAAAATTTTAGAAGGCATAGAAATGTTCTAGACACAAAAATATTCCACTCCCTTCTGCAGATAGCTCTGGAGGCACAAAAATGCTACCTAGGCTGGTAGTGATGACGCTTTCTGAACACCATTCCCACTAGGCTGAAGGGCCTGTAGTCACAGAGAGACTGAGAGCTTCTCTGTAGCACCACTCTGTTAGAAGGGGTTAGATTTCTCCATTACTTAAAAGGAACAATTCTTCCAGTAATTGTTCATCTACTATGTTAAATTTTCTGGAAGATGAGCTCTGGCAAATGTTGTTGCAGTGGTTTAAGCCAGTCCCTCTTCTCGCTAACTGTACCTGTCCTCACAGCCTGTGCCAGGGTTGTAGTGTGACCCCAGAGATGCTCCTGTGTGGGAAACATCAACACCAGCCCAGGCTGCTCCACTTGAAATCCTAACTGTTACCTGAAATCACCAAGAAAGTCATCTTTCCATTCACTGCCCTGACTGCGGACTGGAGAAGGTACAAGTGCAAGTCCTATCCTAGCCAACCTGGCTATAGGAACTGGGACCTCTGGAACAAAGGCAGCAGCAAAGTCACAGGAGTGTGGTGACATATGAAGACCTCAGTTTGGTGACATCAAGATATATCAACTACCTAAGATTAAGGCTGAATGCCGACACACCCATTAGTTTGAGATACCAAAGAAAGCACACACCACCAAATCTCAAGAGAAAAGGCCTGCTTTACTTCGTATAATCCTGACTCCTCTGGAACAGGACAGAGCATCCACCTTACTTTAGTACTTTACGTCGTATTTCTTAGTGTTTCATAATGATCAGGACTTAAACTTCTGAACTCATTCTTGTTGTAAAATCTTTGCACAGAGATAGTGCCAAAAAAGCCCCCAAGTCTCTGCAAAAAGAATAGGAAGCTACATGTACCAAAATATGTTTTGTACGCACCAAGTTCCAGCTTACATGTCAATATAAATATAGAAAGCAAGAACACCAAGCACGTAGGGAAAGAACTGCATTGCATTCACTGACATTCAGGCTGCGGTGGTAGGTTTTGTCCTGGTCTTCCTCTTACCCACAGTTCCACCGTCATTCAATTAGCCAAGTACCAAAGTATAAAAACCCTTCTAGAATCAAGGGAAATAGGACAAATTATGTTTCCTTTGCTACATCTTCCACTTCCAGAGTCTTTTTCAATTAAGAGGCAATATAGCATGATCATAAAAATTATCACAGGCTCCTAAAAGATCCACTTGGCTTTGGGAAGAGCCTTTAAAATGTTCTACAAATTCTGCCAGAGTGTTCAAAAGTCATTTAAAATCTTTGGAAAAGATTCAAACTGTGCCTGAGAGAGAGAATTACTTCTATAATTGAAAGAACAGCAAAACACATATTCTGTAATAGAGATCTCTTGGGAGATCAAAAAATCAGCTACCTTGTCAACTCACAGCATACATTTGGGCTGCTTTTTTCTGCATTTGTTGGTTTCAAGGTGATAATTTATTATTTAATAAAATACAGTCAGAGCACTTTGCATAGGAAGTTCCAGAACCCTAAAAATCTGTGTGTAGAAGAAAAGAAAGTTAGCCTTCCTGCCAGCCTATAAGTAGTTTCATCCCGTCTACAGACTAAATGCACCTACTTGTGCTATGCTGCGAGTTACTTGCATACCTCTGGCACAGAGCAGTTCATTTAAAGAGACTTATTTCCAGTTGTTTATTCTTTCTCCCTAAGATAGTTAAGTGGTTGCTTCGCGGAGTAAAAAGCCACGCATAGAAAGGTATCCAAATGCAATGACCCTTGTAGCAGAAGACATTGATCACAGTAACAAAATAGGTCTCTGATGAGCAACAGCATTAAGATGACATTATTGGGGCATCTATCTGGTCTTCCAATACCTTCAGATACTTTACTGAATTTCATTTGTCAGAAAAGCCCTCTGCTTTCCAGATCACAAACACAAGTACAACTATTTCCTTCTCTGAAGCGGGCAAGTGCATTTCATCCCTCCCATTTCATTCTGGGCAGAGGGCTAGGTACATGATAAAGCAGAAGTAATTCAGGGTCAATTTCTATCCATTTTAGGCATAAGGGAGTTCCTTGTTTCCTTCTTTCATTGCAATTTTTTGTGATGTTTCTTGTTGAGTTTTTGTGGGGTTGTTTGTTTGTTTGTTTTTATTGCTGTTGTTTTGTTTCAGTGGTTGTTGGTTTGTTTGAAAATCGTTTTTAAGTTGGTTTATCCAGCCCTGAACAAATCACAAAGTTTAGTCTGTCTTTTCTGGGTATGTTTTTAGTGAATGTACTCCATTTCTTTAGTAACTTACTGCAGCCTTCAGTCTCTAATTAGGCATGCAGTCTGCTTTTTGCATATATAAACAGTTTCCATAGACATTAACTGGAGCCATATTTGCAGAATGGAAGATGAAATGCAACCATTAGTGGCTTGTCTGGTTTTGCTGGTTGTGCTCATTAACTGTTCACTGTCTGCAAGGCTGCGCTTTCGTGATGATGCCGATTCAGAGGATCAAAGCATTGCTGCCTTTTTTTTTTTTTTTTTTAAAGTCAAAGCTTGTCTAGTGCTATTGCTCTATAGAGCTTTTTATCCTGCAATATAACCTTGCAAGACAGACACACAAATATGAGGTAGGTCTATGGGGCTGTATATGATTATTCTTGTAT
>Ga0181612_124235_pt1 | contig 10989 bp, 5 predicted proteins | sample HoacroProtozoa21_FD_119630 | JGI IMG/M metagenome (GOLD analysis project Ga0181612, IMG submission 119630) | Hoatzin crop microbial communities from Cojedes, Venezuel. Combined Assembly of Gp0051906, Gp0051904, Gp0051908 | reverse complement strand
CTTCATTTAAGGCATTTACTTTCTCTGTATGTGACAAGTGATGCTTAGCCCTGAGGAATGTAAAAATGTCCCCGATGAGAACGTGTCAGTGACGCTGTGGTGTATCAAGCGTGTGGTTTGTGACGGCGTCCCGTATTGCGTAATGGTGGGCTGTAATTATTCCAGTGCAGTATCTACAAACGTATGAACTTGGAAGAGTACAGCATGATGGTGCTAAAGGCAGTGTCCAAGGAAAATAAAATCTTTCTCTTGCATCTTGCTTGTTAGCTCTTGAGGCAGCTATGGTGCCTTGCAGTGTAGTATTTACACAGCGGTAGAGGTGCGAAATTTCCCACCGCGGTGACATCCTAATCCATTTTGGCAGTGCTGCGACAAGAGTCAAGAGCATGAGCATGTGCAGACCTGTTTGGTGGAACTGAGGGGACCCAAGGGAAAAGACGAAGAGATTGAAGAGGAGAGGGGAGCTTTCCTTGGATTTGCAACCTTGCAAACTGTCAAAGTTCTTATGGTGGTTTTTCAAGCATCGGTTTTGGACTCCCAGAATTCACCCAGTCTCGACCCAGCTCTCTTTAGTTGGGATTATGTTCCTTTTCTTCAGGGTGTTTTTGGACCATCTCCAGTTACTTGTTTTTCCTCAGGCATGTTCCTATTTCTTTTTTTCTTTTCCACCAGTAGGTATGAGTAGACTGTAGTTTTCACTCCACCTAAATCCTCAGATTTGACATACCTGGAAATTGGTAAAGATTGCTTGAGGAAAGGTAAAGGAAAGCTAGTACCTTCTGAAGTTTGATGCTAGGGCTGACAGAATGCTGATCTGAAAAATCAAAAGTGAGAGCCATAGGCTGTGTTAGCAACTGGCGTGGTGCGATGAGAGGTGCGAGTGTGGGATGAAGAAGCAGGGGCTGAGCATCCGTGCTGGGCGTGCTTTGCAGGCTTCACTTTGGTTAGCTCTAGGCTTGTGGTGCGGATTAACCATCCATTAGGTGTGCTCCAGGAGAACATCTTCCCCTTCAGTTTCATCCGTAAGGAATGCGATTTGCATGGTCTGAAATCCTTCCACAGCGTAGTGCGAGGCAGTGTGCTGCCAGTGAGCTGAAAGGAGCGTGTAGAAGGTGACTGGGAGCTGGACCTGCATGAAAGTCAGTGGCTAAGACCTGCCCTTGGCGAAAGACGCCAGATAAGCCATTACTGACAGTGAAATTGAAAAAAGGGGGTGGGACAAAGGAAGGGACTGAGGGAGATAAAAAGCAAAATATGTGGCTTTGAAGTTGTTGCTTGCCAAAAAATTATACATCCGGTTTGCTGGTGGCGTGGTTGTGGGTGTAGAAGTGTATTGCAGTATTAAGAGCAGGCAGGATTTTGATCTCAGCACTTTCCTAAAGTTGGAAATAGGTTTATGTTGATGGTGTAAACGTAAGTACGAATACCTGATTCAACAGACTGTTAATACTATGCAGACTGCAGTGGGAAAGAATTATAACGTCTGTTAAAATGATTGAGGTAAACATAAAGGCACACTATTAATTTTAGATAATGGAGATTAGGCTCGATATATGGAGCTTTGCAAGAAGAGCAATAACCTAGGCATGGGAAAGAGGGCATTTTAGTCAACCGTGGAACACTTGTTTAGCTGATCTTTAGTTTAAGCAAATATAGCTGACCAAGTTATATTTTGACAGTCAGCTGTTACCACCATCATATTCTGAGTTGGCAGCCACACGTTTATTACTGATGAACAAACATACCAGCTTTCCAGGTAAGTGCACATACTCATACTGTGAAGTAATACATTACACAGCAGAAGAGGGAGAAGACAGGAAAATGAGGGCTGTATTGCGATACCCACCTTACAAACACGTGTGACAGCATTGCATGACCTAGAGTGTGTACTTGTGATAACAATACCTTTTTTTATACTTTTAACGCTAGGTCTACCCTGAATTACAAATCACCAATGTTGTCGAAGCCAACCAGCCAGTAACAATCCAGAACTGGTGCAAGAGGGGATGGAAGCAGTGCAATGGTCACCCACACATTGTCGTTCCCTACAGGTGTTTGGGTGAGTGACTGAGTTTCAGTCTGTTTTTTTCTGCTCTTTGGTTTTTCAGTCTCTTCGTGAAAAAGATAGAGAATCTATATAAATATCTTTTACATCTCTGTATTATCATCTTCTCTGAGTTGGGTTTGTCTAGTTGTTCAGTCCTTTGGAACTGCATTATCTAGAGAGAAAATACTTCTGCTCTTCACGACACTGTTTTAATGAGTGACTGCAAACAAGGCTTCTGCTTACTCCTCTTGTTTGTCATTATCTCTCCCCACTTTTCCTCACATGCAGACATGCAGGTGTGCGCCCAGTTTACAGGTTTTTGCTTATAAGCTATCCACCTTTTCCCTAAATAAATACTTCTCCACCATTGTTTTTTTAGTGTCTAGTACTTCGGTCTCTACTGTGAAAGACAATGGGAATGTGTTTTTACTGAAAGCAAGCAAAAGCTAGATTATAAATTTCCCTGTTTCTTTCTGCAACTTTATTTTTATAGCAGTTGCTTGCTGTTCTCTCCTGTGTCCTTGATGCTTTGAATAGATACACCAATTTAAAATGGAGGTTCAGTCCTTCATTTTTTTGTTAACCTTTACTTCTGTTAGCTTTCTGTCAGCATTCAGAAAACAGGATCATATTAATCTGTTGTTTTCATTAACATTCTAGGCAAAACATTTTCTTGAGATTATTCCATGAGCTATATAAGTATGTTGCTTTACCAGTGCCATTTGAATTGTGATAAACTGGCTGCCTAGTTTCATGTTTAAATGCTGGAGTTCAGAGTTGGAACTTGCTTTCCTACTAAGCCAGGAGCAGCTAAAATGTTGTGTGGAAAACAACTCGGTCCAGTTATTCCATGAAATAAATAATGAAAGAAAACCAGAAAATATGCAGTCTTTCTAGAATTTTTGTTCATTTGTGTAGAATAGGTGAAACACACGGCACGCTCTGCCTGATGCCCAGGCAGTGAGTGCACCAACTTAACAAAGATAGGACTGCAGAGTAGCTAACAAGTGTGCTGCTGCTGTGGTCAGAGGTGCCAAAACGACAGAAGTGCACAATCTGTACTAGGAAGTATCAGGGAAAATTAATTCTTCACCAGAGTTTCTAGATATGATGTTTGTTTGTATGGGTACGAATTAGGTGTCTCTAGACCTCCAGTATATCGTTGTTGATGCTACTGCAGGTAAGAAAGACTAGTTTATTCTGAGCAAAAGTGTTAAAGCAGAACCCAAATTCAGTGGCAGGGGAGGGGCAGCAGGGGAAGGACCTGCCTCTAATAATATGAATCCTGACTGCAGGAAGGAATCTTGCTTTTTGTGTGGTTTCCAGACTTCTACCTGGGTTGGGCTGGTCACTTCCACCAGAAGTTTTAATGATGAAAGGAGCATGCTCTTCTACCCATTTGTTACTGTTTTCTTTAGTTTTCCACAGTCAAGATAAAAACATCAGCTTGTAGAGTCCATCCACTTGTAGAGCCAGATAAGCAACTTATTAGAGGTGGGGCAGAACTGCAGTCTCACCTAGCTTCATTATGATACATTTGATCCGATTCCATGTGAGTGCACTTGTGCCAGTTAGAGATGTGTTGGAAGAAGATCAGGCTAGTGGAACTATAAAAACTAATTCTTATTATTTATTGCATTGTCATTATAAGCAAAGTTCTGAATTATGATCAGGGAACTATTATGCTCAGGACTCTCTATACTTACATAGATTTGGTTAGAGCCCTGGAGAACTTAACAACCTAATTTAAGATAAAAGGCAGTGTCATCACAAGAGCAAACGAATATAAATTAGCCATGAATAAATTTAGTCTGGAAATTATGAGGAACTTTCTGCAAGAGTAAGGAACTCCAACAGTCTTCTGGTAAAAGGAATAAGAAGTCTAGTAATTTAGAAGGAAGTTCATAGATTTATGAACAGGGCTATATGCAGGTCCCTGTAGGAGTGAGGAACTGGTAAGATGTCTTTCCTGAGTTGCGGTTTTGAATTAAGAATAGTTGGGAATTTAATGTCTGCTATCTTAGGTAGCAAGGTAGGCTTTGATTGCTGGAAGCAAAAATTTTAAAGACATTTAAGCACCTCATACCCATTAATGCTTTGCCTTTAGCTCCTATTTTCTATTTTAAAATACCCCCATATGCTATTTTTTGTCTGATTTCCTTGTAATTGAGGCTTACGCAGTTGTCTGCCACGTGTGTGTTTGTCATGCTCCTTCTGTAGTCTAAAAGTTGTGGATAAACACCTTGAATACTCGTGCTGCAGTGTACATCGAGGGGGTAGACTGGAGGCAGGGAATTGATTGAGTTCAGTCTGTCAGTGTCTCATGGCTTTGACAGATCTTCTTTTTTAATAATTTTATGCAATATCATGTTGGATTTTTTAATCTATTTTGGTAACTGGTGTTGTAGCCTGCACAAACAGTTCAGTAGGGGGGTACTGATTTTATTAATTATCACCATAAACAGTACTATGTCTGTCTCGGAATACTTTTTCCCAAATCTTATTTGTTACAGAGTTAAGGAGTCTTGAGAGCTTTTTTTTTTCTGATCTCCTGCTAATACTTCTTCAGTCTTAAAAGATATTTTTTTTAAAAGTTGGATCTTACACAGAGCTGACAGGCATGCCTCTCCACTATCCTTGGTGTGGTAGCCACTAGTGGGCAATTCCAGAAATCGGACACTGACAGTACCCATTCCTCAGTAATTTTAGTGCAAGTAGACCACCGTTAAATCCATTTACTCTGGTAAGAATTAGAATGCCAGAAGAAGGTTTGGCAGTGGGCAGGTGATTGCAGTGTTGTCTTAGAAATTTTACTTTACTGTGAGAATCCCTTTCAGTATCTTGAGTCAGCTTACAGTTTCTTCCATCTTGACATTTGTTTTCCACAGAGGTGAGAAAAACTGAGTGACAGAAATGTGTCTGCTTTCAGGCCAGAGCATGTTCACAGTCCATTTGCGTCCCAGTATTCAGCTGAGGCTTGCCGAGGCGTGCAGAGCGCGTATCACTGTAGCACTTGCCTGCTCCATTAGTTGTTTTCCCTTTGAGACTCATGCATGATGGTAGTTACTGCAGCTATTTGTAGCAGTAAACTTTAGTAATATTGATTAGATTCATGAGATTACACAGCTTTGTATTTTCTTTTCTTAAGTGGATGCAACTAAAGCATAAAAGCAGTAATTTAAGAAAGGCAAAATGAAAGCCCCTTGTTTGAGTCAGCCATATGTCTTTGCAGTGACCACATAAATATGCTCCCTAAAAATGTTCTAATTGATCCCAAAGAAGAAAAGCATTACTGGTTTAATTTAATTTTAAGATACGATCTTGTGCCTGTGTGAAGGGCTTTGCAATGTTCTTAAAACTGCAACCTTTGAGACAGTGTTCTTGTCGGATAAATCTGATTTACCCATGTTTTCATTGCGTGCTTCCAGGGACACAGGGGATTACTGTACAGTTCAGATTGTTGAAGAGAGGAAACTTCTAGTGAAAAGAAAATTGTTGAGTAAATTTTAGTTACCTTTCTGAACACACTGAAGGCATTTACCTTAAAACTATCTTTATTTTTATCTTCCTGCTTTTAGAAAATGACATCTTCCAATGTGTGCATATTACAGTTCAAAAGTTGCCCACCTTATGACAGAAATAGGAATCTAGGTGAATGTTTTGGTGTCTTCAATGATGGTGTCAGACTGCTGTCTTCAAGGAGAAAAAAAAAATCTGGGATTTGAGGTGGTTTTTAGTGATACAAAGATTAATTATGCTGTTTGAGTGAGGTGTATGCTGCTTGACAGTCACGAATGTGTTTTCAGTGCTCAGGCAAAGATGTGAGCCATGAGATGTGCTGGCAGGAGAGTGAAGATCTGCAGTGCTTCCTTGGCATGGTGTCGGGTGTGCGTGCTGGCATCCTCGCACCCGCAGCGAGCAAAAAGCAGGTACCCTTAAGACTGAGCCCTCCAAAATGGTGACGACAAGCTTGCTGTGGGGTACGGGCTGCAGGATTTCATCAGGCAGTGCCAAGAAGTCCATGATATCCACTTAGTTTTATGGAAACTGTTCTTGAAAAATATCCTGGCCACAAACCTGGCCCTGTTATTGTTGGAGGAAGATCTGCCAGTGGCTGCAGCAGAAGGGCAGGATTTCTGCCTGCCTTGGGGTAGTGTGGGCAATAAGCAGTTCTCTCCTCTCTACTTCTTGCTTGAGGAAAAGCAGCTGGCGAATTTGTGTGACATGGGCCATGAGATGAGGTAATTCACTCTGTGTTCCTGGCTGTTGGCAGAAGTGGGCATCTTTGTCCCAGTGCCGTGATTCTGAGAATACCTTGGATAAATACCTGGCTATACTTTTCTGAATAGATGATGTTTCATTTACTGCTGGTGAAACACACGCCAGCCGAGCTGCTCGTTGTGCACCATAGCCCTGGAGAGAGGAGAAGCTAAATTATGCAGATGTTCATGGATGGATCTGTGGGCATGGCAGACAAACAACTGCAGGGTGGGGTAAAGGGGAATTACTACGGCATTGATTAATGGCGCTGCATAAAGTACTTACTGGCATACTTGTATGTGACTCCCATTTCGTTATCCTCTTAATGATTGCTGCTAAGCACTGTATTCAGACAGTGTTTGAAGGATCCAGATGTGTTGGAATATCATTATGTGTGTAGCCTCTGTCAATCAAAACGTGATTACTTGCAATCGTTTGTTCTTAAACAAGTGGATTAGCTTATATGACATGTATATTTTGCTGTGTGCTTATGTAGCAAAAAGCTGGCTTCTGTTTCTTGTTTTAACAAACACATCTTTGAAAATATTTATTAACTTGTCATGCTTTATTACTCCAGCAGTTTATAAAGTTAACCACTTCTTGATGTCAGAAGAGGCAGCATACTCAAGTTTTGATATGCATGCCTGGCCAATTATACCAAAGAAAACACCAAGGTTATGCTTGGAGTGAATCATTTAAATAGAGAAATACGTAATCAACAGTTCTTTTGGTTCATCTGGTAGTTCACCTGCAATTTTAACTGGGATTTTTTCACACAAGCATGTGAAATGCCTGTTTACTTCTGCTATCTGGTGGTACTTGCCGTTTTTTTTTTTTCCTCTCAACTCACTGTCGAGTGCACCTGTTTCTCACTGCAATGGCAAAGCTTCTCCTCTGGACACTTTGGAAACACTTTCCACTGGCTTTTCCATGCAGTGCCTAATCAACAGAATGACGTGAAATAATTGTCCCAGAGTTTTCCTGTCCCTGCTAGTTTAGCTATCCGCCTCCAGCTTGCCTCAGTCTCTGCTCAGCCATGTGAGTGATGCAGACAGGCCTCACACCACACTCGTTTCCCAAAATAAAAAAACGCACTTATTTCAGCCTACACAACTACATCATGTCTAGTTTTTCTGACAGCGTGAGCTGACAAGAGGGAGAGGATCTCCAAAAAGACTGACAATCTGAGTTGCTTAGTGGGGAGGCCATGGGTAGAGAAATCCTAAGTGCGGAGAAAGGCAAAGCTATTCACTGGAAGAAATCCTTTCATCTCTCTTCTTTGCTCCCTCACAGACAACATTCCTGCCTTCTAGTGGTATTTTTGGTATGCTGCTGGCGGGCAGAAGAGAAAGCCCTGCCTGTGCAGGCTAGGCACATTATTTTGTGAAACTGCAGACACTGCAGGGATGATGAGGTATCCTAACACAGTGGCTTCCATCTGCTGCAGCAAAGCCTTGGCAGGTGCTCCCTAGCCAGGTCCCTGCCCAGGACCCACACTGGCAGCTCTTCGGCATTGTGCCAGTGGTCAGAGTTTTCTCCTATTTCTGTGTCCTCGTGTCTGAGCTAATTACAGCAAGCTTTTAAGGCTTCACTTCATCAAGTGTGTTCTTAAATGTGCCCCTGTGCAGCAGTGCAATTAAGAGATTGCCCTGACAAGTTTCATTGAATAGAAATTATTTTCTGTATATATCTGAACTCTGTTGACCTGAATTTTATGGTCAGCTTCTGTACTAGAGAAGAAAGTGGCTGTTAAGCATTAGTTGGGTTACTGATTGTTCGTATAAAGAATAATGAGTTTATAATTTTATTATAATTTTAAGCAGCTGTGTTGCCTTGTGGTTTAGAACTGTGTTTTTCCAAGTATGTTCTTGTAGAGCAGGACTGTATAAACTGTTGCAGTGGCCTTTGGCATGCTTCAGGGGACAAAATACCATCAGCTGGAGGAAGAGGTGGGGAGTGGGCAGAGAAATCCTGAATGAGATCGCCCATCAGTAGCACGAGAACTTCCTCAGGCAGTCACGGATCTGTTTATTGAGGCTTCCTCCTCCTCACTCGAGCCAAACATGAGTTCAGCTGTTGGTTTAGCCAAATCCTAGCCGAAGGCGTGGAAACCTTGAAGTGAAGAGATAAAGCAAAATTAGCATCCTGGTGGGGACCAGAATATGCCTTGATGTATGACTAAGAGTAAATATATAACATGTTATTTTTGTGTAATAAGCCGAGAAGAAATAAATCTGAACTTGTATATTTCTGTGCATTTTTAGGGTGTAGATAGATTTTACTTGTTTGGCGACTGCAGTAAGGTTTTAATAAGAGAAGGTTTTGTGGAACAGGTCCAAACACAAAAACTTTTCTGAGATCTTGAACAGAACAGTTCTGCAGATGTACTTCTAAAGCAGTAAAATAATTCTTTATAGGTAAATGCTGAAAATGAGTGTGTTTATTTGTCTCTTTACAATGGACAAAGGAAACCAGAGATAGTGGTGTGTACATGTCAGGAACAGCTCACAGGAAGCAGTCACAGATATGTGAAAGTTGTCTTCTTAGCTGCCTATTAAAGACAGCATTACAAATTGTATTATATACTGTTTCTAATTTTTTTGAAATGTTTTGAAGCCTGAAGATATAAATCAGTTTTCTGCTTGAATGGTCAATGCTAGCTGGACTAAGTTTTCTTCCTCTTGTAACTTCCAGGCTATCTGAGTGTGTCAGGGATTAAAAGTGGCACATTCCTGCTTTACTATCCCTGTGCAAGGGGTGCCAGGGAGGCCGCAGTTGCGGGGCGGCCCTGTCTGCCACCCTGTCCTTTTGTGTGTGTCTGAACAAGCTCTTTGGTGTGTTCTTCTGGCTCAGCCTCTCCCATAGCCTTAGTTACCGCTCGCCACTCAAATCCTGCCTGAAGACAAAACTGATTTACCTCTCAGAAATTCCTCTAACCTTACCTGAGCACTTTGGAGACACAGGTTTGGTTTTATAAAGGTCGTGAGGTGAGGAATAGCCTCCCTAGTTTGTAGTTGGAAGGCTGGAGAAAGGCTGGGGAGAAGCTTCAAAACCAAAAGTATCTGTTGATAGTCGGGCTCCAAGCTGTAAAGCACTTGAAGCAGCATTTATGTGTGTGTGTGTGCGCATATGTACGTGTGCACACAAGGATTCTTTGTGAAGTAGAGATGTATATTTGGTTTTGATAGATGTGTGCATTCACACATGCACGCAACCTGTGAGTAATGCATGAAGCCACCACGTAATTTTCATAGCTTGTTCATTGTACGCATCCAGTTTTCATAGAAACATAGGTTGGAAAAGACCTCTAATCATGAAGTCCAACTGTCACCTCAACACCACCATGCCTGCTAAACCGTATCCCAGAGTGCCACATCTACACATTTTTTGACCACCTCCGGGGATGAGGACTCCACCACCTCCCTGGGCAGCCTGTTCCGACGCCTGACCACTCTTTCAGTAAAGAAATTTTTCCTAATGTCCGATCTAAAACAGTGGACTTGTCTGGGTATTTATGCAGAGAAAGTACAAACAGAATCAATTCATTCCTGTGCTCCAGGGTGCCTGAAGCTACATTCCCTGCTCCCAAACTACTTCAGCTGATGCTACACTGGGATGCTACCCTTCTCTTTCCCAAAAGAGAAGGTTGTTCTCAGTCTCGCTTGTAGAAGCTGTATCTATTGTCATAGTCTTGTTAAACATTCATTGTGCCCTAGAAAGAACACAAAAGTGAACATGTCACTATAGCTCACTGCTTTCTTATGATTCTCATCTGGGAGAAGAGGAGAATCTCACTTTCTGCTCTCTCCTCCAATTCTAAATTTAAATATTTGAAAAGAAGTACTCTGTTCCACAAGAAACCTAAGGCTTTCCTCTTCTGCCCAAGAGCCTTAGCCACTTAGTCTTAATCTCATCTTGTTCTTCTTTCCTGCCTCTGATTTAATGAATATTTAATTATTCCCTGGAAAGTGGAAGTTAAGAGAACTCCACTCCAACCTACTAGAGGTACTATTTTTGAAAATTTATTCTGGGCCTTGTTCCTGCTTCTGTGAGGGCTCAAACTGTTGAAGGTCATTAGAGGTCTGAGGTACTGCAGCTACCACCAATATTTATACTTTGTGCTGGGCCTTATCTGATAGATGTGCACTAAAAATGGTGATCAGTCAGGCAAGAGAGATGCAGAGGAACTCTTCTGCAAAGCTTCAGGGACTTAGGTATCATCTGGCTCCTGAGAATTGGGTATTGTTAAAAATGAGGTATTTCCAGCATACTCAAAGGCAAAAATTAGAGACTTTGCTAATGAGCCCATAAGTGATTGTGGATTTGGACAACTCTAAAATAAGACAAAGCAGAATGTTGATTTTGATGATGAAAGTAGCAAAGAGAAGTTGAAGTCCCAGTTAATTTCTTTTGTACTTTTCAAACGGAGAGTGATGTGACCGTAGCTTTCTTATGCAATTGCAATGATGTGCCAGGGATTGCATGCAGACAGCAAGGGAGAGCGTCCCAGGTGTCATCTCTCCATGGAATTACCATAGATTGCTCAGAGCTGCCATTGTCTACACCTCCAACATAAGACACGTGTTATGAGATAGGGTGGCTGTGTGGGGATCGGAAGACTGCACGGGCTGTGGTTGGCTGGTGTTTTTTTTTTAATGATACGGCGACCACCGAGATCTACT
>Ga0181612_107413_pt1 | contig 10989 bp, 4 predicted proteins | sample HoacroProtozoa21_FD_119630 | JGI IMG/M metagenome (GOLD analysis project Ga0181612, IMG submission 119630) | Hoatzin crop microbial communities from Cojedes, Venezuel. Combined Assembly of Gp0051906, Gp0051904, Gp0051908 | reverse complement strand
TCATGCAATTAAGAAGTTAAATTTTGTGAGTGCAAATTTACGGTCAAAACTCTCCTTTTCATACTTTTCTACTTTCCGTGAAGTGCTGATCACTGTGAGAAATTAAAACATAATTGGAAGTAGATGACTTTTGCTGCTTCTTGGATTTTCTGTATTTAGAGATCTTTTTCATATGTTATGAGGTTTTAAAGTGTGTAGATAACAAGGTACACAATGTAGTGATTAAATTTGTTGGAAAATGCCTATTTTTATTATTTCTGTAATCTCAGATACATTGGCTGTTTCAAACCTGACAGCCTATGTAATTTTTTTTCACAGAAATTGTCCTGTTCATATACCATTTATTTTGCTCTCCCCTATTGTGTGGAAGATACTGTGTTAGTTAAATGCTTCCTATGGGATGGAATGGACCACTACGTTATCCAGAAAACTCCCATATTTCATCTCTAATATTTTTGAAATAAATCCAGAACTTATTTAAAATACTCAGACTGAATAATCATTTTAAACTGTATAGGTGAACCTAGAAGTATTTCTGTACTAAGTATGATTTAATCATACATTAGAATATAACTCGCAGATACACATACAGCTAAACAGAGGGTCAGAGCTGTATGAGGTTCACCAAGATGAAAGTGTAAAATTAGAATTAAATTATTTTAGAATTTTTGTTGGCAATGAATTCTTAAATATATATGATTTGGTAAATATTTTCTGTCTTTTGGGTTCTTGGCTCCCCATATATGCCTATATATGTAAACAAAATGATGGTGTTAATACAACAAGCATATTTTACTGCAAGTCCTTTTTTAGGTGAAGTCAGATGTGAAAAAGGTGAGTGCTGAAAGTGGGGAGGAGAAAATGTAGCTAAGGGACAAAAATACTGATTTTTTTTTTAGAAAGATTTATTTACATTTAGAGGTTGTACATTTTCCGTTCGTTCCTTACAAAGAATTGATTTACTAGTGTGTTGGTTCACTTCTTGTACAAACAAATTACAAGGCTTTTTAGAAGTGCATTAAAGATCTCCTTTGTATATAATGAAAATTACAAAAGTTACTGTTATTTATATTCAGTTAAGAAATTTGAAAAGACAAAATTGGATTCAGTATGCTGATAGGGTAGTGCCGTTTCTGTCCATGAGCTGAGGGTGATGGGCAGTTTGGAGTTACCAATCAAAAAAAAATCAGAATCATTATTTAAAATGCTTTCAAATATGTAGAATTATTATATTTGCGAAGTAATTTGCTGCTGATGGTCAGACATTTTTTAAGTGCTACTAATATATCTAGTTCATGGTAACAAAAACCGAGTATAATATTTCTAATGGGGCTTTAGGAAAATCAACATTAAAAGATGAACTATTACTTTTTTAGCACTAAATTGTCAAATAGTCATTAATGATGTCTTATAAAGATTCCTGAATATAAAATCATGCAGGGCAACGACAGTCAAAGTGCTTGTGTAACGCCATGATAAAATTTCTGTGGGTAGCACGAACCCAGTGTGTAGAGTTTGGAGATGCCGGGGTTACACTGTTGCTAACACATGGTTCTGTGGTGGCTTGCGTTCTTGCCTTTTTGTTGAGAGCATCTCCTTTGCAGTAGTTTTACTAATGAAAAATTAAGATTACCTAAATGCTGAAAAAAATTTCAACTGCTGTGTTTCCTGTATAAAGTCCCACTTCTAATGTTTGTTCTATATTTATGTAAAGCATTTGCCTTCCCTTGTGCTTATTTTATATTATTGACATCTAATGAAAAGTAGTTGCCTGAAGCTGAAGAGTTTGGGGCCGACATAAATATATGATATTATAGCAGATAGGTCAGAATCGAGCTCTTGGTTTGTTTAAATACCTGGGACCCTATTACAAAATTAATCTAATGATTATATAGCTGATTTGTCTAGTATTAATATCTGCTTCAAGCTCGGGGTAACAGCACTGTACAGATAATAGCATCAGGGAACAAGCTCAACCACATGTAGCAGCTAACACTTAACTGGCAAAGTGTGAACTCTTCTTCTCTCCGAGATCTGGATTTGGCAAACTCAACCTGACAGAAAGTAGGGTTTCCACAAGAGTTTTCGCTGTCTGCATATGCAGAGCTACTCATGGAGGAAAGTGGAGGAATTAAAGATGAGCTATGTCTATACAGTAAGAAGGCTGACCATGACTTCAGCAAAACTTTCTGATAAAGTTTGTCTGACTCGTGTTATGTAAAGGCAGTTTTGTGATGGCGATGTGATTCACTATGTAAGTAGTGAAATACTATGCATAAGGAAAATTGCTGGACTGAACAGTTGCGCTTTTCTACAGCTTAAGAATGTAAAATGGCACATCATGCCAATTATTTTAAAGAATGCTGACCACAGGTAGGAAATCCACTTTGAAAACAGAGCGAAATGCAGTACTACAGAGACCATTTCAGCTGTGAAACTGATGAAGCAGATGTAAGAAGTTCCTTTTTCTCCTAACTCTGCAGGCATTTCCAATTTTTAATCCTACTTTCCAGGCTGGATCTTGGGATCAGAATTTGGTACAGCGTGTACTGTATAAACCCGATAGTGATGAAAGTTTCATGAAGTAGAAAACATAAAAACATAGAAAGCTTGCATATGGCAAGTTGAGAGATGAAAATGCTTTTCACTTAATGTAATGTTTAATATTATTTAAAGCTCTTTTATTTTGCATATAATCAAAATGTGTTAATGTACAGTAAGCTAAGTGTATTTCCAAATTCAGATGTACTAAGTTGCTTCGTTGAGGGTCCTAAAATTGAAGTGGGAAATACCACTTTTGTGAGAACAAAGAATTTGCAACATGAAAAGGGAAAGAAGAGAACCTGTGCCGATACGTAATTGTATATCTTCATCATACTTCTGACTTCAGAAGTATTTGTTGTTCAGCCATTTGACAAACGTTAATTTGATGAATTGATTTGTATGAGGCACGACAACTGAGTGAGCTAAGATTGTGTTTGTTCTGGTACTTTGGCTGTTGTGCTAGTGCTGGGCTTCCCACTGCTCTCCCTGTGACTTATTACTGGTTTTCTGATAGACATGGCTTAGAACATAATCAGCTGCAGAAATGTGAATTACTATAATTTTTGGCTTGACTTTATGTAGTATTTTAGAAACAGTACTGAATATTATGGTAAACATCTTTCCAGGTAGAATAGGAACTGTTTCAGGTAGTGTAAAACGGCATGCTTAAAAGGGCACCAGTGACTGACTGCATAGTGTTGCTGGGTACTCCTCTGTTCTAACTTCGGATGTGCACGATGTGAGTAACCTGAGCTGCTCATCTGAAGTTAACTATACATTGAATGGAGAGAAAAAGGAACTTCTAGGAATTAATTCACTAACTTATTTTAGATGCTAACTTGGGATGAAAATAACAGCATTCTAACAGTGACTGATTCTCAGCACTGGTTATAGAGTAGTGTCAGGTGAGGATGCACACTGTCTGCGCTGGGTGATGTGAATCCCAGCCATATCACCAAGGTACCTAATACATTTCTGTAGTATATAAAAGAAATATAATAAGTATATAAAAATACTTATTTTGTGTTATTTATATTATACATACAATTAGTATTATATAAAATAATATTTATTTTAAGTATTAAAATATTTATAAATTATATAACATAAATATATAAAATGTAAGTATTTATAGTCAAACTGTTCCCTGCTAAAAATAGGTTTAGGTTTGATGGTGTCAGTCTCCTTAAGCTGTGTGGCTGTTCCACAGAACTGACGGTGTACTAGTAAGAGGTGGTTCTTTAGAAACTACTGAATGGAAAGACTTAACAAACGATGGTTTGTATGTTACAGTCTGCCATTATGTGTAGTGGTATATGGCTGCATGTCAGAGGTTTCTTGGTTATGCCTAGTCACAACGCCTGCATTTTCATGAGTGGCTGTTGCTTAATGTCAGTTAACTTTTGAGCACATTTCAGTAACCTGGAACCTTCTGTAGCTGAAATGTAGAGTTACATGCAGGCATTGAGATCCAGGAGAGTATTACCCTATTCTTGTCCAACTGTTACGATACCATCTTCCCTTATCCTCAAAGACAATATTTTATGTGGGATTTGTTGCACCAAGCTGTAGGCATTTACAATGTGGACATCCATATTTCGGCCAATTACTTTAAACATGCAGTAGGCTATTAAAGAACCAAAATTTAGACATCTACTCAAGATCAACTGCATCCTGAAGTGCCTGCTTTTCTCTCGTGCCCAAGAGGGGAGTGTATGTTACTTGTTTTGCTAGATGTCCACACTTTAGAATCTAATTAGTGAAATGAATTGCCTCTTTGTGGTTTTTTTTTAGCAGTTTGTTGTCCATTAGGTGTTTTGATCAGCAGGCAGCAGTATCTGGTTTTTTTTGCACATTGCCTTTTTCTGCTACTAATGTTTCTTTTTTTTCTACCCTTATTACCCTTAGAGTGAGTGAGTGACCCTGTCTTACCAGTTCACTTGTAGGACAAGTCGAAGTGTAAGAGGAAAATATATACGAAAAAACTTATCATGGCAATGTGCTGTAATACGTTCACTAAAATCAGAATTATGGGATGACTGAAATACAAATACAATGCTTCTTACATTGGAAGAAGAATACAACACTCAGGGAGAAGAAAAAGAACAAATGGTACTTCAATGATTTATACCTCTGAAACAGTTGGAGTGCTTTTAAAGTAGGTTTTGTGTTCAAATCCCACATTCTATATTTATAAGAAATAGACCCTTTACTGACAAAAAAGCTGACAGTTCCATCATTTTACATATTTATACCACTGAGGTATTTAATTACTTAAAAATCATGAGCAAGGAGCAATTCTGACACTGTGGCACAAAAAGAGCTGGAGATACCGACTTGTAGAAGCCAGCTTTTCCTTCTGAAAGGTATTAGCTGTTGAAAATCTTTACTGTTGTCAGTTCCCATATTTAGACTCATAGACTTTATGCCTTTCAAGATGTTGCAGTGCTAAACAATCTAAGCAAATCAACTGAAAATCAATATGAAATAGTAATCCTGATTTTGCAGTTCATGATAGTTGCTGTGAAATAGGACTTAATTTTGCTTCATTTTGTTTTTCTGTTTTTTTTGTTTGTTTTTTTTTCCTTGTTGGAAATGATGAACAGTCAGGGAAATTAAAAAGATTAGAGAACAGGATTGTGACTTACAGCTCTGTTCAGAATGAGTGAAAACAGGGTAGCCACTTTTAATTGTTCTGTTTTGTAGATGTCATAAAAACAATGTGCTCGGGTTGCTGTCTGGAGAAGTGATTTTGGAAGGAAAAAGACAATGATGTTGCAGGATTCACAGCAAAAGGCAGGAAGATTTTGAGATCAGGATACAAGAGAAGGAAAGTCAGTCAAGGATGTTGCAAACATGGAAAGTGGTTTGTTGAAGAGGAGGAAAGCAGTGCAAGATATATGGTGGTTTGAAAATGCTGCTTCCCTTCTAGAAAAAATAATTTTGTTTGGCCCACTTAACAAAAAAATCTGACAGAGGACTGTAAGATTACATGTTTAAACCCAGCAGACAATGGAGTGGAAGAATACCAAAAGTTTGTTGTAAGTAGAATTATCTAAAAAATTACTTGTAAATCTGTTCACCAAAGAAAAATACACTATAAAAAATAGTAGGTTTGACTTAGGAATGAACAATGTATGGTTCTTTTGAACAGAAGATTTTTACTCAACCCTTGCTTTTATCACATGTAATTAAGGCAAAGGAATGAATGACTAGCTTCACAAAGATGAAGGAATTACTGGTACCTGTTATAATCACAAACCCCGTCACTGGGTGCATAGACAAGGCAGGGCAGTCGCCCAGGATATGAGAGCTATGTGCATCATCTCCAGTGTCTGAAGGAAGTCAAACACATCTTTCCCTCCTTGCAGCCCTGATCACCAGGCTATTGGATGGCTTGGATTGAAATAATTCTTTATTAGTTTTATTTTGAGCTATGTTATTATAAAGAAAGGAATTGCACATTATTTCTGTTAGAAGAAGAAGATTCCAGAATGGAACATACTCACATGGTACTCTGCTATCCGCTCTGTGCCCTCTTCAGTCCATTGAGTCCTAAATTCTTTGCTGTGAAGCAGATTTGCATCAGTCGCAGGTCTGCAGTATAGACTACAGAATAGTAGTCAGGACACCTGCTTACAAGTTTGGAAATGAGAATTTTATTTCAATGGTCAAAGAGGGAAATTGAAAGTGAGCCCCACTAACTACTGGGCTTTTTATAAAAAGATTATGCGTGGTGCAGTCAGTGGGGGATGTGTTTTTTTTGTAAAGTGATTAGAGTCTTAAGTGTCACTTAAGGGACTTTTTTATTTTTAGAGAAAATGTTAACACAGAAATGAAATTGGTATTAAATAATTAAAAAACATTATTTGAGGTGTGTGGATTCTTGCGGATTGTAATGGCCTGTAATGGCATACAGGGACATGAAAGGTGTATTTTCAGTACTGGAAAATGAGTAGTATAGATTCCTGGTTCTCCAGGACCAAAGTTTATAAACCCACATAGTGAGAGGTAAATTCAACCCACATTTGCTGTTTTGTACATTGAAACAGTGTGAGTAGAAGAGTGGTTGATTTAGATCAGAGCAAAGGTCATCAGCTGTGTTTCCCATTTCTGAGGAGGAACTAGGCTAGACTGTTTGCCTAGGTATGGAAAACCCAACTGTCAGAGGAAGTACAGAGTAGTCCTTACCCTAGTGTATTGTCTTAGCTTCCAAAAGTCAAAGTTTTTCTCAAAAGCTATGCTTGCACCATTATGTTTAGTATAGGTATACAGGTGAACCTAGTTTCCATTTTGTTTATTTTGAAACCAAGGTTATTATCGGCTTGCACAAGACCCCCTGACAAGGAGTTCCAGTTTGGTTATGTTAAAAGAGTAATTCCTTTAGGTTTTTAAACCTATTGATTTCATTGGTATTTTGAAAAATATTGTAAGAGGTGAAGTAAATTCATAGTAAAATTCGTTGAGCAAAACTTGGAGGCTAGCTCTCAGGAAGCAAAAAGGCTACACTGGGAGACACATGGCAATAAAGTAATTTACAGAGATGTAATAGATACCTGCAGTTTTTAGACAGAAGTCTAAAACTAGACTAAATAAAACACTGTGATATGTTTTGCAAAGAACAGTCCTCCGGTGGTGGGGATAGGATGATTTTGAGACAGGATTGCCAGTTAAGAGTGATACAGGGAGGCATAATCACATATGGAAGAGAGAAAAAGGATTTGAAAAAGTACTTTCACGTGCAGACAGGAGGAACTGAGAGTTTGCAAACAAGCGCTTTGCTGTTGTGCAGGGTGGCAGTGGTTCAGCACAGAGTAAGTGCACAGATACGCTGTGTAAATGCACAGATGCACTTACACACACAACTGATTGCTTGCATCTGATACCCCTGGTGCAGATAAAGACTTATGTTTTCCATATTTTCCACATCTGCAAAATTGCTGCAACTCATTTGTTTACTCAAGTGATTTTAAGTGACTTACAGCATGTCAGTGAGCTAAGTTAACAGTGCAGTTTTTAAAGACACTGTGTGTGCTACTTCCAGCAGTATTTGGATTAAAATTTCTTAGTGCTGAGTATGATCTGTGCAGCTTTACTGATAGCAAACCCTGTGATCGTATCTGTGCGTCTGTACCGTTGGCATTTTGACCGCTTCCTGGTATAAACCTGCCGGTATAGCAATAGTTATTACAGGGCTTAAAATTGTATTTGTCTGTTTGTGTTAGGACTTCCACTTTCACTAACAGAAGTGGACCTTGATGGAGGTTGAGAAAAATGCTATCCTACAAAAATCTGGAACATACGAGTAACAGATAAAATCATCTCTGTATTTTCTCCATCTTCTCAATGACATCTAGGTCACGAGCTGATAACGTTGGTATGTTGAGAGAGAGCTACAATGTGCACTTTCAAAAAGAGGTGAAAAGTCTCCCATGTATGGGAGACTTAACATTGGGTGAAGACTTCTGAGAAAGTGGCAGTTGCCAGAAATTTACCAGATTCGTATTTTTTTAAGAAACACAAATATCAATCTTTACTTTCTGACCTGTGCTTTAGTGATCAGACTACTATCCTGTTTTATCTGGGTTTTTTTCCTGGTTATAATGACAATAGTCGTATAAAAGATACTGAATGACAAGCTACCAACTGAACAGGAATTTTATCTTGACAGGGGTCTTTGGCTACTTCCTGAGTGCATGCATTTAATAGAACTGCAGTGCTCACATATTGAAGCTAAGCAGTTAAAATATAGATTATCCTAAAGACTGCAATACAGCAAATGTATTTGCAAACAGATGCTTTAGCATCCCATGAAAACATTCCAGACAGCTTAATCTAACTAAATGTTGTCGCATAATATGGACATTAACCAAACATATGGCATGTTTTAAATCTATTATGCAGGCTGCCCTTCAGATGGTTGCTGCCACTTAAATATTGGTGTCAAGCAAGTAGCAGTTTCTCAGAACCTAGCTCTGCACAATGGTGGAAGCTGTTTCAGATGAGAACATTGATTCAGATTTGTCTATAGATATGAGATCCAGTCAGATGACTGAGATACTAAAAAAATCCCTGACAGATGAAACTATAAAAAATACTATAATACTACTATGAATAATACTTTAATTGAACCTTCTGTGTTTTCCAAAGAAGTTGCAGCTGAATCAGAATGAATGGAATATACTGGGATGGGGGGTGTTGGGGAGAGACTGGATAGAGGCGAGTGGAGGTGTAACACAAAGGTGTAGTTCACGCTCAGGATGTGACTGTTTTTTTTTTTATAATATTGAAAACAAGGAAGTGGTTGACAGTAAGAATCAAGAAGTGCCTGAGATTTTATCACCGTAATCTCATGGGATGGTTGGGTTGGCAGGGTTTTGGCCTTTTCTTGATGCCTTTTTTTATGCTAGTGTCATGGGGGCTTTATGGAAGAAATGAACTAGGTGAAGACATAATAAAGATTAGGTCACTGGTCATTATTAGCTTTTTAAATATAACTTATGAAACAAAAACGAAATAATACTTTTTGAAGATCAGAGGAAATCCTAACTGTGCGCAAATTCTAATAACAGACTTAATTTCTTCCATGGTATGTACTGTGCAGAGAGATTCTTTAATCCTGTCTAATCTTAAACTCTAGAACATATGAACATTGAAGAGCAGTTTTCATAATTGTGATTCGTTTAGAATTTGTTTGGCAAATATGAAAAATTTTGTTCAATCTGAGATTTATAGTAAATAGTTTGTGAGTTGTTATGTAATGATGAAGTAGTTAATGCATTTTCCGTTGAAGTGGAAGTTGGATCTGCTGATAACCCCTAAATTATGAAGACTTTTTAAAGAGCTATAGCTAAACTTGAATGTGTAAATTTAAAATTTTACAATTTGATTTGTAATGCTAAATCTTAGATGCATAATATTTAGACACTGTTATATAAATAATACAGGCTGTTTAAATGTGTATCGGTATAAATCAAGTTACTAACTTCTGTATTTCCAATTTCCTTTTCCAGCAGGAACAGTGTTGCCATTCCTTGCCTCTGCCCAAACTCATTAGACTCCTTTAGCAGTTAGAGCATGCACTTGGGTGTGGAGTATGCAAATCACATATGATATGAAGAGTGAATTCTAAATACTGACATCATTCTAGAATGTATAAACAGTGTTCTCTGAGTGCCTGAAGAGTAATGTTACACGATATGGCATTGGCTTTGGTAGATCAGTATTTTTGTGTGTCGTTACAGGGGGAAAAGTACAACTGGAATGCCTGTAGCATTGTGAGCTGCTTGTGAGCATTTACTGCCCTACTGGAAATTTTTTGGTCTTGCAATGGACACGTTACATGGACTCAGACTGTGTTGTGTAGACTCAAAGGATTCCCTAGAAAGAGGTCCAGAAGAGATACCTTCCAGGAGGCCAAGGAAAACCCCCAAAACTAAGACACTCACAAGCAAAGCTTAACCTACACTTAAGCGTTCCTTTGTAAATTGACTGTACATTAAAGCATCAGAATCCCACTGTGCAGAGATAATTGGATGCTTCATGGATTTTAGTTAAAGTAACAGTTTTAAAACTGTTGTTGCTTATCAAAAGACTGAATGCTTTTGTAGCTAATAAAGCAAAGCAAGATGAGAAAAAAAGGCAAATAATCCCAAGGAAGATGTGTTCAAAATAAGTATTTTTCTTCCTGGTCTGCTGCCAAAAGCAAGAGAGATTTTTATTAATTCGGTTACTTTTGGTAATGTTTCCTGTAAGAGGGAATTCAGGATTAGAATTAATGGGAGAAAGTAAATGAGAATTTATTCTGATTTACTGCATTACTAAATACCTTTTAAATGCCAGGCCATGTGTGAGGCAACTGTTTTTATCTACCCCTTGTTTTCTAAAAAAAAAAACTGTTACAAAAATGAATTTCAGACAATCAGTTTTCTTTCACTAAAACCAAAAACGTTGCTCTTAAAAGTATGCGTGAGAAGTGAATTAATAGTCTAAAAAAATGTTAGCACAAAAACAAATACATTGTTTCATATGGTTTAGCCCTAGCTCTTTCTTTTGTTAGAACAGAATGTTCTTCTTTCTCCTGCATTTTCATCTGAGGATTTGTTTCCAGTTTGTCTTTCTTCTGTGGAGAAAACTTATTGGTGAACAGTTCCTCATTTTACCATGTGCAGAGAAAGGACAGAACAGGGGTATAAGGAAAGCTGAGTAGAGTAATCGTCTCAGATTTGTTTGCTACTGGTGACATCAGATGGTTACCTCAGAGTAATACTGATCTAGAAAGCAGTGAAGATTTAAAAGGTTTGGTATTGATGTCTTGTTATATTTGGAGGTCCACATCCGCAGTATTCCATGAGGGAAGTATCCGTGATATTGCACTTGTGGAGTTTGTCCATACTTTTTTTGATCCATTTTGTTGCTCTCAGAATAAATACTTTTTTTTTTTTT
>Ga0181612_125420_pt1 | contig 10990 bp, 10 predicted proteins | sample HoacroProtozoa21_FD_119630 | JGI IMG/M metagenome (GOLD analysis project Ga0181612, IMG submission 119630) | Hoatzin crop microbial communities from Cojedes, Venezuel. Combined Assembly of Gp0051906, Gp0051904, Gp0051908 | reverse complement strand
TGTGAGTTTTACTTTCTTGAGCTTCACAAACTAGCTAGGCACTTTGGAAATAACAGTAATTCTTCCTTTTTTCCATCTCGTCAGTTAGGGTAAGAACTACTTGGTAACATCAAAATGGGGATTAGGAGAGAGATTACAAGTGAACAGGTTAGAAACCTCAATCAGTCAAGGAAAGTAATTCTCAATCTCTCCACCCTACAAGGCGGAAGAGTTTCAACAGACTGACTAAGGAAGTCCCAGATCTGCAGTCACAAAACCCATTTGACAACTGTAACATCTGGAATCCATGCCAGGTAACTCTTATGGAGTGGAAATGAAAATCAATGTTTCTACCTGCTAAGAAAACATCCAACTTACTGGGGTCTTAACGTGATTAAAAGCAGTTATTCTTTATCTCCCTTTATGTGGGACACAATAAGATGTAGAAACCTAGAATGGCTCCCTAGATATATGGATTGATCCCTCATGAAACTGAACACCTGAATCTCAAGTCCCTACTTCAGTGTTTGTTTATATGAAGTTGATGATGAACAGGAGGAACAGAAACTCAATACCCTATGTCAACCAAATATTCTGTAGCTTAGTGATGAAAGCACTCTGATAAAATGGGAGAAACATGGGTAGAAAATGCACAAATGGAAGATGAATGTTGGTATTTCTGGAAGATATATGTCATCATCTGGAGGAGAACTGTACTGACTGAAGTACCGGACAACAAGCAGGTGATAGCCTTTCTCCTGCAATAAGGGGTAGTTCTCTTTTCACTAAATACTATTACAGAAGTCCCCAAATCCTAATACTTCATGTCAAATATTTTGCTTAATACAGAGTTACTAATTATTTAACTTGGCTAGAAAAATATGAGTTTGATTAAGGCTATGATTTTTGGATTTGACTGCCAAAGCCACCCCCTCTCTCTTTTCAATGGTTAGTTGCAGAGTTGTATTTTCTATATTATGTTAAGGATTCAATTCTAATGTCAGTTCTGTCTATAGATGTCAGGAATGATACTAATATGAATCTGGAATACTCTATTGAGTTTTTACTGGCATAAAACCAAAGTGAGATACTAGTGATGTCCCTGTCTTCGAGTATGACTGTCCTTGCAGCACATTCATAGGAAGGTTGCCACAAAGATGTATTACAGCACAAAAACCATGTGATATACTGTACCAGTATCCAATAAACATATTTATGAAATGTTTAACATTGGAGATGAGTCTAATAATGTTTGGCATTTCTAAGCACTACAATAATAAATGTTTCATAGCTCCACAGATACGCTTTAATAATTGGCTTTCTAGCATATAAAAAAGTAATTACTTAAGAGTTTGCTAACATAACAAAATCAGTTGATACACACTTTCAAAAAAAGTGCAGCTGTATAATGATGACGTTTATAGAAAATGTAATGAAAAAAAGCAATATAAAAATATTCTGTGTGAGTGCAAAACAATAAAGTGGATCTATGTACAACTATTTATACATATTGTGGCAGCTTTATCATCATTAGCAATACTTACAGGACATCATTTATGACTTAAATATAAGCCACTGAGCCATCATTCTCTACGTGAGAAATTACCACGTCTAACTCACAAATGTGCACTAGAGTATCAGGGAGATAATTGTTAAAAGACGACTGAAACTTTCATTATAAAAATGAAAATACATCAGTTAATGCACAAGGCTCCACGGTTCATTGAGCTCTTTAAAGCTAACTCAGGCAGAATGAAATTTTCACTACAGGTTGAAAATGAATGTCTATTTCGGTGAGATTCAAATCCAGTGCAGTACTCTGTAAATATATAACACAGCTCTACACTTCAATCATCAGTTAAAATTAAGAAACAAAACGCCTCAGAACAGCACAAAGGTTCCTTTACGTTAGGAAGATGGTCAGATGATGAAGTAACATCATCAAATTTATTTCTGTTCTCTCTTCTATCATGTTATGTTGGTCTTATCTCAGAAAAGTACTATAATGAATCTATACCTACTTTGTCAATGATCTAGAAACTTTATTTTTGATAAATTACAAACATTTTCATTTCTGGTAGGAATCTATCAATGTCAAAGCATGGACAGTCAGGAAACCATCCTTCGTTCTACTGTCCTGTATTTTTTTGAATGAATACATGAGACGGGGGAAATGAGAGAAAGGCAAAAAAAATCATAACCTTTCAACACATTAGCAATACATGTAAGCAAAGAATTGACAAATCTCAGGCTGCATTTAAATTACATATAATTTTGTAGGTAACAGGGGATATTGAAATAAATGTGAGTACATTTTAATGTGCTCTGCAACATACTATCTTATTATTCCTTAGGGTATTTCTGTTTTTCCCAACCTGTCAAGAATTCCATCAATTAATTCAAACTGCAGACATACTTTAAATAAGATCCTATTATTAAAATACTTTCTGCTACTGGTCAGACTCTGATTCGAATATATTTGATACAATCCACTACAGTTTCTTGTGTTAGAAAGACTACAAAAATATACTGAATTGCATAAGTAACTCAAGGATAGATAATCTAAAATGAGTCCTTGTGAGCATTTGTTTGTGTATTGTGTATATAATGGTACAACTATTGCTTAATACAAACTTGGTGTATAATCTTGGACACTTAAAACTGAAAATATAGGTCTCCTCTTGCCAATAACTGCAATCTGGATAAAATAGATTTAAATGTCTCTGTCCCCCTTACCACAGTATTAAGAAATATTTGATCCTTCATATTACTTTCCACAATAGATTATGGAAATCCATAGTTTGACTTGTACTTTGAGTCCAGCTCTAACATTTTTGGTCTTCTGGAAGGTTAATGGATTTGTGCTAACAGTATTGAACTATGTAATTTCAGTGGATGGTACCCTCCTCAGGAACAAAAGAAAGACAGCAGTTTTGCCCAACAAGTTTCAAGCCATTAATCTTGTGAATATTAACAGGTAGACCTAGAGACAACAGAACTGAGAATAACACATCAATTTTCTTAACTGTGAGAACATTCATCTCAGGCCTCCCAAGATTTTGGAATCATCTATTTTACACTGGGCTTAGTCCAGTGCTCAGTAATCAATAACACTTATGCTTAGTAATTTATCTCTTTTCACAACTCTTTGTGACTTGTTCTCACCCTACGTACATATGCTCTGTTTAGGACTGGCAGCTGTAATGAGCCTATGACTCTTTTCTGATCATGATGAACTAACAAAAAAAATCCTTCATGGGTTTTATAACATCAGAAATAGTAACCCTAGGGCTTCTGTTTCCATTCTTTAAAATAATTTTCTTTGTTTTGCCCACCATTACAGTATAGGAATATAAAGTCATCACAGCAACTAACCCTAGTTAGACTGACAACAGCTATTCTAACTAGAGAGTACAGCCATCTATACATAACTTCAGCCAAAGTAATCCTCATTTGTTTTTTGTTGTTCAGAACCAGATGTGTTTCATGAAAACTCACCAAATATCAGAGCTATCTGTGAACAGCTAATCTTTCCCCAAGAAACCTTTCACTCAAATAAAACCTTTCACTTCCCGGTGAATGTGGAAGTGTTGCCAGCCTAAAGTCAGCGGTTACACTCAGAGCTGGTAAAAGCAACCATGAGGCATTTTGTGTACAGTCTCTAGAAAAGACAAAACAATACTCTTGCCTGACTTTCATCTTTATAAAACCTCATGTCTCTTGTGTGCAACTGTTCATTTACCAATTCTTGTCTAATAAATTGAGTAATTTTATAACAGATGCTAGCTGCGAATTTCAGCAATCATGGCCCAATGCAGACAACACATGAGGTGGTGCAGCAGGAAATAGAGGGCTCATTTCGGTGACACTTATTACTGCAGCTTTATCCATCTTGTCCAGAGAAAGAAATGCAAATAATTTTTGCGAAAATAATTTTCCTTTCAGACTCTTTCCTACCCTTCTAGATTTTAAATTAAAAGGACAAGAAAATAATATATTAGAAGACACACAGGTCTTGTCATCTGTATAATGCTCACACTCAGCAAGGTAAATTATTGGAGGCTTCCTTTCACTGATCCATTTTTTCCCTGTATGGTACACAAGTCATCTCTACTAACTGGTATGAATATATTTTCATAATTTCAGTCACACAAGTATTTGTTTTAATTGAATAAATTAATAAATTAAAGGCAAGTATTATTTTTTTTCTGTTTTTTTTGTGCATATGTACATGTCCCATCTCCCAGCATACAGGAAACAGACAACTTTAAATGTAAAATGCAAACCTCATCAATCTTTGAAAGTTTACTTACAATTGCAGAAAAAAACTTTTTTTGGAAACACAAATGTCCATAAAGAGTCATAAGCCATTTTAAGTTAGCATTGATTTAACTTAGAATAAAAATCATATAATCTTATTTTGTTTTCCCCCTAACATTCTGCTTTTAATTATTTACACAAGTAGATAAAACAGTATTAATTAAAATAAAGCACATAATTTCAAAAACTATCACACCCAATATGCTGTCTTCATAAAAGACAGTGATTTGTTCTTCTTTTGTGTTTGAAATTTAAACAAAGTTTTTCCCTTTCTTTTGTCTGAGCTCCCTTCATGCTACAGTAAAAATCCAACTGTATAGTGGATAGGTGATTTATGTTTTATGTAACTTAGTTCAAGACATGTAATAAGCAGCTTTTTTATTGCATATTTCTTTTATTTTTTATAATAAGCATAAATTTGTCTAGCTACTACAATTTACAAAGCTGTGGTTTAGATAGGAAATCAATAATGCCTTTTTAAGGTTAAGCTCAGTGAAACAAATTGCTGAAAGAGTCCCTGATGAAATTGCACCTCAGCTGAACTCACAAAGAACAGCACTATGGAGAGGGGATAATGTCATACCTGCAGTATTATAGATTGCAGCCAATAAATCAGATATATTGTAATTGCTAAGGGCACAGTCCTATTGTACTAAAAAAAATACCTTCAGGTCTCAAGGTAGAAAGATTGACACACTTAGTCTGGAGCAATCTAAATCAAATACTTCCCTAAAATGAGTGAATTAACCTTACTACAGGACACAGTCCAAAGAGACAGACACATTTTGTCCATGTAGAAATGGAGTACTGTGCCAAAGACTAAGCTAGAAGGAAGGCTAATACTCTGCACTGAAAAAACACAGAGGGGGCTATTACCTTGATGAAAAAAAACATACATTTTCCCCCACATAATTTCTGACATGTGGTGAAGTGTGACCCACTGTGTGGTTCTGCTCATCACAGAATCACATAAACACAGAATAGTTGAGGTTGGAAGGGAATTCTTAAGTCCATTTAGTCCAACCCCCCTGCTCAATCAGTGTCAACTACAGCAGGTTGCCCAGGACCATGTCCAGTTGGGTTTTTAATTTCTCCACAGATGGAGACTCCACCACCTCTCTGGGCAATCTATTCCAGTGGCCTAGCTGTTCTGCAAGTTTTTGATCCACCTTACTCTCTGCTTATCTAATCAGTACTTCATCAGCTTCTCTCTGAGGATATTAGCCAGACAGTGTGAAAAACCATTTTAAAGTCAAGGTAAACAACGTCCACTACTATCTCCTCATCCACCAAGCTAGTCACCTCGTTATAGAAGGCTACCATGTTGGTTAAGCCTGATTTCTCCTTTGTAAATCCATACTGACTACTCTCAGCCACTTTCTTGTCCTTCATGTGTTTGGAAATGGTTTCCAGGTTTCCAGGGCTCCACTACTTTCCCAGGGACTTAGGTGAGGGTGACTGGCCTGTAGTTTCCCAGATCTTCCTTTTTGCCCTTCTTGAACATACAGGTGACATTTGCTATCTCCCATCCCTAATGAACCTCTCCCAGTTGTCATGACCTTTCAAAGATAACTGAGACTGGCCTTGCAATGACATCAGCCAGCTCCTACAGATTTCATAGATGCAACCCATCACATCCCATAGAAATATGTATGTCCACATTGTCAAAGTGCTCCCAACCTGGTCCTCCTCCACTGAGGGTAAATCTTCCTTGCTCTATTCATTAGCAGCAGGTACTTCTTGGTTTTCTGGAGTTTCAAAGCCTCACCCACAAACATTATGACCAAATCTCTTCATGACAATAACTTTTGTTATTCACGGCTACATCAAGCTGGTAGGTGAGCCAGAATAAACTCTCTTTTATGAAATCCTCTTCTCTTCCTTCTGGGAAAGGAGTCTTTGTAACTCCCAAAGAATTTTAGCGATTATTATAGTTCACTTTTCAATTAATTTCCCAATTTCTTCTTCATAAATGAATTAGCCTCTATTTATTATTGCTAGTAATTACATTAGTTAACTTGTGATCCCAAAATACAGGTCTATGTTCTGTGCTTATAAATAAAAGTAGTTTGATTTTTCAGAGCCACTATAGACTTCAAGTGCTTGCTGAAATCCTTAGAATGCTTTCCAGGAGCAAGATATGCTGTGTACTCTAAAGACTACAAATTAATAGCAATAAACATGCAGATACTCAGTAGATATTAAATGCATCAAATGATTGCTATTTGGAAGATGGTATTATAATCTAGTGAACAAGAAGATTAGCTCACCTATGATACCTAAAATATTTACATGAAAAAATAGTTATTCATATAAAGCTCTAAGTTTTAATGCTTCTGGGCCACACTTTATCACAAACATAATAATCAAACTTTGTCTGGTGACACAATTGTTATCCGGATAATCTTCATATGTGAGTAAAGAAAGGTCAGTTTTCACAGTGAGCTTTATAAAATATATCTGCGAATTAACTCATTTAAATCTCTAACATTCTTTAAAATGTACTCAGCTTCCTACTTTTCTCTAACAAAGACAGTAAAATTATATCGCATTTTATGACAGATTGTTCAGAAATACAAAGTGAAGAATTAATTCACCATAAAATCAGGTATTTTCTTTGCTGGGTGTCAGTAAGGTGTTAAAAGCAACTGATGATATGAAAGACAGTAAAAGCTTATCGCTTAGAGAAATTCCAGCTGAACTACTTTTATGACTTTGTCTCACTTTAGCTAAAATTTTCTCTGATGTTAGAGCTTTTGAAATTCCTGGGAGGGTTTTATCCCCAGGAAGAGTCTTATTTTCCATTTCAAAAAGAACTAAAACAATTCTTTGGTTTTACCCCTTTTGATACACATACACATTTTTATACAGTATGTGGCATTAAAGAGCATTAAAACCCAAACCTTGCAACTTAGAAATTGAATAAAGTTTTACTTTTGAGACAATGTCGACCGTTATTGTCTTTACTACTCCTTTGGTTTTGCAGACAAAACCTAATGCAACAAACTCATGTGATCAACAAGAATTTTTCATTGATTCACCACTTGCAACCTTGTATACCTCAGCATCTCCTAAACCCTCAGATGTGTTTCCACCTATTTACCTACTAGCTGCATTCAGACACAGAGACAGAAAGGAATTTCTAGTGAGGACCAAAGCAAGAGAGAGACCAGACAGAAGCACAGCAGACATGCTGCTCACCTGACATGTATGAAACAGAATCTCTGTCAAGCAGTTCAAAACCTGGACCGGTAGTAAGGTCAGTCACTTGAGAGCCCTAACTATATTTTGATAACACTGAGGAAGAGTGCTATTCCTGTCTGTTTTGTCAAACGTTTGGAAAGTCTTTTTTCCCACCTCAGAATGACTGAAACTTCATATGTTTATGTATGAGTATTTATCATGAGGTTTCTGCTACACTTGTTTGCCTAAAGATAGGAAGCTCAGAAAAAAAATCTATTGTCACTAAAGGAATCAAAAAGAAAAAGCAAGGCTCCAAGATTCAGGTTTGTCATTATCATGGCATAAGCAATTCATCCTCTAGGATGCAGAACCCCCAAATACAGAAAGTACTGTGCCTTCTGAAGGTCCTCCCCAGCTCAGTAAGAAGTCTCTACTCTGTTACCTGTGTTACCCATCATTATGGTATTCAAGCATCACTAATAATAATTAAATATTTAACTAGTTAGTATCTGGGACAATAGTTAGAAGCCTGGCTGGGCAGTAGCTCCTGTGAGCAGCAGACAATCAGAGCAGAAAGAATTATTGTGATTATTTCTTAATGAAGTGGCTAAAATGGCTCTTAGCTAATCAATGAAAAAGACTTACCTACTTGGCCCTTGTTCAGAAACAACCTGAATAATAGTTATGCAAATAAGTGCTTACCGCCAGATTACAGACGCTTTCATATTTTACTACTACTGAGAAATAACCGTAAGTGAACCTGCAGACAAGGTGCAGAGAATTGCTAAATGCCCCATAAACAGAGACGAGTGCCAGAAACTTTGCAGCATCCCAATTGTCTAACTGGCTCAAGTTACATAAATTAAGAACAAAATACAGCATCAGCGTTCCGTTTTGTCAACACATTGATCAACTCACACCTTTGCTGTTCACTTGTTAATCGCCTTCCCTATCTCCCTGTCTTATCTGCCGTAGCAGATTTTATAACTAGTATTTAGAGGAGGGCAAACGGAAGTGAGAGGAAATGGGAATGTCTTGTTTATGGAACTGCAACAGCTAACACAAGACATAAAATTTATAGTTAGACACCTGAATTAAAGAGGTCTCAAAGATGTTCTTAGAGGTTGTGTGTGCAGAGTCCTTTGGAAAATCAGGACAAGTTTTTAGATACTTATTAGCATAGGGCACAATATATCTTTTCACGATCAGTTTGTACAGGAGGCTGGACTATATGCCACTTTAAAACTTAGGGCTTGTTTACTTGTCTGAATAGTGGGAAAATCTACAGCATCCTCCGTGATGCTTTTGTTCACATGCTTGTTCTCTGAAGGGACCTTTGAACAGAGAGACCAAACCGTGATCCATCTGATGCTGAAGAACACTAGAGTCTTTTCAAGTATTTGCAGCAAAATACTTTTTTTTTTTTGACTTTAAGAGTTGATGTCCCTTTCAGCCTAAAGAAGGTAGCAAAGTTTCACCTCATATATGTCCCTTCTGTTCTGCAATGAATAAGCATTCCATCACACAAATAATAAAAAAAATGTTCCTTTTTCTCAGAGCAAAGACAAAGCCAAGTATTACAAATTGTCCTACCAAGCTCTTCTTGATTTTTTTTTTTTTTTTAATATACTCTTAGGAAGTCAAGGCAAAACCCTCAGTTCTCTAATTTTCTCCAACTTTTTTGAAAAATCAAATAATTCTCAGTCCTTCATATGATACAATCTTCTCATTAAGTAGGACAAAGATTTCATGACGACTACATTCAATTTGTTCTTCAGGCCAAAAATTTCAGGACAACAAATTTTCCTTTATTTTATGTTGTGTCTATGTGTATATTCATACATAAATACGAACACACACACACAAATATATGTATATATGCCTCATAAGAAACATGAACTTGTATTCCTTACAGGAGTGACTAAGAGTGGTAAATTGTCAGAAAAAACACCAAATATATTGACTGCTGACTAACATAAATTAACCTTCCCTATACAGTGTAAAAATCCTTTCCACTTCCAAATTTATATAAAGAGTAAGCATTTCTGAAGGACACCATGAATGATATGACTCATATTTTTTAAGGTGCAAGTTTCCCTTCTCATACTATATACGCTCCAGAAAAGACTCTCAACAATAGAATTGCTGTTCTCCAGTGGAAAAAAATCCAGCATAGCCGCTTAGTACATCTCTTCCTTCCACAAAATTTAGCATGGAAATAAGAAAATGAAGTGTATTCTTCCACTGGAAAAAACCTTGAATATCATGCACTATCACAAAGAGTATAACCTCCCCATACAAAACTCACAAGCACTTTCTGTTTTGTTGACTGTGTGCCAGTAACACTTATTTTGAAATTTAAAGCACTTACTGCAGCACTTTCACATTCCGTGATTCATTTTTAAAATTTCTTTTGGCAAAACTGGAGCTATAGATATCATTTTGACACAGAAAAGAAATAAAATGAATTCTAATTGGGCCCAGAAGTTTACTGAGGTTACAGAGGAAGGTGCAGAAGGAATAATGTGATGAAAATTTAAGACTGAACACATTAATTGCAAACACTACAATAGATACTAATACATGTTTTGCATTCTTTTAAATTAAGCTGTTAATGGAAGAAACAGTCTTTGCTTATCAAATTCTTACTGTGGTACTCAGAAAGTACAGCATAATGAAGAAGGCCAAAATTTTTAGCTGTGAAAAGTATAATTGGATGCTTACTGAGATTTAAAGAAGTTGAGAAATTTCAAAAGAAAACCTGACAGAAGTAGAAAAAAAGAGTAACAATTTTAAACGGCCAATCTTTTCATACACTCTTCCGAGATATTATCTCTTTTCTTCTGATATTGGTTTAGTATGGTTATTATATTACTGCAATGAGAAATAAAACAAAAAAATCTACCAATTTTAAAGGCAATCTTGGTATAGCTGCTTCATTGTACGAGAAATGAAACCAAGTACACCAGTAGCCCTGTACCCTGGAATCATCGCTATCATTAATTAAGTGGAGTACAGTCCAATTGGAGTTATCAGTTGTGGAAGGTAAAAGGAAACAGGAAGGGATACTACAAGATGCCATCCAACAAAGCAAAGGTAGAAAAGGATAGAAGTAATTTTTAATATAGAACACAAGTCTTCCCAGATGATTTAACATGTCATATTAACAGAGAGGTAAAATCTATGTCCCCATGATGGGCAATGGTCTTATGAGTTGGAGACTCCAGAAATTCAGCAGCTACAGGCACAGAAGACTCCGCAGCAGAAAGTTACGCAAAGGAGGCTACAGCATTCTTCGAACCCGGCAGGAAGAGCAAGGACTCGAAGGGAAAGATTTTGAAGCCAGCCTGTACTTAAGTTCACATGATTGAATACTATAACACAGCAGTTCTAATTATTCCTCTCCATAAAATGACAGTTTAATTTTATAAAATCAGCATAATTTTCATGTACCAAATGCTGGGTTGTGACAGGAAACACTTATTTGCATGAATTTCCATCATGCTAT
>Ga0181612_107813_pt1 | contig 10990 bp, 9 predicted proteins | sample HoacroProtozoa21_FD_119630 | JGI IMG/M metagenome (GOLD analysis project Ga0181612, IMG submission 119630) | Hoatzin crop microbial communities from Cojedes, Venezuel. Combined Assembly of Gp0051906, Gp0051904, Gp0051908 | reverse complement strand
GTATTATCAAGTAAAGACTCATGCTGTGAATTACTCATTTCACAGTAGTAATTGTCTATTGTTGTAATGGCTGAAAGTGGATCAAAAATTAATCATCAGATTTAATTAATCGCTGGACATCTTTCTGTTTTTAAAGTGTTAATTCAACTATGGATCTTCTACTAGTTGTTTGAGAATCCCTTACTAAGCACTTAGATGGACTTCTAAAATACCCTTTACTCTTTAACTTTCATATTTCATTTAGAGAAAAAACTGAATCTGGTTAGAAAACAAACAATTCAGTTTCATTTAAGAGTTCTGATTTCATTCTGAATCTCAGCAATATTGGAAAAAAAAGATAAAACAAAAAAGACAAAGCAGAAAGGGAAAAGTCAGTTTCCTTAGAGTGATAGGTATCCCAAAGTTTAGCACACCATACTAAAATTTGATACTCAAAAAGCAGTAACTCCCACTTTCCATTTTTCCTGAATACATATGCCCATAAACACCGTGCAGTATCTATAGAACAAAACAGAGCCCCGTAGACATGTTGGACCTATTACACATTCAAAGCATTATTCTTCATTTCTCCAACACCACCCGTCCAAAATCTGCCAAGTCAGTGACCTGTTACTAGTCCATGTGGGTTTCTGTATAGGGAGAAAGCCCAAACTAGTAGTTAAAACAAAGTAGAACATTAGATGACATCCAAAAGAAGTACTCTCTTGACCAAAGGAGCGGGATTGAGGGATACCAGACACATCAGGAAAATGTGGGCCATCAAACCTCAAGTTGATGGTTTGCAACAGACAAGGCAGTGACTTCAGTTTGTGTTTATCACATCCCATGCATCCTTTATCAAGGTAGTGCAGCTAGGGGAGATCAGTCTCTTCTCTACCTATTCCCTTTCCTCCAACAGCATCAGTAACCAGCTGACATAAGTTTTGCCAAGTTCAGATATTTGCAGTACAAATTCGGTTTTAGAGTAGCTAGGATTTCCTAGTTAGAAAACATTTCATTAAAAGATTTCTGAGAAAATGTTTTAGATTACTGTTTCATTAGGAAAGAGGGAGTTAAATTCTCCCCTTTTCTTCCTGAAATCATATTAAGGAGAAAATATTTATATAGGTGTCACATTTTTCTTGTACTATGTCATCAGAGTATAGTATAGGTATTTTAACGCCTTATATAATTGACACAAGATAGTTGTAAACTGTGATACTTTGACCTTTCTATCATGCTTGCTTCATTTTATGTTGATTCCTATTATTTATTGTTTATAGTGTCAGAAACCAGATGATATAAAAGTTCTGGCAAAAAATTTAAGTAGATATAAAAATTAAAGTCTATACTAAAAATCTTTAAAAGATGCTAACCTTTCATACTTTCTAGCATTGGCAACAGAGGTTGCAATAGGAACATACAGCATCCACAAGCCATTATTATCACAGTAATCCTAAAGAAACAGGCAAAGATACAAGGAAGGCTTAATCTTTACCTTTGTATGTGTCCATACAGGGTCCAATGTAATCTCAATATATTAACTGTAAAATGGGAAAGCTGTATATACATTGTACCTACAGTACTGTTTACTTTAAGCTTGGCTTTAGGGTAGGAGATTGCTGAAAGGTGGGTAGAAGCAGTAGAGAAACATTAGACAAAGTATTATACAAATATGCAGAAGAGTAATCCTTCTGCAAAATAAAAAAGCAAACCCCAGCAGTTCCCTCAACACTGCATCTGCATGTAGAAATCACAGAAAGATGCTAAAAAAATTCAGAAGTGAAAGAGACTTTACTATTGAAGCACTTCTTCAAGAAGAAATCTGTTACTTCCTTTACACTCTGGGTAACAGCTACTCGATGCACTGCTCTTTATGTCCCTCACTTCACCCAGAAAGCAATACATGATGTAGGAAGAAGAGTGCAGTCTGTGGACTGCAGCCAAGGTTTCACTCAAGATGTATAATAACTGTGAATCTGAAAGAAATCTGGCAGAGCACACTTCTCCAGGAAGCATGAGAAGTTTTATGAGGAGCAAGGCCAATGAGAAAAAATTAGCTTGTTTCTTTAGTATCTGTACTTACTAGATATTCAGTGTCTGCACCAGAAATAGATTATTTAGCCTTCTGTACATAATATGGGATGGCCTATTATAGAATATAACATATGAACAGATCTTTTACAGCCCCTGTCTTGCCATGACTTACACATAACATATTCATTGGCTTCAGCAGCGTTCTTTCCTGAATAAAGTATTGCAGCTGTGAGGATGTTATTGCATAAAAGAATCTACATGCAAAATTAATATGTCCTAAAATGTGTAATTTTCAGTAATCTTAAAGGGCAATAAGAACTCAAATAACCTAACTAATTCTAGTATGTATCAGAGAAAGATTTTCTCCACTGAACACTTCTAACCACTAAATTATTAGTGAGTTTTAAATAGTAACACAAATCTCTATTTAAGAACTAGAAAGAAAAAAAAAGGAAGGCTTTTCTTCAACTAAATTTAATCATTTCTGTAAACATTCTAAAAAATTAAAACGGAATTGAAAGCAAAGAGTGGTCAGGAATGCAGATCTTCACTTACCACAATATGTGATAAATTTAATTTCAAACAGTCGTAATTCCAAAAAGAGTAAGTTTTTTTACCATGATCTGAAACGTATTTTTTTATCTAGTAACCTCTCATCTCCATTAACATTTAACATTAATACATAATAAACTCAGAACCAAAAAAATAATACTATTGTCATGCCATAACAAAGTAGATGTAAATTTTTTGGAAGACTGCTTTCTGAAAGGATATAACAGAGCTATTTCTTATTGTAGAAGCCATCCTCTAGCTGTGCTTACAAACAATAGTGCTAGAGACAAAATAGTCTATCTTGAGCATCTAAACTTTGGCATAATAATACATGATTGAGCTTCAATGGTTAATTCAAACCGAACAGAAAAAAAGTGCTTAATACTCCAAAGCACTAGCCACATACTGAGACCTGTAATTGGACAGTGAGATTAGAAAGGTGCTCAGAAGAAAATCACCACAAATGTGAGAAGGAATTCTTGCACTAAATCAAAGTGCGCTATATTTATTATTGGACTCTACGAGTCAAAATTCCAAAAGAAACTTGCAATCTTTGACCATGATAGATGAGTACCACATAAAGCTTTGAGTACAGCTTTGATGCCTATTTTTACATAACAGATACGAATTTCAGAAAGAAAATGTGCTGGTAGAGTTTTACCCACACATAATGATTAAGTTCTTCATTTAATCTATTATCATTATGAGATTAATCCCATGCTCTGGCATCCTAGTATTCAGAGTTAAAAAATACTTTTACATTCTCTTTCTTCATACAAAGTTAGGTTTAATTAAGTTATGATTACTTGAAATGGACTAGTTATTTAACTACATCCCGTAAATAATTTCTGACCATTAGCTTATTCTAAAAAATAATCAGTATTTCACAACAACATATTTAAGATGGACACACAATAGGAATATTTTTGTTCCCCAAGAGGATAGTGCATAAGTTAGAACTACTTTTTCAGTACAACACAAAACCCTTTTTTTCCTAAAAAGAATTATTATATTCGTTTCAGTTTCATTAAACACACAGTACAGAGATTTGTCTCAAAAAAATGTTAAATGTACAGCCTATAGTGTTTAGCTTTTAATCAACATATTGCTTCAGGTGATACTAATGTGTATTATCTATATTCCTGTCACAGCTGTGTTATTTTTCTGCATATATTAATATGAACTTTGTCACTAATGACATAAGCAAAAACTAACAAATGGATTATGACAAAGTTAAGAGTATATTAACCTGAAATCTGATAAGACTCCAGACTTTTTTACTGAAGGTGGCTCATTTCTTTTAGGCGCTGGTGGAGTCACCTGGTATTCAAAGGTGAATTTATGGTCTCAATTCTGAAGGCACAAGAACAGGGTGGACAAACTATGCATGGTATTACAGTAGGATTCTTCTCAGACTGTACTGTAACCACATGTAACCTTCTCTTTTTTTACTGGGTGTAACAAGAGGAAATATTAGATATTCTCAGAAAGTGCTTTTAAAGATAGGGTGCCTGTGAAAGTATGTAAATTAAGATTTCTATAAATATATGTAAGAATGAAATCAGCTTTTGTTGTTTATTGTTGCCTTATTTCTCTAGATGTCCTCAAGTCTTTATTCTGATGAAATCTACACCCTTTCAACTCAAGAATCGGAAGAATTGCACACACAGAAGCACAATATTCACCAGAGCCAGTGATAGATAGATGCAATGTAACATGCTAAATAAACTCATCTTTACAAGGCTGAAGTATCCCCTTCCTTTCATTTTCCATTTTCTTTAAGAGTTCTATAAGCATCTTCTTAGAGACAGCTGTGGATCCTATGAGGCTTAATGCTGTAAATGAAGTTCTCAAGCAAGATCAACAGATATACACATACTTTTGTCTACGATAAATAATACTACTGAGAACAGATCTACATAGTGTAAAAGCATCGCATAAAGCTCATACTTTTCCTCTGCTTCTACAGAAGTATAACTAACTATAGTACTCACAGGTAGCATTTATACTTTCCTTGTCTAAAACGCTCATTTAAATGCACTGTCATTAATTTCAGTGTCTTCAAGCAATTCCTGCTAAGGAACAGTAGTCAGTACTGCCTAAACAGAATGAGACAGCAAGTCCATCATCAATATACAGTAGTGAAATATATCGAAATCTTCAGACACTCATCCATATAAAATGACAAACGCAGAATTAATGTAGTAAACATTTCTTGTGGTGTACTGCAATGAGGCTTGGTTTGTGCCTTCAGGAAGGTGTTTTGTTTCTGGACCTTTTTTATCCTTTTGGTTGGAATAATACAGACAGCTTTTTGTTAATGTCCACTAGTCCTTTAAAAATCATTCAATGCATTATAAACACATTTAAGCTGCTTTTGGGATTACCTCTACAAAGTAGAAGTTCTGATGACATGATAAAAACTTACAGATCTATTTTTAAAGAAATTAATGGGGAAAAAAGGTATATGATAATTCCATTGCTCTGTTAATTAATATATCACTTGCTAAAGTTCAGGAGAAGCAGAAATATCCTTTACAAGAGTTTTGATAAGGAAATTTAAAAGAGAAAGCACATATAATCTATCCAGAGTATATTCTCAACAAAGCTCTACAGGAGAAACCAGAATCATATAGATGAATCTTAATTACTTCTTGTGAACTCCTGTGGCAGTATTATTCAGCCAAGGGGAAAAGAATCCAAATGGGTATGCAGACTTGGTTGGAGAACAGACTGGAAAATATGTGCACATCAACATAAATCCAGTGCTTTAGAGATAGAGTGTAATCACAGCAGAGCAGAGATGAGAGAGGTGTAACCACCCAGGTCTTTGCTTAGCACTCCAGGACAATTTTGCGTAGCATGTTGAGCACCACACTCCCGTACGATGGCAATCAGAACCAGAGGTAGTTAAAATGGGACTGGAGCAGGCGTATCCACATCAGCTCAAATCACACCTGAACTGCACCGTTAACTCACAGTTTATAATCAGAGGAAAGTGCACAATGTTAATGAACCACAGATCTGACGAAGCACTCTGAATCCCATTTTCCTTCCCTCACTAGCTGAACAGAACAACATTTTGGAAGTAGCAACAAATATTTAAAAAAACATTTCTTGTTCAGACAAAACACAATCACTGCACATTCCTGTAAATACAGTTGTATCTTTCTGCATGGATTGTGCATTTACACATTTTGCAAACCTCCAAACCTCTGAGCTGTAGCTACTTTTTTTAAAAGTGCACAGATGTGTCTTTAGAACTGCAGAAAGTTCTGGGTCCTTTAACAGCACAAACTGTATCATTGGTTTGAGCCTACCTTAAAATTGCAGAAGGCTAAAATAACAGCACAGCTTATATCAAAAACTAAAGCCCAATAAATTTGACTTCACAGAATCACAGAATGGTAGGGGTTGCAAGGGACCTCTGTGGGTCATCTAGTCCAATCCTCCTGCCGAAGAAGGGTCACCTACAGCAGGCTGCACAGGACCTTGTCCAGGCAGGTCTTGAATATCTCTAGAGAAGGAGACTCCACAACCTCCCTGGGCAGCCTGTTCCAGGGCTCCGTCACCCTCAGAGGGAAGAAGTTCTTCCTCATGTTCAGACGGAAAAATATATTGGATTAGATTCAGTTCTCACATAAATGTTTATATAACAAACCTTCAAGACCAGGATTTGAACAGAGATTTTCATGGACCACCTATTAAAAAGACTTACAGAAACAAAAGGCTCACTGGAATCTGGATTTTTCTGCGCTTTTCTGTCTATAACTTTGCCATTTGTATTCCTGTTTTCTTAAATGTGGTACTATGGTTTATACTCCTTAATAAAATTATTTCCAGAACTTTAGAGAGGATCAGCATCTGAATATTTTAATAGTGATTGTGACTGGGAGGGTGAGGCAGGGAAATGGACCTTTTCAGAAACCCCCACATCAGACTTGTAACTTCTAATACGTTGCTGCTTAATGAGAAAACTGATACTTTACTCGTCAAAGAGTTGGCAGTTGCCAAAGGATAGTTTTACTGCCTTTTTTCTGTGTGTGCGTGTGTGTGGTTTTTGTTTGGTAATTTTTTCAAGGGCCAAAAGCAGAAAAGTAGTGGGTTTAATTTTTCAGGGTGTACTTAAAGCTTGAGAGGGCTGGCTCTAAGGTAAGAAGCTGCCTGAATGGGGGAACAATGATTGTTAGTAGTGAACTTTCCTCTAGATGGTGTTTTTTTTTTTTTGCAAGGCTGGAGTTTCTCAAAGATTAATTTATGGGCAGTTTTTCTGTCAAGGACAGGAAGATATGAAGCAAAGTATCCAAGGGAATCACAGGAGGGAATGAGAAGAGCTTGCTTATTATTGTAAATAAGGGCTGGAGAGGATTAGGATTGTTATCTAAATATAAAGCAGGTAAACATAATTTAAACTGATGGTTAGTTTTGGCACAGGAACAAATTGATGCAGACTGACCTACTGTTTGAGATGGAGCTTGATAAGCTTACTGGAGGATTTAATTAGCCTAATGTTTGCAACAATAGTAGGTTGAATATGATGTCCCAGTGGGGAAAATTGCATCCAGCTTTTTGTTACGAAAGGAGATAGCAAAGTTTTGTATGTCTTTTTTAGTCTCACTCTAATGTATGACTTCATGTCTAAGAATTGTTTTGTCAAATGCAGGCCTTTATTCGTCTGTTTTTTTAAACTGCTTTTTTTTTTTTCGCTCTCTTAAGGGCTTGGATGATTTTAGATCAATACAGAAAGAAGTCAAAGCTTTTCCGTACTAAAGTTCTGTTGGCTCCACTGGGGGATGATTTCCGCTATACTGAGAGCTCAGAATGGGATCAGCAGTACCAGAATTACCAGAAGCTGTTTGATTATATGAATTCTCATCCTGAGTGGCATGTTAAGGTAAATACAACATTTTTTTCTGGTTTGTGGAGAAAACTATTTCTCAGCGTTCAGAGATTCTTCGTGGAAAAAAGTGGTGTTGGATGGGTTTTTTTGGTGTGTGTTTTTTGTTTGTTTGTTTTTCTTTTTAAACTGTGGCACTCTATGTATTGTTTAACAGCAGATTGTTTTGTTTTGACAGATTACATTTTTTTACCTTTACCACCTCCGCTCCCTCCAAAACAAAAACTTTGCTATTAATATTACCTACTTTAAACTATAAATAGTATCCAGACTAGATTATTTTAGAGAACAGCTGTTAGATTTGGTTGTTTTACTCTTGTTTTCACAGGATTTGAGCATTGGTATTTAAGGCTTGCAGGCTTTGTTATTTAAAACTATTGTATTTTCTTATTAGACGTACAAGCAAATTTTGTTGCTTTTCTTTGGTGCTTTTCGGTTTATGTCCCAAAACAAACAAACAAAAAATCCTAAGAGATGCCATTGCTGGCACATGTTGTTGTATACAATAAAATCTAAGACACTGACCTGGTTACAAAAGGAGTGAAAAAACTAACACAGTTATCAGGTGAAATATCACTGTGAATCATTATGTGTGAGCGTTAATATACACATTCATACCTTCTAATGTGTAAGCGGAGTACTTCAGGGACTGCTGTACTATAGATGTTCTCTGTACTTGGACACCTTTTCAGCACCTTTTCACCCTTTTGAGCATGGGAATAAGAAATAGGGGACTACAACCTTGTTTTTTCTTGAGTATCGCATGAGAACACTATTGCTGCTTTCAGATTTAGGCTTTTTAAACACAATCTGGTCTCTTTCATATGTTGTGTGTGGGTGCACCCTTTTTTTCCCTCACCTTTTCTGACACCTCCCCCCATTCCTCTAACTGCGGATTTGCGTAGTGCTTGTAGTGTATTAGTTCTTCCTGCTGACTTCTGGACTTGTGTTCTGCATAAGAAAGATGATCGCCCGGGATCACAGATTGTCTGAGACCTGGATTTTGCATCTGTTTCCTGTGGAATGTGGATCACATGATGTATGTGAATGCCTGCCATATCTTAGTGGAGGGGTACACACCTGGAGAGTACTCTTCTTTGAATCTTTTAAATTTAAAGCCCGTCTTTTAAAGCTAAAGCTTACTGCTATCACCAACTCTACTTCCCTCAAAATCTATATAGGTAGTTACTCTTTGGATACCAAGAGCAGCATACTTTCTGTAGTCTCCTTTCTTACTAACCAGGATGATTTCTTCTCTGGAGCGAAAATTCAAGTCTCTAGCTCTGAGGTCATTCTTCAAGGACCACTCCTGTCCTGAGGCATCTGAAAGATCCTTATCTGAAAGGTTCTGCTCAGCCCATTGGCAAGGACTCCAGGAGTCTACTTCATTAGCCCTGGCCTGCCCACCTGGATTAAAGCCTGGGGAATCACACCAGCCCTTGGGGCATATGTAGAAGTATCCAACCCTTTTTCTGGTTCTTAATACCCAGACAAAAAGATACGCAATCCTCTGATTCAGGCACTTCATACCTAGGGTACTTAGCTCAGCTGGAGCACTGTTGGCACTAGAGTGTGTCTTCGTTTAATTTTATTTATTTAGTTGTTTTTTTTCCTTTCTCTTTCTGTTTTTTGGGTTTGGGGTTTTTTTTGCATGTTTGGTGGTTTTATGTTTGTTTGTTTTTTTAAACTGATGTCATTTATCCTTGGAAATACAAGCTTAGGTGGAGAACTTTCACACTCTGCTGCAGTTTCCCCACTGGACTGTAACTCCACAGATAAGTAAGAGGTCATGCTCAGTTTCCTAATAACCTAGATTATATAAAGGAAGAGTTCACATTTCTTCCTTAAGTGCTGAGATGCCTAGGATCTACTTACTCCTTACTTACTACTACTTACACAGGGGACTGCCTACTTTGCCTTTCTGATCTTGTGAGAGATTTACCCTTTCAGACAAATTTGAGATGTTTGTCTAGTGGATACGTCTGTTAGCATTGAGATTATCGCACCAGCAACTATTCTGTGGCCCTGAAAGTATGTGGTAGATTACCATAAAAGGTATCGATTTTGCTCTCAGGGAGTTTAATGTCCCATTTGGAGATCTTTTATCATCTGTTATGCATACAATAAGCTGAGACTTTGTGTATGCCAGTAGAGTCGTCTACCAAGTTATTTCACTGTTTCCACTCATCTGATGTTAGACTGAGTTTTATTCAACTTTGCTGGTTCATCTGGTGAGGTTTGCTTCCTCTAATGTAACCCAGCATACAGAACTGAGGTCACCTATATCTGAATTGTCCTGGCCCGTTCTGAATTCTGTCTTGTGCTCAATGATAGTGAGAGAAAAGGCTAAGTGTCCTAGAAGTACCTGTTAAGGCAAAGATCACCAATACTGGGATTTCAGTGGCAATATTCTCTTTCTCTGCTTTACTGCCATTCAAAGGGGCAAGTTATCACACTGTATCTGCCCAACAGATACTTGGATCTTCTGAATTATTTTTAAGAGTGGATACCACTAGGTTCGGTTTGTTGTTTTTTTGTTTTTTTTTTTTTCAAAAGTTGAAATGGCATATCTTTGTTGCCACAGTAGTAGTCGTTATATTCCAAGTTGCTTTTAAAAGATTTTTACTAAAAGCTTGTTTTCTGGTGTTGTAAATAGTAGCATGCTACTTTGTATGTTTCTTGTTAAAAATAAAAAAAAGTGAGTTAATTTAAATTTGAAGAATTATAATTATAGTCTGTTATGAGGATACTTGTGGTAATGTGATCTTCTGTACTGTTTTCCACTTCCATTAATTGTTTTTCCACTCCCATTCAAAATACAGTTTGTTGTCTATGCCTTCTTTAGCAACCTCTCTCGGTACTGGCAAGATTCGCATCAGTCCCTCCTACTTTATTTCCCTCCTTTTTCATTTCCTTTCAAGCTTGAGGATATCGTCTTTTGAACTGTTCTGTAAGGGGCTGTTACTGCTTTATTTATCTGAGCATTTTTAAAAATGACCAGAAGATTATGAATTTTTTGCACTCCCCCATGTTACATCTCTAAACACAATTTCTTTGTATATAGTTTTAAAAAAACAGCTTCTGAAAGCAAATGCTGTTTTTTTGATCAACAGTCAGCTTGGGTTAAGCATGTGTTGGAGATCTGGAGCACAATTTTGAAAAAAACAGGATTAAGACAGCTATGTTGTTGTTGCATTAAGCTTCTTACTTAGTCCAGATGTCTATTTACAAAATACTGAGATATTACTTAGCTCATGTATTAGAGATTTACTCATAAGACACGAAAGAATGCTTTGTTTATTTATTGAGAATTAGCTTGTATTTTAGATATTGGTTTATACTTTAGATTAAAATTGATATTTCATGAGTCTTAGAATAGTTTGGGTTGGAAGGGACCTTCTAAGGTCATCTAGTCCAACCATCCTGCTGTGTGCAGGGAGACCTTCCACCAGACCAGGTTGCTCAGAGCTCCATCCAACCTGGCCTTGAACACTGCCAGGGAGGGGGCAGCCACAGCTTCTCTGG